>WPCJ01358014.1_pt1 | contig 15764 bp, 15 predicted proteins | sample 5399831 | NCBI WGS metagenome assembly WPCJ01 (sample SAMN12869470, study PRJNA574797) | sludge metagenome | isolation source: wastewater treatment of pH10 | place: China:Beijing | collected 2019-05-20 | reverse complement strand
CGCATGCCTGGATGTCGCCGAAGAACGCGCTGATCTATGTCGACAACATCCGCGACGCCTTTGTCGAGCACGACCCGGCGAATGCCGCGACATACCGGGCCAATGCGGAAAGCTACAAGCGCGAGATCGAGGCGATGGTCGCGCCGATCCGCGAAAAGCTCGATCGGATTCCCGGGGACAAGCGCTGGCTGGTGTCGAGCGAAGGCGCCTTTTCCTATCTCGCCCGCGATTTCGGCCTGAAGGAGCTTTATCTGTGGCCGATCAATGCCGACCAGCAGGGCACGCCCCAGCAGGTGCGCAAGGTCATCGACGCTGTGCGTGAGAACGGCATCACCGTGGTCTTCTCCGAAAGCACCATCTCCGACAAGCCAGCCAGGCAGGTGGCGCGCGAGACTGGTGCCCGTTATGGCGGCGTGCTCTATGTGGATTCCCTGACGGAAGCCGACGGTGAGGTTCCGACCTATATCGATCTGCTGCGGGTAACGTCCGACACCATCGCCAAGGGGCTCACTCAGGGCGACTGACCTCGAAGGAAATGATGACGTGACTACCCATATGAAAGACCTGGCCCGCCGCCCCGCATCTTCGGATGCGGGGTCCGGCATTGTGGTCCGGGAGGCAACCGTCACCTATCGCAACGGGCACACGGCGCTGCGAAACGCCAGTTTCGATATACCGACAGGCACCATCGCGGCGCTGGTCGGCGTGAACGGCTCCGGCAAGTCCACCTTGTTCAAGGCCATCATGGGCTTCGTGCGTCTGGCCAAAGGTGAGATCTCGGTGCTGGGCATGCCGGTGAAGCAGGCGCTGCGCCGCAACCTCGTCGCCTATGTGCCGCAGGCCGAGGAGGTGGACTGGAACTTTCCGGTTCTGGTCGAGGACGTGGTGATGATGGGCCGTTACGGCCATATGGGCATGATGCGCATTCCGCGCCGCGCCGATCACGAGGCGGTGGCGGCCGCCCTTGCCCGCGTCAACATGGGCGACTTCCGCAAGCGCCAGATCGGCGAATTGTCCGGCGGTCAGAAGAAGCGCGTGTTCCTCGCCCGCGCGCTGGCGCAGGACAGTCGCATCATCCTGCTCGACGAGCCCTTCACCGGCGTCGACGTCAAGACCGAGGACCAGATCATCGCGCTTTTGCGCGAGTTGCGCGACGAAGGGCGGGTGATGCTGGTTTCCACCCACAATCTCGGCTCGGTGCCGGAGTTCTGCGACCGCACCGTTCTCATCAAGGGCACGGTGCTCGACTATGGCCTGACCAGCGAGGTGTTCACGCAGGCCAATCTGGAGCGCGCTTTCGGCGGTGTCCTGCGCCACTTCGTGCTCGGTGGCGATCATCTGCACGAGGATGACGATCGCCGCCGGCTTTCCGTCTTCACCGACGACGAGCGGCCGCTGGTCTTCTACGGCGAAAAGGACAGCATGGAGCACAAGCTGAGCGGGAGCCGCAAATGAGCCTGCTGCTCGAGCCTTTCTCCTATCACTACATGGTCAACGCCATGTGGGTGTCGGCGCTGGTCGGCGGCGTGTGCGCCTTCCTGTCGTGCTACCTGATGCTCAAGGGCTGGTCGCTGATCGGCGACGCGCTCTCGCATTCCATCGTGCCGGGCGTGGCGGGCGCCTACATGCTTGGCCTGCCCTTCTCCATCGGCGCCTTCTTCTCCGGCGGGCTCGCGGCGGCGGCCATGCTGTTCCTCAACCAGCGCACGAAGCTGAAGGAAGACGCCATCATCGGCCTCACCTTCTCGGCCTTTTTCGGGCTGGGACTGTTCATGGTGTCGATCTCGCCGACCTCGGTGTCCATCCAGACCATCGTGCTCGGCAACATCCTCGCCATCACGCCGGAAGATACGCTGCAGCTCGCCATCATCGGCTTCGTGTCGCTGGCCGTGCTCATGGTGATCTGGAAGGACCTGATGGTCACCTTCTTCGACGAGAGCCATGCCCGCACCATCGGCCTCAACCCGACTTTGCTCAAGATCATCTTCTTCACGCTTCTGTCGGCCTCGACGGTCGCGGCCATGCAGACGGTCGGCGCTTTCCTCGTCATCTGCATGGTGGTGACACCGGGCGCCACGGCCTATCTGCTGACCGACCGCTTTCCGAGGCTTCTGGCGCTGGCCGTCGCCATCGGTGCGCTGACCAGCTTCATCGGCGCCTATGTGAGCTATTTCCTCGATGGCGCCACCGGCGGCATCATCGTGGTGTTGCAGACGACGGTGTTTCTCATCGTGTTCCTGCTTGCGCCCAAGCACGGCATGCTGGCGGCCCGCCGCAAGGCCGCCGCCGCGCTGAAGGAGGCCGCGCCATGACCATCATGGAAACGCTCGCCTCCCCCTTCCAGTTCGACTTCATGGTCAACGCCATGGTCATCTCGGTGCTGGTGGCGATCCCGATGGCGCTGCTGTCGTGCTTTCTCGTGCTGAAGGGCTGGTCGCTGATGGGCGACGCCATCAGCCATGCCGTGTTCCCGGGCGTGGTGATCGCCTACATCGTGGGCTTTCCCTACGCCATCGGCGCCTTCGCGGCGGGCATGTTCGCCGCCGTCGCTACCGGCTTCCTCAAGGACAACAGCCGCATCAAGCAGGATACTGTGATGGGCATCGTCTTTTCCGGCATGTTCGGGCTGGGACTGGTGCTCTACGTCAAGATCCAGTCGGACGTGCATCTCGACCACATATTGTTCGGCGACATGCTGGGCGTGTCGTGGAACGACATCGCCATGTCGGCCGTCATCGCCGCCGTCACTGCCGGCATCGTCGCGCTGAAGTGGCGGGATTTCCTGCTGCATGCCTTCGATCCGGCGCAGGCTCAGGCTGTGGGCCTCAGGGTCGGCCTGCTGCACTACGGCCTGCTGGCGCTGATCTCGCTGACCATCGTCGGCGCCCTGCAGGCGGTCGGCATCATCCTGGCCATCGCCATGCTGATCGCGCCCGGCGCCATCGCCTTCCTGCTGGCGCGCACCTTCGCCGGCATGATGCTGGTGTCGCTCCTCGTGGCGGTGGCTTCGTCGTTCCTCGGCGTCTACGCCGCCTTCTTCATCGACAGCGCGCCGGCGCCCACCATCGTGCTGTTGATGAGCTGCATGTTCCTTGCCGCCTTCGTCCGTGCCACGCGCAAGGCGGCACGGCTCCAGTCGCAGGAAGCGGCATCCCCGGGAATCTGATGGATCGCCATGCCGGCCATGGCGGTTGCGTCCGGCCCCGCCAGCCGTTACCCATGCCGCGATGAATCGTCAGCATACGGACCCCATGAGCTTGCCGCGAGCGGAAAAGCCCTGACATGACAGAGCCGCGATCGCATCCCCTGGCGGGGGGTGAGCGGGAAGAGGAGGCGGCGGAACGGCACATGCCCGGCGCCGGCGGCGGCTCTGCGCCCCGGGCCCTGCGCATCTGGGTGGTTCGCGACATGGAGCCGCTGCCCACCGATGACGGCGACCGCCGGCTGATGCGCTGCGCCATGCTGTGCAATGCGCTGGCCGGGCGGGGCCACGAGGTGGTGTGGTTCACCTCCAGCTTCGACCATTACGCCAAGCGCCAGCGCACGCGCCGCAGCGAAACCCACCGGATCGCGGACAATTACCGCATCGAGGTCCTGCATGCGCCGGGCTACCGCCACAACATCAGCCCGTTCAGGGTGTGGCACAACCGCGTCTTCGCCCGTGCCTTCCGCGCCGCTGCGGAGCGGGCCACCGAGCGTCCCGACATCATCGTCGCCGACCTGCCGACCACGGAGGCGGCCGAGGCCGCCATGCGTCTGGCCCGGCAATGGAACCTGCCCTCGCTTCTGTCCATCCGCGACCTGTGGCCGGATTTCTTCAGCGACTTCCTGCCGCCCGCGGTGCGACCGCTGACCCGGTTCGCCCTGGCTGGCTTCGAGCGCCAGGCCGCCTATGCCTGCCGCCATGCCACGGCGATCATCGGCATCTCGCCGCGCTATCTGGAGTGGGGGCTGGCCAAAGGCGGCCGCGCCGGCAGCGCGCTCGATGCGGTCGTTCCCCTCGGCTACCAGCCTGCCCCGGTGCCCGACGGCGACCGCGCGAACCTGCTGCGGCAGTTGGGGGCCGATCCGGCACGGCCGCTGGTCAGCTTCGTCGGCAACTGGGGCGCGACCTACGATCTCGACACGGTGGTCGAGGCGGCGGCGCGGCTCGAAGGCCGCAGCGATGCCCTGTTCGTGCTGGCCGGCGACGGCCATGAACGGGAGCGCCTGCTCAAGCGCATCGATATCCTGTCGAACGTGGTGGCGCCCGGCTGGCTCTCGGCCGGCGAGATCGCCCTGCTTCTCGATGCGAGCGCCATCGGCCTGATGCCCTACAGGCAGGGCGCGCCGCAGGGCCTGCCCAACAAGATCTTCGAATACATGGCCTATGGCGCCTTCCAGATATCGACGCTTCAGGGCGAGGCGGCCGAACTTCTGGCCCGCCTCGGCGCCGGCCGCACGGTGGCCGCCGGCGACGGCGAGGCCATGGCGGCGGCGATCGGGGAGGTGCTGGCCCAAGACGCCGATACCGGTCGCGTCGGCATCGACCGCTCCCGCATACGGGACCAGTTCCTTGCCCGCTACAGTGCCTCGGCCATCTATGCGGACCTGTCCCGGCGCATAGAAGACCTTGCCGGCAGCGCGGCGCCGGGCGGACATGAAGACGGGCTCGAAACGGAGCATGACAGCCGATGACACGCCCAGCGCAGCCAGGCCCGACCTCTCAGGCCATGCCGGACGATGCGGGCGCCTTCTTCTCCGTCATCGTGCCGGTCTACATGCAATGGCATCTGGTGCCGGCGCTGCTTGAGCGCCTTGAGCGGCAGACCCTGCCGGCGGCGCGCTTCGAGGTGATCCTCGTCGACAACGGCTCGCCGCAATTCACGCCGCCCGACCATCTGCCGGCCAATGCGCGCATCCTGCGCTGCGACACGCCCGGCTCCTATGCCGCGCGCAATCTGGGCGCATCGCAGGCGAAAGGCGACTGGCTGGTGTTCACCGACGGCGATTGCCTGCCGGCCCCGGGCTGGCTCGCCGGGCTGGACCGGGCGGCCGCCGATACGAACGGCGATGCGCTGATCGCCGGGGCGGTCATGGTCGTGGCGCAATCGGCCCGGCCGGGCGCGGCCGAGATCTATGATGTCGTCAAGGGCATCCCGCAGCAGCGTTATGTGGGGCGCGGCTATGCCGCCACGGCCAATCTCGCCGTGCCGATGCCGGTGTTCAGGAAGCTCGGCGGCTTCGACAGCAAGCGTTTCTCTGGGGGCGACGCGGATCTGTGCCGCCGGGCGGTCGCCGCCGGCCATGCGCTGATCTACGCGGCCGATATGCGCGTCGACCATCCCGCCCGCACCACATGGCAGGAGATCGCCACCAAGGCGCGCCGCATCAAGGGCGGCCAGCTCAGGGCCGGATCGGCGTCGCGGCGGCTGATGTGGCTGCTGCGCACGCTGGTGCCGCCGCTGCGCGGCGCGTGGGCGTTCCTGCGTGACCGCCGCCATCCCCTGCGCTACAGGCTCGTCGCCATCCTCGTCCTGATGCGCTTGTGGATGGTCGAGCTGGTGGAAGCCTTGCGGCTGGTGGCGGGCCGCACGCCCGAACGGCGCTGACCCGGCCTTGCCGGGCTGCGTTCCCCTTCGCCTCGAAATGCTTTATTTCCCGAATGCTTTTCAAAAGTCCCTTGAAACGCGGGCGACAGGCGTGACTTCCATATCTCATCGCGAACGGTCCGGCGGGCAGGCTGCGGCCGGGAGAAAACCGTCATGAGCGACCTGTTCCTCGGCATCGATGCCGGCTCCTCGGTGACCAAGGCGGCGGTGTTCGACGCCGCCGGCCGCCAGCTTGGCGCCGGCGGCCATCGCATCCGCCTGCTGCGGCCGCAGCCGGGCTGGTCGGAGATCGATCCGGATGCGGCCTGGCAGGCGGCGGTGGCGGCGATCCGCGCCGCATTGCAGGATGCCGGCGTGACCGGCAGGGATATTGCAGCGGTCGGCCTGTCGGCGGCCATGGTCGGCCTGTGGCTGGTCGATGCCGAGGGCCGGGCGCTGCGCCCCGGCATCATCTGGGAGGACAGCCGCGCGCAGGACCTCCTCGACCGGCGTGCGGCGGAAATCCCCGATCTCTACCGGCGCGTCTTCCTGTCGAACGGCTGCGTGCTGCAGCAGGGCTGCACCCTGCCGCTGCTGATGTGGATGAAGGAATACGAGCCGGACGTGTTGGCGCGCGCCGCCCATGCCTTCAGCTACAAGGATTTCCTGCGCCTGAAACTGACCGGCCGCGTCGCGGCCGACCGCACCGAGGCTGCCGTGGCCCCCGGAAGCGCCGCCCGGCGCGACCGCAGCGCCGAAATGCTGGACCTGTTCGGCGTCTCCGATCTGGCGCCGAAAAAACTGCCGGCGGTGCGCGACTCCGAAACCGTCGGCGGGGAGATAATGCCGGAGGCCGCCGTAGCGACCGGGCTGGCGGCCGGCACACCCGTTGCCATAGGCGCGGGCGACGTGCCGGCGACGGTGACCGGAGCCGGCGCCTTGCAGCCCGGCATGGCGCTGGCCGTGCTCGGCACCACCTGCATGGTCGGCGTGGTGCATGACCGGCCGGTGTTCACGCCGCCCGATCTCGGCCTGCTTTTCACCCTGCCAGGCAGCGGCTGGTATCGCGCCATGGTCAATGTCGCCGGCACGCTCAATCTTGACTGGGCGGTGGCGACGCTGCTGCCCGACCTTGCCGGTGCGCCTGATCTCTATGCCCGTATGGAGGCGATGATCGCGCCGGTGCCGGTGGGCAGCGAAGGCGTGGTCTACCTGCCCTATCTCAGCGAAAGCGGCATCATCGCGCCGGTGGTCGACCGCGGGGCCCGCGCCGGCTTCCACGGGCTGACGCCCCGGCACGGCCGCCCGCATATGCTGCGCGCCGTCTATGAGGGCGTCGTGCTGGCGCTGCGCGACCTGTTCCGGGAACTGGGAGGAACGGGAGGCGAGATCCTGCTGACCGGCGGCGGCGCCCGCAGCCCGATGTGGAGCCAGATGATCGCCGATGCGCTGGGCGTCACGGTGTTGGTGCCGGCCGGCACCGAGTTCGGCGCCCGCGGCGCCGCCCTGCTGGCGGCCACTTCGGTTGGCCGCTTCGCCAGCGTGGAGGAGGCTTCGGTCTCCACCCGCGCCATTCAGCGCCGGCATGAGCCGGACAGGGCGGCCGCGCCGCAATGGGACCGCGCTTTCGCCGCCTACCGCGCCCATCGCGACAAAGTGCTGGGATAAGGAAGCCGCCGCACTTTACAGCGCCGGGCAAAGTGGTACATACCACTTACATACCTGGAGCATACCGGCCGATGATGCAGCATGCCGAACCGCCGCTTGCCATCCTGCTCCGCCCGCCCGAATATGCGCGGGCCGGCCGCCATGGATGCGGCCCGGCGATGCAGCCCATAGTGACTTTCCGGAACAAGGCCAGGAATCAGGCATGACCAAGACGCCCACCGCCGCCGCCTATCTGACCGAGCTTGCCGAGCGCACCGCCAGGCTGATGGAGCTGAACGGAGATGCGATCGCCGCCGCCGCCGATGCGGTGGAGCGCACGGCGCGCGCCGACGGGCTGGTCTACATCTTCGGCACCGGCCACAGCCATACCATGGCCGAGGAGGCGCATTACCGCGCCGGCGGGCTGGCGCTGACCGTGCCGATCCTGTCGACGCCGCTGATGGTGCATGAGGGCGCGGTGGCCAGCACCGCGTTCGAGCGCATGCCGGGCATGGTGGCGCCGGTGCTGCGCCGCTATCCGATCGGCCCCAGCGATGTCCTCATCATCGTCTCCAACAGCGGCGTCAACGCCGCCACCGTCGAGGCGGCCGAGGCCGGCAAGGCCAAGGGCGCCACCGTCATCGCCATCACCTCGCAGGACTATTCCCGGCAGGCGGCGCGCGGCCGCACCCGGGTCGCCGACGTCGCCGACATCGTGCTCGACAATGGCGCGCCGCCCGGCGACGCCATCATGAGCGTGCCGGGCTCGCAACTGCGCGTCGGGCCGATCTCGACCTCGATCGGCGCGGCGCTGATGAACGCGGTGTTTGCCGAGGCCGCGGTGCGCCTGCAATCCTCGGGCGCCGCCGCTCCCATCTATCTCAGCGCCAACATGCCGGGCGCGGCGGAGGTCAATGAAGGGCTGGTGGCCCGCTACCGGCCCCGCAACCCGCATCTTTGAGCAAGCCGGCCACGGCCGGGTCAATGGGAGAATTGTCATGAAGCCAACCGGACTTTCCCTTCTTGCCGGCTTCGCCGCCCTGCTTCTGGCCGGCACGGCGCAGGCCGAGACCGTCAAGCTCACGCTCTGGCACATGGAGCAGCCGCCGCATCGCGTGCAGCGCGTGCAGGAGCTGCTGGACGAGTTCAACAAGGCCCATCCCGACATCCAGGTCAGCCAGGAACCGCAGAGCTGGGGCGAGGTCTATGCCAAGGCGCCGGCGGCCTTCGCGGCGGGCACGGGGCCGGACATCCTGTTCACCATCCCCGACTTCACCACCGTCATCAAGGGCATCGACGCGGTCGTCCCGGTGGACGATCTGGTCAAGGAGCTGGACGGCAAGCACGGCTTCATCGAGGCGGCGCTGAAGCCCTACCAGTATGACGACCATGTCTGGGCGGTGCCGGCCTACAACATGGCGCTGTCGCTGTGGTATCGCAACAGCGTCTTCAAGGAGGCCGGCATCGAGGTGCCGAAGACCTGGAGCGAATGGCAGGCGGCGGCCGAGAAACTGTCCGTGGACGGGCGCTACGGCATCGGCCTGCCGGCCAACAAGCAGCTCTACACCGACCAGACCGTCTACACCTTCATGGTCAATGCCGGCGCAGCCGACATCTACAAGGACGACGGCAGCGTCGATTTCGACAAGCCGGCGACCGTCGAGGCCTATGATTTCTACAGCAAGCTGGCCAAGCTCTCGCCCGCCGACAACGGGTCGTGGACCTGGGGCGAGGCGGAAGCCTGCTTCGCCTCCGACACCTGCGGCATGATCCTGCAATTCAGCGTCATCAACACCTATGACACGCAGGCCGAGGGCGATGCCGCCGACCTCGGCGTCGCGGCCGTCCCGCATGCCGAGAGCCAGGGCGGATCCGGCACCATCTCCTATCCCAACGCGCTGATGGTCACCACCAAGGACGAGGCCCGCCAGAAGGCGGCCGGAACCTTCATCGCCTGGCTGCTGGAGCCGGAAAACTACGGCCGCTTCCTTAACATGGAACCGGGCCTGTTCCTGCCGGTGACCGGCGACGGCGCCAAGGCCGACTCGTTCTGGAACGATCCGGTCGTGACCAAGTACAAGGCGCAGATCGAGACGATGATCGCCAATTCGCATGGCGGCAAGCTGTTCGGCTTCACCACCGGCAAGGTGTTCCCCTCGATCGGCGCCATCTCGGCGCAGAACGTCATCGCCGAGACCCTGCAGCAGATCGTCGTCGACGGCCAGAGCCCGGCCGATGCGGTCAAGGCCGGTCAGGCGAAGATGAGCGACATCGCCCGCTAGAGCATCGGACCGAAAAGTGGAATCCGGTTTTCGGAAAATCCGATGCTCAAACAGAAGGACAGATCGTAACGCGTCCGATAGGACGCATGGCGATCTGGAACTGTGCGGCGGACGGCGCGGACGATGAAGAACACCACGCTTGCGTTCCTCTTCGTCTCGCCCGCCATGCTGTTCCTGCTCGCCGTGCTCGGCTGGCCGCTGGTGCAGGCGCTGCTGCTCAGCTTCCAGAATGTCGGGGTGATCGGCTCGCAGGGGCGTTTCGTCGGCCTCGCCAACTATGCGGCGGTGCTGGGCGGGGCCGGCTTCTGGCGCGCGCTCGGCCGCAGCGTGGTGTGGGTGCTGGGCAACGCCGTCGTGCAGACCGCGCTGGCGCTGGTGACGGCGCTGGTTCTCAACCAGCGTTTCCCCGGCGTGCGCGTCGCCCGCGTGTGGATCATCCTGACCTGGATCGTGCCGACGGTGGTGGTGGTCATCATCTGGCGCTGGCTGCTCTCCACCTCGGGCGGCATGATCAACCCGCTGCTCATCCAGGCCGGCGTGATCGAGCGGCCGGTCGGCTTCTTCGCCACCCGCGAGAGCGCCATGACCACGCTGATCCTCATCAATTCCTGGCGCTGGTTTCCCTTCACGGCGCTGATGATGCTGGCCGGCCTCACCCGCATCCCCGGCGACCTCTACGAGGCGGCGCGCATCGACGGCGCCGGCGCGTGGCAGCGCTTCCGGCGCATCACCTGGCCGCTGCTGCAGCCGACGCTGCTGGTGCTGGGCGTGGTCGGCACGCTGCTCTCCTTCAACGTGTTCGACATCATCTGGCTGCTCACCGCCGGCGGGCCGGCCGGCGCCAGCACCACCTTGCCGGTGCTGATCTACGAGACCGCCTTCAAGGGCTACAGGCTGAGCGAGGCGGCCACCGTCTCGGTGCTGACCAGCATCCTGTTGATGGGCTTCGCCTTCCTCACCACCCGCGTCATGACCGCGACGGAGCCGGCCCGATGAGGCGGAGCCGGCGGCAGGCAGCGGCGCTCTATGGCAGCCTTGCCTTCATCGCGCTGATCATCGGCCTGCCGTTCTGGTGGGTGGCCACCGGCTCGATCAAGCTGCCGCGCGAGATCATCCAGCGCCAGCCCACCATGGTGCCGCACTCCTTCACCCTCCAGCATTTCGAGAAGCTGCTGCAGGCGTCCGACTTCCCGGTCTATCTCGTCAACAGCCTGGCGGTGGCGCTGTTCTCCACCGCCTTCACCGTGCTTCTCGCCCTGCCGGCCGCCTATGCCTTCTTCCGCATGGAGTTCCCGGGCCGCGCCGCGCTCTACCGGGTGATCCTGCTGGCCTATGCCTTTCCGGGCGTCGTCGTGCTCATCCCGCTCTACGGCCTGTTCGCCCGCGTCGGCCTGATCGACAACCGCGCGGCGCTGGTCATCGTCAATGTGGCGCTGGCGCTGCCCTTCTCGATCTGGATGATGCGCTCCTTCCTCGCCACCGTGCCGCGCGAGATCGAGGAGGCGGCCGTGGTCGACGGCGCGCCGCCGCTCACCATCCTGGTGCGCATCCTCATGCCGCTGATCGCGCCCGGCATCGCCAGCGTGGCGATCTTCGCCTTCATCTCGTCCTGGACCGAATATCTGTTCGCCTCGGTGCTGATCGTCTCGGATGCGCGGCGCACCATCCCGGTCGGCTTCGCCGGCATCATCGGCCAGTACCAGATCGACTGGGGCCTGCTGCTGGCCGGCGCCACCGCCGCCATCATCCCCGTCGTTGTCCTTTTCGCCCTCGTCGGGCGCTGGTTCGTCGCCGGCCTGACCGAAGGCGCGGTGAAATAGCATAGGAGAAACATATGGCCGGCCTGTCGCTCAAATCGGTGAAGAAGCGCTTCGGCGAGACGGAAGTGATCCGTGGCGTCGATCTCGACGTGACCGATGGCGAGTTCGTCGTCTTCGTCGGCCCGTCGGGCTGCGGCAAGTCCACTCTGTTGCGCATGATCGCCGGGCTGGAGAGCACCTCGGAAGGCAGCATCGAGATCGGCGGACGCGACGTCACCGGCGAGGACCCGGCCAAGCGCGGCATCGCCATGGTGTTCCAGACCTATGCGCTCTATCCGCACATGACGGTGGCGGCCAATATGGGCTTTCCACTGGAAATGGCGAAGCGGCCGAAGGCAGAGATCGAGCGCAAGGTGGCCGAGGCGGCGAAGATCCTGCATCTGGAGCCCTATCTGAAGCGCAAGCCGCGCGAGCTTTCCGGCGGCCAGCGCCAGCGCGTCGCCATCGGCCGCGCCATCGTGCGCCAGCCCGGCGTGTTTCTGTTCGACGAGCCGCTGTCGAATCTAGACGCGGAGCTGCGCGTGCAGATGCGCATCGAGATAGCGCGCCTGCACCAGCAGCTCGGCACGACCATGATCTACGTCACCCACGATCAGGTCGAGGCCATGACGCTGGCCAGCCGCATCGTCGTGCTGCGCGCCGGGCGCATCGAGCAGGTCGGCGCGCCGCTTGATCTCTACGAGAACCCCGACAACAGTTTCGTCGCCGGTTTCATCGGCTCGCCGCGCATGAATTTCATCCCCGCGACGGTGGATGCGGTGGAGGGCGGCAAGGCGGTCGTCTCGGCACCGGAAGCCGGTCTTTCGGGGCTCGCCGTGGCGACGCGGGGCGAACTGCCGAAGCCGGGCGCAAAGGTCAGCCTCGGCCTCCGGCCGGAGCATTTCGTGCCAGCGGAAGGTGCCGCGGCCGCACTCACCGGCCTGGTGACGCTGATGGAGCGGCTGGGCGGCGTCTCCTACGCCCATGCCCAGCTCGGCAATGGCGAGAGCCTCACCGTCGAAAGCCGCGATGCGCGCAGCTTCGCCGCCGGCGACGAGGCCCGCTTCGGCATCGATCCGGCGCGCGCCTTCCTGTTCGACGAGGACGGCCGCAGGCTCTGAACCCCGGCCGGGCCGGTCAGCCCTTCACCGCGCCGGCGGTCATCGAGCCGCTGATCTGGCGGTACATGACGAGGCCGAGCAGCACCGGCGGCAGCGCGCCGACGATCATCACCGCCGAGGCCACGCCCCACTGCACGCCGCCGCCGCTGGCCGCGAAGAAGAACGAGGCGCCGACCGTGATCGGCACCGCCTTGGAGGTGGTCAGCATCAGCCCGAACAGGAACTCGTTCCAGGCGGTGATGAAGCCGAAGATCAGGCTGGTGACGATGGCCGGGCGGCACACGGGGGCGATGATACGCACCAGGGTTCGGGTGCGTCCGGCGCCGTCGATCTGTGCCGCCTCGTCCAGTTCGGCCGGCAGCTCGCGAATGGCGTTGACGAGAATGATCAGCGCCAGCGGCAGGTTGACGATGGTGAGGATGAGGCCGAGCCCCAGCCGCGTGTCGAGCAGGGCCAGCCACTGGAACATCATGTAGAGCGGAATGGCGAAGATGATGAGCGGCACGGCGCGCAGGTTGACGATCAGCGGCAGCAGCGTCTGCTCGCCCACCCGGCCGCGCGCGATGGCATAGGCGGCGGGCAGGGCCAGCACCACGGCCAGCACGGTGCCGGTCAGCGCCGCGACCATGCTGTTGAACAGGTAGAGCGCGATGTTGAGCCGGTCCGTCACCTGGAACACGGCCATATAGTTCGCCAGCGTCGGCGCCTGCACCCACAGGCCCGGATTGGTGGACAGTTCGCGCGCGCTCTTGAACGAGGTGGCGAGCGTCACTAGGATCGGGAAGTTCGTCGCCAGCGCGGCGACGGCGAAGACCAGCCAGCGCAGCGCGGTGATCATGCGGCGGCTCCCTTGCGGCGCGTGGCAAGCGCGTTGAGGCCGTAGAGCACGGCGAAGGAGGCGGCGAACAGCAGCACCGAGGCCGCTACCGCCTTGCCGATGGCGCCTTGCTTGAAGAAGGCCTCGTAGATGTAGATCGACAGCGATGCGGTCGCGCCGCCGGGGCCGCTGCCGGTCAGCACATAGACATTGTCGAAGACGCGGAAGCCGTCGATGAAGCGGATCAGCAGCGCCGCCACGATGGTCGGCGCCATCAGCGGCAGTTCGATGCGCCACAGCCGCCGGAGCGGCCCGGCTCCGTCGATGGCCGCCGCCTCGCCGATGTCGGCCGGAATGGCCTGATAGGCCATGTAGAACAGGAGCAGCGCGAAGGGCGTCCATTGCAGCGTCTCGACCGTGACCAGCGTCCAGAAGGCCGAGCCGGGGCCGAGGAAGGAGACGCCCGCCCCGAACCAGGTCCACAGATAATAGGGCACCGGGCCGACGAATTCGTGTAGCACCAGCCGGTACATCAGCCCGACCAGCGCCGGCGCCACCATCAGCGGCAGCATCAGGATCGCCAGCAGCCAGCTCCGCTTCACGATCAGCGGCGACAGGAAGATGGCGAGGAACAGGCCGAGCCCGCATTCGAGCAGCGCGGTGAGCACCCCGAAGCGCAGCGAGAACCAGACCGACCGCCAGAAGGCGGCGTCGTTCCACACCGCGGCGAAGTTCGAGAAGCCGGACAATTGCGGGCTGCGCAGGGTCTCGAAGGACACCTGGGAGACCGAGTAGACCAGATTGACGATGGCCGGGAAGCCGAGGAACACCAAGAGGAACAGCACCAGCGGCGTCGCCAGAAGCCTGAACTCCGAGGTCCGCACGCTGGGGCTGGTCGTGGTCATCGGCGTTCCCGCTCCCTTACTTCAAAAGCTCGGCCATGCCCTTTTCGGTATTGGCCAGCGCATCGTCGAGCGACTGCTGGCCGGACCAGTAGCCGGTGAACTCCTTCGCCTGAAGCTCGTAGACCGAAAGCGCCTTGGCCGAGGTGCCGCCGGTCATGACATAGCCGTACTTGCCGGCGAACTCGCCGAGCTGGACGAGGTCGGGCCGCTCCTCAGACACCTCCTTGACCACTTCCGGTGTCAGCGCCGGCGCGCCGTTGTTGCGGGCATAGGTGAGCGCAGCCTCTTTCGACGACAGCCATTGCAGGAACTTCATCCCGCCTTCCTTGTTGGCGGCGTTCTTGTTGAGGCCGAAGCCGAGGCCGTGGATATGCGTGAAGCGGCCTTCGGGGCCGCTCGGCGGGGCGACAGTTTCCGTCACCTCGGCCACGGCCGGCGACTTTTCGGTGCTGGTCAGGTCGCTGGCGGCCGCGTTCCATTGCAGCATCGCCGCCACCTGCCCGGAGGCATAGGCGGCATTGGCTTCCGGGAACTCGTAGGACAGCGAGTCGCGCGGCGTGGCGCCGTTGTCATAGAGCAGCTTGTAGGTCTCGAGGCCCTTGCGGTAGGCGTCGGAATTGACCGTGACCTTGCCCTCGGCGTCCATCCAGTCGCCGCCATAGGCGCGCGGCAGCGACTGCCACACCATGATGTTGAACAGAAGGTTCTTGATCTGCAAGACGGTGCCGTAGCGGGTCGGGCTGTCCGGATTCACGCTCTGGGTGAAATAGAGCGCGGTCGCGGCATAGTCGTCCCAGTCCCAGGCGTCCGGGTCCTTCGGCTCGAGCTTCTTGCCGAGCAGCTTTTCCGAGATCTCGCCATAGCGGGCCTTGGCCGCGTCGTCGTTCAACAGTGCGTCGATCAGGTCCTTGCGGTAATACATGAAATGCAGCGACAGGTCGGTCGGCACGCCATATTGCTTGCCCTCGAACTGCATGGTCTTGAGCACGGCCTCGCCATACACGCTCTCGGCCTCGCCGGACAGCTCGACCGGTTCCATGAACGGGGCGTAGCGGCCGATCGAATAGGTGGCGAGCAGGTTCACGTCGAAGGCGGTGGAGCCGGCGGCGAGATCGGCCTGCAGCTTGTCCCAGAAGCCGTCACGGTTGAAGAACAGCAGCTCCACCTTGTCGTTCTCGGCCACGTCGGCCTTGGCGTTGTAGGCGTCGGCGGCGGCGCGCAGGGCCGTTTCCTCCGGGCCGCCCGGCCAGCCGAGCACGGTGACCTTGGCCAGCGCCGGGCTTGCCATGAGGGCGGCGATTGCGGTGGCCAGCAGCCCGGCTTTTCTGATCTGCGAGAATGTCATGTCCGTTCTCCTCCTGTCGGATTGTGTCCTGCCAGATCGGCGATGCCGACGATGCCGGCATGTTCGCCGAGCGCGGCGGCATGGATGTCGGGCCTGAGCCGGGCCGGAAGTTCCGCGAGCGCCTGCCGCACGCGGTCGAGATAGGATGGCGCCAGCCCGATGCCGCCGCCGATGACGATGCGGGCCGGGTCGAGCGCGAACTGGATGTTGCGGGCCAGCCGCGCCACCCGGCCGGCCGATATGTCGAGGATGGCGTTCGCCCAGTCCTGACCGCTGGC
>WPCJ01119240.1_pt1 | contig 15770 bp, 11 predicted proteins | sample 5399831 | NCBI WGS metagenome assembly WPCJ01 (sample SAMN12869470, study PRJNA574797) | sludge metagenome | isolation source: wastewater treatment of pH10 | place: China:Beijing | collected 2019-05-20 | reverse complement strand
GCCCCGCACCCTCCGCGCGGGTTGCTGAGCGGCGTCTCGGCTATCGTCTCCAGCCGCCGCGTTCTTCACAGCCGGCCCCGCTACTTCGCAGCGATTGCCGGAGCGCCCTCGGTGACCCCGAGCACGCGCGCGATTCGCGCTGCGGCCCCCTCGGGATCGGCGAAGAGGTCAAAGCTCTGCACTCGGTGATAGTGCCAGCCAAGCCGACGAAGCACCGCGGGCCGGAGTCGCAGCGCCTCCCGGAGGCTCACGCCGCCGTCGCTCGCTGTTCCGAGGTCGATGTCAATGGCGATTGCGCGATCCCCGAACGACGCGGCAATGGGGATCTCTCCGCGATAGTCGAGCACGACCGTGATCCCGTGGCCCTCGAGTCGGTCTGCGAACTCTCGAATGAGCGGGTCCGTCTCGGCTGGCAGCGACGCCGGCTCGGGCTCCGGATGCTCGAACGCGAGCAGCTCGGCGAGCTCGACGACGCCGTGCTTCAGACGGGACGAATCGAGGTCCTCGGGCTTGAAGCACGACACGATCGTCATCGCGCGACGAGCCCGGGTCATCGCGACGGCGAGCAGGTGCTCGCCCCCTGGGCGCCCAAGAGCACCGAAGTTTGACAGCACGCGACCGTGCGGCGTCCGACCGTACCCGATAGAGAAGATCACGCGGTCGCGGCTCTGTGCGGTCGCCTGCTCGAGCGTGAGCACGGCGAACGGCTCAGCGCGGTCCCCCAGGAGGAAGTCGCGGTATTGCGGGAACTTCGAGAATGCCTGCAACACCTCGCGGTAGACGCGTACCGCGTGCTTCTCGCTGGCGGTGATAACCATGAGCGATTCGTTCGGGCGTTCATCGGCGTGCTGCAACACCATCTGCACGACTCGGTCAACCTCGGCCTCGGTGCTCTCGACGGCTCCGGTCTGCTGGTCAGGCAGCCCCTGCCCGGCCGGCACGAAGTCGTAGGTGAGGCTGGAGTGGCCGAGGAAGCTGCCGGCCCACGGCAGTGAGTTGATCTCGCCGTCGTAGAAGCGATCGTTGACGAGGTTCGTGAGATCCTCACCGCCCGCACGGTAGCTGCGTGTGAGTTTCAGCGTGGGAAGCACCTGGGCGAGCTCGTCGAGTGCCGAACGCAGCTCGACTCCGCCCTCGCCGGGGTCGGTCTCGGGGCTGTGCACCCCGATTTCGAACGTGCTGGGGCGCTGCGTCGTGCTGTCGCCGAACACGACCACCTGGTCTGCGCGGCGAATCGCGCCGAGGTTCTCGGCGAGGGTGGTCGCGCCAGCGTCGACAAGCAGTACGGTGTCGAAACGTGCCGTCTCCGGGAGCTGCGAGACCTCGTATGGCGACATCGCGAGCACAGGGGCGAGCGTCGAGAACAGCACGGGCGAGTCCTGTGCGAGTGCGGCGATCGTTGCGTAGCCGCTGCGCAGCAGGCCGCGCAGCGCGAGCGCCTCCTGCTTGTTGTCGAGCACCGCGACGCGCCACGAGTCGGCCAGCTTCGACGCGAGCAACGCGCCGTTCGCGCCGGCGTGCGCATCGTCGACGAGACGGAAGTCAGCCTCGAGCCGCTCGATCACTCCGGTGTTCGCACTCAACAGCGCCGGGTTCGTCTGCAGCATCCGCTCGAGCACCGACTGCCACCAGGCGAGCTCAAGCTCTGCCCCGACCTCTTCCGCCGGCACGTGCCTGGCCGACAGGTCGTCGAGGAGCGGGCCGAGCCGAGCGCTCCGCAGCCGCTCAACGATCGTCGTGCGCTCCTGAATGTTCTGCAGCACCTCGGACTCTTTCGCAAGCTCCGAAATGCGCGCTGCGAGCTCGTGCAAGCCGAGGTTCTTCAGCCGGTCGGGCTCGACGGTCGTGCCGAGGACCGCGTCGAGCTTGTCGAGATCCTGATAGGCCGCTTGGAACGCCACCACGACGTCGGCGATCCCGAGAGGCACCTCCGGTCGCGTGCCGACGACCGTCGTGTAGCGCTGCCAGAGCACACGCTGCTGCTGGATCTGCACGAGCCGCGCGTACATGTCGGTGATGCTCACGCCGGGCCGGACATACTCCTGTGCAAGCTTCTTCAGACGCCGCTTGTTCGAAGCCGACATGTCTTCGTCGCTGCCGCGAGGGGCATGCGCCGCGATGACCTCCGCGAGCGACCTGTCGTAGACCTCCGGAGTGAACCGGTCGAGGGTGTCGCGAATGCCCATGAGCAGCCGCAGGTACACGCCGAGCTCGGAGATCGACTCGAATGGCCGCATCGACGTCTGTTCAACGACCTCGTTCGCCATCGAGATGAGGCGCGGCAGCTGCGATTCAGCGAGATCAACAGCGATCCCGTAGGCCGCGCGGGCCTCTTCGGTCGTCGAGAAGTCGACGCCGTACCACGGCGAATCCTCCGGACCGTACTGGAACTGACCGAGGCGGGCAACCTCGGTGAGGTCGTCCGCGACGGACGATCGATCGATCGTGAGCTGCCCCAGCGCCTGGTCATCGAGCCGCACCGTCGTCGACGGCGGGTTCTCGCCGAGCGAGAGCTTCGTGAGCTGACGGAGCGCATCCAGCGGCGTCACGGAGTACCGCTCGTCGGGCGTCGAGAGCGCGTCGCGATAGTCGAGCAGCACGCCCCGGAGACGCACGAGCGCCTCATCCACATCGCGCATCTGCTCAGACGCGGCGTTCTCGTTCCGGCTGATCGACTCGACGAGGTTGCGGCGGAGCCTCCGCGGGGTCACGGCGAGACCCGGCAGCCCGGCGCGCGTGAGCCGGTGCGTGATCCCGTCGATCGTGGAGCGGCGAGGGGTGACGACGAGCACGTGCTTGCCGTCGCGCACGAGGTTTCCGATCGCGTTCACCACGGTCTGGGTGCCGCCCGTGCCGGGCAGCTGCCGCACGACGATCGACTGTCCCGCATCGATCTGCGCGAGGACATCGTCCTGCTCAGGATCGGAGTCGTACAGGCACCTATCAGTCTCAGGGGCCATGTGATCGGGCGAGACCGGGTTCACCGGGTGATAGTTATCGGCGAGGGTCTGCTTGGCGGGCTCGCTGCCACAGATCGCCTGCAAGATGGGGGTGTCGAGCCCGACCGCGTCAGCAGCCATGCCCTGCGACACGTTGTGGAAGGAAGATACGACGAGCCTCGGCTGCACGAGGAACTCCGGGACGCCGGCCACCATTTGTCGGAGCCTGTCGATGACGGGCTGCGGCTTGAACACGCCCTCGGACTGCGACAGCTCAATGAGCGAGCGCGCGTCGATCGTGATGCCAAACTGGTCGCGAAGCGCCCGAATCAGCTCGGAGTTCACCACCGGGAAGTTCTTCAGCTTGAGCTCGAAGTCGCGGCCATAGCGGCGGATGGCGAGCGGTCGGAGCAGCACCGGCGCCGAAAATTCGTCACCCTCAAATGTCCACTTCGCGAGGCCCACCGCGAGGTTCACCGTCTCGAGGCCGCGCATGGTGCGCATCTCCACGGCCTTGTCGGTGACTCGCGCAGCCGCGGCGCGGGCGTGGCGCAGAGCGAGGTCGTCGCGGATCAGCGCCGAGAGCAGAATCTTGTTGCCCGAAATGAACTGCGGCAGCCCGCCGGGGTGCGTCGAGGAGAGCTCGATGCGGTTCGCCGGGTGATCGTCAAAATGCAGCAGCGGGTTGCGCCCGCCAACCGCGGCGAGTTCGCGAAGCCACGCGGCGTGCTCCTCGGAGAACGCGTCAACGACGCCCAGCGGGCCGCCGAGATCCTGGCGGTCGGGGTCGTTGGCGGTCATGCTTGCGGGCGCGGCGTTCTGCACCGGCTCCGTCGCCTCAGCGACATCCGGTGCTTCCGCGGCGTTGCCCTTTGATTCGGGTCGCCTGAGTCGATCCACACTCCACACACCGCCACCCTAAGGCGTCCACCTTTGAAATCGCGGCATTATCGCGGTGTTTCTTCTCCCGGTCGGCCCTGTGACTTCGCCCGGCGCTCATGCGCCGGGCGAAGTCACAGTCGTTCGGCGCCGATCAGCGGATGATCGCGGTGTCGGTCGCGGTGCCCCGCGCCCGTGCCACGAGCCGCATCAGGTGGTACACGACGACCGCGGCGATCGTGCCGAGCGCGATGCCGTTGAACATGACGTCCCCGAGCTGCATGCTGAAGTCGGCGATGCCGACGATGAGCGCGATGGCGGCCGTGAACTGGTTGATGGGCTTCGAGAAATCGACCTTGTTGTCGATCCAGATCTTCACGCCGATGAGGCCGATGAGACCGTAGAGCGCGACGGTCACGCCGCCGAGAACGCCAGCAGGAACGGAGAAGATGAGCGCGCCGACCTTGGGCGAGAAGCTCAGCAGCATCGCGATGATGCCTGCAACCCAGTACGCGGCCGTCGAGTAGACGCGCGTCGCTGCCATCACGCCGATGTTCTCGCCGTAGGTGGTCGTCGCGGAGCCGCCACCGAAGCCGGCGAGAATCGTGGAGAGCCCGTCGGCGATCAGCGCGCGACCGGTCACGGGGTCGAGGTCGCGGTTGATCATGAGGCCAACGCTCTTCACGTGGCCGACGTTCTCCGCGATGAGCACGAGGACGACGGGGAGGAAGGCGGGGAGCAGGCCCCACAGCGAAGGATCTGCGAACGGGTTCGCGGGGAGGTGGAACTCTGGAAGGCCGACCCACGCCGCTGACTTCACGGCCTCGAAGTCGACGATGCCCATGAGCGCGGCCGCGATGTAGCCGACGACCATGCCAAGCACGATCGAAAGCCGGCCGATCAGGCCGCGGAACAGCACGGTGATGAGCAGGATCGAGCCGATAGTGATGAGCGCGGCCGTCGAATGCAGGCCCTGGTTGACGTCGGGGTTCGCGGCGGGGTTACCGAACCAGTTGTTCTTCACCGCGGGTGCCAGGTTGAAACCGATGAGCGCGACGACCGATCCCATCACGACCGGCGGCATGAGTGCGTTCACCCAACCGATGCCGAAGCGCTGCACGATAACGCCGACGAGGGCAACGAGCACGCCCATTGCGATGATCGCGAACGACGCTCGCGCGAGGCCGGCGACGTCGCCGTACTCGTATCCCGCGGTCGCGACCGCGATCGGCGCGAGGAACGCGAATGAGGATCCGAGGTAGCTCGGCAGACGGTTGCCCGTGAGCAGCAGGAACAGCATCGTGCCAAGACCCGAGAAGAAGAGCGTTGCGGTTGGCGGGAAGCCGGTGATGAGCGGCACCAGGAAGGTCGCGCCGAACATCGCGACGACGTGCTGCGCACCGAAGCCGATGGTCCGGGCCCAGCCCAGCCGCTCCTCGGGCAGAACGATCGCGTCTTGCGCAACGGACCTGCCGTCGCCGTGCAGCTTCCAGGGCAGCGCCATAGGTGGCTCCTTCGGGGCGATCGGTACTCGCGTGCCGTGCGTCCACCCCTTCAGGCGCTCGACCAAAACTCAAGCATACAGCGAACACTCAGGAATGCGCGCGGGCCTGGTCGCTAGCGACGCCGCGGTGAGCGGAGAAGCGCGATGCCCCCAGCTGCGGCGAGCGCGAGTGCGATTCCGAGGCCCCAGGCGAGCCCGGGCCCTCCCGTCCCCGGAAGGTTTTCCGTCACGGGCTGCGTCTCGGGCGTCGGGTGAGTTGGTTTCGGCTGAGTTGGCTTCGGTTTCGTGGCTGGATCGGTTGTCCCGCCTCCGCCGCCGTCGGTGGTCGGGCCGTCACCGACAGCTGTTCCGGCGAGGGTGGCGGCAAACTCAACGATGTCGGGGGCTGGTTCCGTTGCCGCCCGGGCGGGAAGCAGGCGCGAGGCCGCAAACAGGGCCTGCCGCGAGAGAGTCCCGGCCTTGGTCGGCTTCCACGAGATTGTTACGGTGATGCTCTCGCCCGCCGGCACGAAGCCGTAGTCCGGGAGCTCTCCGAGAGACAGGCCAAGAAGGCCGAGATCGACTGGGTTCAGTGCGTCAATCGCGACGTCGTCCGAGCTCGAGTTCGTGAGGGTAATCGTCCGATCCGCAGTGTCGCCGACGTGCACCTCACCGAAGTCAACTCCCGTCGCAGATACGTCAATGGGCGGCTGCTCCGCGTTCCCGGTGCCGGAGAGCCGCAGATAGCCGCTCCGCTTGTCGCCCGTGTCGTCGTCGAGTCTGTAGCTCCAATCGCCGTAACCGCTAGCTGGCCCCGCTGCCGTCGGCCAGAAGTAGAGCGGAACCTCGATGCTCGAGCGCGCGGGTACTCGAAGTTCTTCACCAAGCAGTCGCTCGTCAACGGCGAACGGGGCATCAATGTTTGAGAGCGACACGAGTGCATCTACTGCCGCGCGGTTCGTGAGTCGGAGCTCCTGAACCCCAGTGCGACCGACGGGCACCTCACCGAAGTTGTAGCCGATCTCAAATTCGAGCACGGTCGAAGTCAGTTCAAGCGCGAACGAAGAAAGTATCGCCTCACCCACGGGCTTCCCTGTCTCATCGAGCTCCTGCGCCGTGAAGCTCGCCGACTGAGACGTCGACTGCATGCGCGTCGGGTGTGTCGTCCACGTGAGCTCACAGGTGTCACCAGCCTGCATGGTCACGCTGCCGAACCAGCCTGTCGGGCACGTCCCTGCAAAACTCGCCGTCGTCTCGCTATCGGCGTTCTCGCCGTGGGACGTGCCAGTCAGCACCATCGTGCGGTTCGCCACGAGCGTCGCGGTGTGCGTCTCTTCATCGCCGACCGCTGTGGTCGAGCTGAGTTGCGCCGGGGTCACTTCGAATAGGGGATCGACGCTCGCCGACGCGGTACTCACCGCTGCCTCCGCGCCGGGCGCGGGACCGACGAGGGCGGCACCCCCACCCAGGACCAGCACGGCGGCAGCCGCCAGCGCAACAGGTCGCATCCGCTTCATCCGTACCCCAATCGTCAGCGAGACAGTCCGTACGAACTTACGTGCTTGCAGTGACAGTTTGGTGAACGCGGGGAAAACTTCAGTGTTACGAATCGAAGCCGAGCCCCAGCGCATCAAGGGTCTTCAGCAGCACATTCCGTTTGCCGCCGTTGTGGTCCGCCCGGTCGAGCGACCAGCGCGTGAGATTGATCCCGATCGATGCAGCGGGCTCGGGCGGGAACGGCAGCGGCACACTCTTCACCATCTCGAGCTCGGTCCGCTCGGTGGTACGCCCCTCGAGCCTGTCGACGATGACGTCCGCGGCAAAGTGCGTGGCGCCAACGCCGAGTCCGGTGAACCCAGCCACGTACTGGACCCGCCCGCCGTGGGCCTGCCCGAAGAACGCGCAGAACCGTGTCGAGGTGTCGATCACGCCCGCCCAGCGGTGCGTGAACTTCAGCCCGGCGAGCTGCGGGAACGTCGTGAAGAAGTGACTCGCGATCCTACGGTGGCTCTCCATCCGATCCTCATACTCCCGCTTGATGCGCCCGCCGACATGGTAGACCGCGTCGTAGCCGCCCCAGAGAATCCGGTTGTCTGCCGTCAACCGCGAGTAGTGGAACTGATTCGCCATGTCGGCGAGCCCCTCGCGCCCGTCCCAGCCAATCGCGGCGAGCTGCGCGTCGCTCAGCGGCTCGGTCATGAGGACGTAGTCGTATACGGGAACTGTGTGGAACCGGTAGCGCTTCAGCAGCGACGGGAACACGTTCGTGCAGAGCGCGACGCGACCGGCCGCGACCGTGCCCCGCTTCGTCTCGAGCTCGATCGGCTCGTCGTCGCGGCCGCTCAGCCTGTCCACGGGCGTTCCCTCGTAGATCTCCACGCCGATGCTCGTCGCGAACTTCGCGAGCTCGTGGGCGAGCTTCGCCGGATGCAGGTTGGCATTCTCGTGCGGCGAGAACTCCCCCGCGAGAAACGTCGGCGAGTTGATGCGGGCGCGCACTTCCTGCGCGTTCAGCGTCACGACGTGCGGGTCCGGGCTCTCCCCGACCCAGTCGACCTGGTACGGGTTGTTCGCGACGGAAAGCTGACCCGTGCGCTCCCAGTCGACATCGAGTTTGTGCTCGGTGATGAAGCGCTCCATCGCGTCGAGGTTCTCGTATCCGAGCCGCCGCAGCGTCCCAGTCTCGTCCGGCCACCGGGACTCGGCGTTCGGCTCGCCGTGCGTGATGCTCGCCTCACAGAAGCCGCCGTTGCGCCCGGACGCTGCCCACCCGACGCTGACGGCCTCGAGCAGCACGACCCGGCGCTCCGGATGCTCCTGCTTGAGTTTGATCGCGGTCCACAGTCCGGCGTAGCCGCCGCCGACGACCGCGTCGTCCGCCAAAATATCGCCGGCGAGCCGCGGGTAGGTGACGGCGCGCTCCGCGACGTCGTCGATCCAGAACACCCCGAGGCGAGTCTCTGCGAGCGCCTCGTCAACGATCCGCGCCGCGGGGCGATGCGTCTCAAATACAGTCTGTTCCATGGTCGTTATCAGTCCTCGTCGTTGGGGGCGTACCGCGAGTGTAGCGCGGTCGAACGAGCCCTGAACAGGGGCGGCTCCGTGCGGCTGTCGTCACCGGCACTCCCCCACGTTGCCTTGCTAGGGTGGGGCCATGCCGCGCCGAGTCGAAGATTTCCGGGGGCTCACCCGGATCAGCCGCCTGCGGATCCTCCACGCCGTCCATCGGCTGCCCGGCAGACGACTCGCTGAGATCGCCGCCGAGGTGGATCTCCACGTCAACACGACCAGAGAACACCTCGCGGTTCTCGAGGCCGAGGGGCTCGTGCACAGTTTGCGGCTCGTCACCGGGGTGCGTGGCCGGCCGCCCGTGGTGTTTCATCCAGTCACCGACGCGCACGACAATGACGCAGCCCGCCAGCGCGCCGACGCCGCCACGGCGCGCGGGGACCTACTCCGGCGCCTGGCACCGGAACTCGACCGGAGCGCCGAGCTCGGAGCGGAGGCGATGGCGCAGCTCGACGCGCTGTACGAGCATCTCGAAGACATCGGCCTGGAGCCGCAGCCAGACGACTCGCAGCTCAGGATCGATGTCGCCCCCTGCCGTTACGCGTTCGCGATCACGACCGAGCGCGCGCTCGTCTGCTCCGTGCACATTCAGCTCCTCAAACAGCAGCTCCAGCAGCTGCCCGGGCCAGTCCGGTTGCGGAGCGTCACGCCGTTCGTGACGCCGACGCGCTGCGAGATTGCGCTTGCGGTGGATAGCGGTACTCAGCCAATGGCGCAGGGCGCGACGGTCACGGCGTAGCCGCCGCGCCGCCGCGCCCCGTCCGCGATTTCAGGAGGGGTTCTGCGCCCACATGTCCGGGCCAAACACCTCGTACTGGATGCGCACAGCTGGCACGCCGCCCGCTAGCAACGTGCGCCGGGCCGCCTGCATGAACGGCAGCGGTCCGCACATGAAGACGCGTGCGCCCGCCGGAATGTCGGCCCCGGTCAGGTCCATGTAGCCGCTCCGCGCCGGCACGAGCGTCGGCGCAGCCTCGGCGCCCTCCTCATACCAGTTCTGCGCGCGAGCGTCGCTCATCGCCAGCACCTGACGCCGCAGGCTGCCGTAGAGGGCGTGGGTCGCGTGGGAGCGGTCTGCGTGGAACAGCCGCACTTGGCGCTCGGGCTGCCGTCGCGATACGTCCTCGAGGATCGCCGCCACGGGCGTGATGCCGATCCCGGCAGATACCAGCACCAACGGTGAGTCCTCGGTGTCGAGCACAACGTCGCCTGCCGGCTGCGACACATCGAGCACAGCGCCAGGCAGCGCGTGCTCGTGGAGCCACCCGGAGACCCTGCCGTCGGGCGCCCCGCCCTCACCGCGCACACGCTTGATCGTGACCCGCAGCGAATCCCCGCGCGGGCCGGACGAGATCGTGTACTGGCGCGGCTGGCGTTCGCCGTCGGGCAAATCGACCGCGATCGCAACGTACTGACCGGTGCGGTGCTCGGGCACCTCGCCCGTGACCGGGGCAAGCAGCAGGGAGAACACATCGTCGCTCTCCTCGAACCGCTCGACGACCCGATACTGGCGCCAGGGCGTCTCGGGATCTGTTCCCCCGAGGGCGTACAGCTTCGCTTCCTCCGCGATAAGCGCAGTCGCGAACAGCCAATACACCTCGTCCCATGCGGCGGCGACCTCCGGCGTCACCGCTTCCCCGAGCACCGTACCGACAGCCGCGAGCAGGTGGTGCCCGACGATCGTGTACTCGCGAGCCTTGATCCCGAGCGAGACGTGCTTGTGGGCAATGCGTTGCATGACGGGGGTGAAGTCCGGCGCGTCAGGGTCGATCAACTGCACCGCAAATGCAACGACCGATGCGGCGAGCGCCTTTGGCTGTTCGCCGATCGCCTGATTCGCGGCGTTGAATACGTTCTTGAGTTCGGGATGCGCCGCAAACATAGCCGGATAAAACGTGCGGGTGATTTCATCCGCATGCGCGGCGACGACCGCTGCCGTCGCCGCGACCGTAGCTTCAGAACTGGGGGACAATTTCATCGACATCTCTGCCTCCTGGTTGGGTGGAACGTCCACTCACCAGATCTTCCCGCCGCGCGCGGATTCTCGCCTCCGGTTTCACCGTGATTATTCACGGCTCGGCGAGACGGCCTAGTTTGCCGGGGGCTTCATGATTGCCCCGGTCGCCAGCCCGACAGCGAGACCCGCAGGCAGCCAGAGCCAGAACTGGGTAAAGAATCCGAGCACGAGCCCCATGACCGCGCCGACGGCGAGGCCGAGAAAGATCTGCTTGCGACGCTGCTCTGGCGTCGGTTCTTCCCCTTTGCCCGTTGGCCGGTTCCCTGGTCGCGATGACTTACTCATGCGCCCAGCCTACGCGCGGTCGCGCGGTCCAGCCTGTCCATCTCCTGCAACTGCGCGACGACGTCGGCCGACGCGCCACGGGAGATGGCGACCTCAACGAGGGCGCCCATCGCTCGCGCGATCTTCGCGGTGCTCAGCGACGGCGCCGCGCCTGCTGCCTCGAGCACCTGCCCGACAGTGTCGAGCCAGCGCTCCTCGGCGCCGGGGAGCAGCTCGGCCTCCCACTCGCGCCAGGCGCGCTCCACCCGCTCCTCGCCCTGGAGTTCCGTCGCTCGCACCCTGTCGTCGGCAAGCTCGACGACCTCCACCCCTGCGGCGTCGGTGAGTCGGATCGTGCGCCGTTCGGTCCGCAGCTCCGCGATCGGGCGGACGCGCTCGGCGGCCTCGCCGATGCGGTCGACGAGTTCGGCCGTGAGACCCGCCGGCATCGCGTCGGCGAGTGGCCAATGCAGCTCGCGTGTCCCGCCAGAAGTCTTCGCTTTGAGGTGCCACCCCTCGTCGCCACCGCCCTCGCGCACCCGCATCGCGAGCCCCTGCGCGGCGAGTGCACCGTCTTCGGTATCGAAGTAGCGTGCGTGTAGCTGGTGCACTTCGGCGGCGCCCAGGCCAAGCCCCACGGCCGCAAACGCGGCCGCTCCCGGCACCTCCGTCGCCGGGGGCACCTCGTACTTCCGCTCGATTTCCAGCGACTCGGTCGCGGCGAGCGCGGCAGGCTCCTCCTCGGGTGCCCGCCGCTGGCCGGCGGACCAGACGATGCCGGCGCCCGCCAGCACCACGAGCAGGATGCCCGCGAACGCGGCCGGAGTGAGCACGTCACCGAGGAAGAGCACGCCCACGAGGGTGCCCATCACCGGGTCGAACGCAAAGAACACGCCAAGAATGCGCGCCGAGGTCAGGCGCCCGGCGATCGTGTCGACCGAGAACGCGAGCGCCGTGCCGACGAGCGCCGACAGCGCAAGCAGCCCCCACTGCGCAGGCTGCACCAGGGTCACAACGGGCATGGAGAACGGCAGGGTCAGGATCGCCGCGACAGAAATCGACAGCGCGACCGACTGCAGTCCGCCGTCTGACTTCCCGACGCGCGGCGCGAGCAGCGTGTAGCCGGCGAAGCTGACGCCCGCGAGCGCGCCCCACAGCAGGCCGACGGTGTCGAACGGGCCACCGAACCCGGCGAGGAGCACGACGCCGGCAAACGCAGCGATGGCGAGCAGCCCCTCGCGAAGCCGTCGGGACGCAAGGAACGCAACCATGCACGGCCCGAGGAAGTCAAGCGTCGTGGCGACGCCGAGCGGAATCCGCTCGATGGCCTGGTACAGGAACATGTTCATCGCTGCCATCGCGACGCCGTACAGCACGATCCCGAGCCACTCCTCGCGCGTCCGGCCCCGCAGCCTCGGCCGGAAGATGACGAGCATGATCGCGGCCGCAAGCAGCATCCGCAGGCCGCTCGTGCCTGCGGCTCCGAGGTCGGCAAACAGAGACAGCGAAATTGCGGCGCCAATCTGCATGCCGATCGACCCCGTGAGAACGAGGAACATGGCACGAATCGTCGCTGACCTGTTGGGCTGTGTGTGCATCCTCCCAAGCCTAAACCCAGCGGGGTGCCTACACTTAGCTTCGTGAGTGAGCTCGTCGAAACCGTGTCGGAAGCCGTCCGCGAGGCGGAGGCGAAACTCCGCGATTCCGGGGTCGCGCCCGAGGCCCTCGCCGCGTTTGTTCCTGAGCGACGAAAGCTGCTCATCAGGCGGAAGCCAACGATGCAGCCGCTCGGCCATGTGTGGCGGCTCGGCACGCTCATGATCGGCGCCGACGCCGGCGGCCCACCTGCGTTATACGTCGTGGGAAAGGCGACACGCTCGGCCGCGCGACTGCACCCTGGCAACCAGTCGGTGTCGCGGGAGGAACGCCGAGACGTCGCGGCGGCGGCGCTGCACGGTGGCTACGCGGAGGGCACGCCCGTGAACTACGACGCCGTGCAGATCGCGCTCGACGAGACGACGCTCACGTCGCTCGCCCCCGAGCTGCCGCTCGGGCTCGTCGACGGTGAGATTCGAGTCCGGTGGCGGGCAGGCGCCCCACTCGACGGCGCCCAGACGCTCAGGGCATACCTACGGGAGCGATCGGAGCTGCTGGCGCACCCGCCGCAGGGCGCGAGCTAGGCGCGGCGCGCTCGGCCGAGAGCCCTTGGGTCGGCAGGTCGTCTGCCGGATCCGGCCCCGTCCGGCATACATACCGCCAATCGCATATGGGCCGAGCGTCGCTCCGACCGGAGCCAGCTATTCCTCTTCGTCGTCACCGTCTTCTTCATCGTCGTCAGACTCGCTGTCTTCGTCCCCGGACTCGTCGTCTTGGTCGTCGTCGTCTTCGTCTTCGTCTTCAGGGTCGTCCTCCCCCGCAAGCCTGGCCTCGAGCACGACAATCTCGGCGCGGACGGCCTCGAGCACGTCGGGCTCGTCTTCCCACAGCTCAAGGAACTCCGATTCGGGGTCGGCCATCTCGGAGAGCAGCTCGATGGCACGCTCAAGGTGATCGTCAAGCCGCTCGAGGTCTCCCGGCCACACGGTGCTGTGCCCAAGCACGGCAAGCAGGTAGCCCGCGGCGCGGATGCGATCGTAGTCATCGTCATACTTCAACGCCTCGTCGATGTGGCCGTCGATGTCAATTCCCTGAAACACTTCAGCAAACCAATCGGCCGCTCCGTCGTTGTCCCATGGCTGGTTTCCCCAGGCTCCCATGCGAATCCGCCCTCCTGCGCCCAGACTCTCCGGGTGTCGCACCATTGTCGCGCACCGGGCCCGGCCGCCGCGACCTCCCGACGGTGAATTTCCCGCAAAACTTGCGTCTGCCGCGCGCCGGGATCCTGATCGCTGGAGGCGCCTACCCCTGACGGCCCGGGACGCCGGGCATCGCGAGCCGGCTCATCGTCTGCGCGACCTGCGCCGATGATTGCCCGCCAAGGAGCGCAAGAATCAGCAGCAGGCGCGCCTTCGTCGGGGCGAGGTCGCCGACGACGATCTCCCAGCCCAGCTTCGCGACCGCGCTCCCCGCGCCCGAGCGGGACACGCACACCACCGGCAGCCCACGCTGGGCTGCTCGGCCCGCCGCCGCGGCGAGATCTTGCGAGATCGCGCCAAGCCCCATGCCCGCGATAACGAGCCCGCGCACTCCGGCGGCGACGTACGCGTCGACCGCTTCGCCACCGCCGCCCGGATAAGAGACGAGAATCTCGACCCTGGGCAGCTCCGCCGCCGTGGCACACCCTGCGAGGTTGACGAGGGGCTCGGCCGGATCGCCTGGCGGACGGATCACGTGACGGTGCAGCACGACGGAGCCACCAAACAGGTAGCCGATGGGACCCGAAGCGGGGCTCTCAAACGGATCGGGAAGGGTGGAATGGCGTTTCACCACATCCCGCGCGGCGTGCAGCAGGTCTCCAAACACCACGACAACGCCCTGCCCCGCCGTCACTCCACTCGCCGCGACCCTGATCGCCGCCAACAGATTCGCGGGACCGTCAGCACCGTGCACGAGGCGCGTTGGCGGTGACGGTCGTTCGGGGTTGCGAACGGCAAACGGCCGCATGGATCCCGTGACGATGACCGGGCGGTTTGCGGGGACGGTGAGGTCGAGCCAGTAAGCGATCTCCTCGAGTGCATCGCTGCCGCTCGTCACCACGACTGCGTCAGCGGTCGAAAGGGCGTCGTTAACGGCCTCCGACACCCTGACGAGGTCTGCGATGCTGAGCGTGCTTGACCCACTCGCGAGCACCTGTTCACCGTCGAGCTCGGCGACGCTCAGCAGCTCTGGCCGGAGATACTCGAGCAGCTCGTCGACGTGAAACCCTGGGGCTCCGTAGGTGAGGAGATCGTCCGGGGCGAGCGTCGAACTCGCGATGGTACCGCCGAGGCCGACGACGGCAACGTGCGGCAAGGGTGAGTCCTGCGTCATCAGCCTGCTCCATTCCTCGGTTCGGATGCCGCCCGCAGCAACCGTTCAATTGCATCGATGTTAGGCGAATCGGTGAGCCGCAGGACCGCGTCGTAGTGCGAGTCCGCAAGGTTCGACAGCGACGTGAACTTGCGGCGCTTCTCCCATGGCGCGAACGGCTCGGTCACCGCCCCGCGGGCGACCTCGCGCTGCCGGTCGAGCCTCCGGCCGTCTGTGAGGGTGAGTTCGACCCGGTGCGGGGTGCGGCCCTGGTCAAGCATGATCCGCTCAGCCTCCTCGGACCAGGTACGAACCGAGATCCTGTCGAAGAGTGGATGGCTGCGCCGCTCGCGCACCCTTGCGGGTTCGAAGTCCGACATCGAGACCGTCCCACCCTCGAGCGCCGCCGTGAGGGCGTACTGCATCGAGAACCTCGCCTGGGTCGGATTCTCGGGGTGGGTGTACGGCAGGTTCGCGGCGTTCGGACGGAGGACTGTCACCACGATCTCTGCGACGTCGGCTGCGGCGAAGCTGTGCTCGCGGAGCAGATCGAGGACCGCGTCGATCGCGAGGTGGGTCGATCCGCAGCACGGGTACAGCTTCGGGAACAGGCCGGGCTGTTCGATCGCGTGCACGGCGGAGGTGTCGATCGGGTCCGCCGGCCAGTCTGCACTCGGAGCGCCGTAGAGTGCCGCGAAGCCGCGCTCCCCCTCGAGGATGTCCGCGCGCCCGGTAACCCCGGCCTCAGCGAACAGGGCCGCCTCGACCGAGCTGCGCGCTGCGAACCCGGCGTGGACGGGTTTCACTGGGGTGCCGAACTGCCGTTTCAGGCCGCTCGCGCTGCTCACTGCGACGCTCATTGCTGCGGTGGTTCGGCCGGCATCGAGCCCGAGCAGGTGCGCCACCGCCGCCGCGCCCCCGATCGGTCCGATCGTTGAGGTCGCGTGCCATCCTGCCGTGTAGTGCTTCGCGGCAACCTCGCGCCCGATCTCACGCTGCACCTGAAGGCCGACAAGATAGGCGTCGAGCAGCGCCGGGCCGTCCGCGTCCGCCAGGCGCGCGGTGGCGAGCAGGGCGGGCACGAGCACGGCACTGGCGTGCGTCGCTGCTCCGATGAAGTTGTCGTCGAGGTCCAGCGCGTGTGCGGCGGTGCCGTTGACGAGGGCCGCCG
>WPCJ01242303.1_pt1 | contig 15774 bp, 14 predicted proteins | sample 5399831 | NCBI WGS metagenome assembly WPCJ01 (sample SAMN12869470, study PRJNA574797) | sludge metagenome | isolation source: wastewater treatment of pH10 | place: China:Beijing | collected 2019-05-20 | reverse complement strand
AAGGTGATGGCCATCATGATACCCGCAAAGATCACGCCCAGCGGATTAAGCCGCCCCAGAAATGCGACGATAATGGCCGTAAATCCGTAATTGGTCGGGAAGCCCGGCACCATGCGTTGGAATGGGCCACTGACTTCGATGGCCCCGGCAAAACCCGCCAGCGCTCCACTGACCAGCAGCGCCAGCCAGATCGTCTTGTTCTCTGAAAACCCGCCATAGCGCGCGGCATGCGGAGCCGCGCCGACCACCTTCATCTGATAGCCAAACACCGAGCGGGACATGATAAACCAGGCCAGCAGCGCGACGATAATGGCAATGGGCACGCCCGCATGAACGATGGTTCCCGGAATGAGATTGGGCAGCAGCGCATCGGCCGCAAAGCGTCGCGTCTGCGGAAAGCCCATGCCCATCGGGTCCTTCCAGGGCGCCCGCACCAGATAATAAATGAGCTGCACCGACGCATAGGTCAGCATCAACGATGTCAGGATTTCATTGACGTTGAGCCGTGTTCTGAAGAAGGCAGGAATGGAGGCATAAGCGGCGCCACCCAGCACACCGGCCAGCATCATCAGCGGCAGAATCCAGAAGCCGGTCATGCCATGAGTCAAGAGCGCCACCCAGGTCGCCGCCAGCCCGCCCATGATATACTGGCCCTCGGCACCGATATTCCAGACATTGGCGCGATAGGCGATCGAAAGCCCGACGCCGATGATGATCAGCGGCGAGGCTTTGACCGCAAGGTCCTGCCATTTGAGCGAATTGGTCAGCGGCGTCAGGAAAATCTCCCGCACCGCACCCACACCATTATAGCCGATGGCCGAGAAGATCACGGCGCCGAAGAACATGGTCAGCAGCACGGCGATCAGTGGCGCCGCATAGAGCACAACCTTGGACGGTTCACGGCGCTTTTCGAGACGGAACTGCATCACGCCGCTTCCACCGAATTGTGGACGCCGCCCATCAAGAGGCCGATCTCATCCACACTGAATTCCTGCACGGGCCGCGCCGCGCTCAGCCGCCCCATATTGATCACGGCGAGGCTATCGGCAAGCGCCCGCAATTCGTCGAGGTCCTGGCTGATCACGACGATGGCCGAACCTGCCGCCGCCAGATCGACCAGCGCCTGATGGATCGCAGCCGCCGCGCCCGCATCGACCCCCCAGGTCGGTTGGCTCACCACCAGCACGGAGGGCTTCTGCAGGATTTCCCGGCCCATAATGTATTTTTGCAGATTGCCGCCGGAGAGCGAACCCGCCGTCGAAGCCGGCCCCAAAGCCTTCACCGCAAAATCGGCAATGACCTTGCCGGTATAGGTCTTGGCCGCGCCCGAATTGATCAGGCCCAGCACCACCATGCCCAGCCGGTCGCGCGCCGTCAGCACCGAATTGTCAGCAAGGGTGAAATCGCCCACCGCCGCATGGCCATTGCGCTCTTCAGGCACGGCACACAATCCCTGTCGCCGTCGCTCCGTCGTGCTCATCGTGCCAATACCGAGCCCATCGATCGTGATCGCTTCGCGGTCATCGCCGCGAATTTCGCCACTCAGCGCATCGAGCAAAGCGTTCTGTCCATTGCCCGCCACACCGGCAATGCCAAGGATTTCACCGGCCCTCACCGTAAAACTGACATTATCGACCGGAACGTCAAAATGGCCGGACTTCAACGTTGACAGTCTGTTAACGACAAGCTTCGGAGTGCCAAAACTGCGACCCTCGGATTTGACAATATCCTTCAAATTTGTGCCGATCATTTTCTCGGCCATCGAGCGGCTGGTTTCCTGTTTCGGGTCGCAAGTATCAACCAGTTTGCCGCCACGCAGGATCGTCGCCGTATCGCATAAAGCTTTGATTTCATGGAGCTTATGCGAGATGTAGAGGATCGAGCACCCCTCTGCCGCCAGCTTCCGCAACACGGTAAAAAGCTGCTCCACCTCCTGCGGCGTCAGCACCGAGGTCGGCTCGTCCATGATTAGCAATTGCGGATTGAGCAGCAAAGCCCGAACAATTTCAATGCGTTGGCGCTCACCCACCGATAGCGTCGCCACCGTCCTGTGTGGGTCCAGCGCCAAGCCATAGGTCGCCATGACCTCCCGAATCCGCGCCTCAAGCTCCCGCGACGGAATTTTCGCATCCATGCCAAGCGCGATATTTTCGAGCACGGTCAGGGCTTCAAACAGCGAAAAGTGCTGAAAAACCATACCGATACCAAGCCTGCGCGCCGCCTTGGGATTGGCGACCGTCACCGGCTGCCCATTCCAGCGGATTTCCCCCGCATCGGGCTGCATGATCCCGTAGATCATCTTCACAAGAGTGGATTTGCCAGCGCCATTTTCGCCGAGCAGGGCATGAATTTCGCCGGGTTTAACTGCGAACGACACATTATCGTTGGCCAGAACCCCCGGAAATTGCTTGGTAATTCCGCTCAGTTCGAGCCGATTGGGCATATCAAAATCCACTCACCACCCCCATTTCGCTGGGGGTGCGCAAAGACCGGACAGATGCTTCCCGTTCCCCAATGTGGACCATAACTTCAGCCGCTGCCAGTGCCGCAATGACCGATGGGCGTTTATCCCCAATCCCTTGCGCGCCAATGGGCAAAATCAACCGATCCAGCACCACCGGATCACCACCTTGTTCTACAAACCAGCTCGAAAATTTCGCCCGCTTCGTTTTCGACCCCACCATGCCGACATAGGCCGCATCTGCCCGAGCAAGTGCTTCATTTGCAATGAGAAAATCAAGGGCATGATCGTGGGTAAGGATAACAAAGGCGCTGCCCGGCGAAGCCGCGCGCACTACAGCCTCAGGCATGGCAACGCGACGACGTGGAATATTAGGCACCAGCATATCAAGTTCGTCCTGTCGCGTGTCGATCACCTCGACCTTTACCGGCAGTAGGCACAGAATTTGCGCCAACACCCGGCCAACATGCCCCGCACCAAAAATGTATACTTGAGAAGCCTTTGCGTCCTCTGCCGTGACACGCCCCTCCAGAATGGAGCGCAATTTCGTGTCCGCAAAGCGCAACGCGACACCGACCCTGCCGCCGCAGCATTGCCCGATTTCTGGGCCCAGCGGCACATCCATCGCATCTTCCGCTCGGCCCTCGGCGATCAAGCGGCGCGCATGATCGATGACCATATATTCGAGCGCGCCGCCGCCGATCGTGCCGAAAATAGACTCCTGGCCTACCAACATGAACGTCCCCTGCTCGCGCGGCGAGGACCCCCGCACCGAAGTCAGTACGCACGCAATCGCGTTTTGATTGGCGGCGAAAAAGGCTTCGAGTGCGGATGTCTGGTTCATGTCAGGATGCCCGCGCCTCCCGCTTCATTCGCTCGACACCCATCAGCACCCGCTCGGGCGTAACCGGCGTATCGAGCTGGGGCGCGATGCCATAATCCGCCACGCTGGCGACCGCCATGCCAAGCGCCTCGACCACGCTGATCGCCAGCATGAACGGCGGCTCGCCGACAGCTTTGGAGCGACCGATTGTGGGCTCCTTGTTCACCGACCATTCGGCCAGTTTCACGTTGAAAATCGGCGGTATGTCGGAGGCGAGCGGGATCTTGTAGGTCGAGGGCGCATGGGTGCGCAATTGGCCCTTGGCGTCCCACACGAGCTCCTCGGTGGTGAGCCAGCCCATGCCCTGGATGAATCCGCCTTCCACTTGCCCGATGTCGATGGCCGGGTTCAGCGACTTGCCGACATCGTGAAGAATATCGACGCGGTCCACACTATATTCGCCGGTCAACGTGTCGATGGTCACTTCGCTGACTGACGCACCATAGGCGAAATAGTAAAAGGGATGGCCGCGCCCGGTGGCACGATCCCAGTGGATTTTCGGCGTCTTGTAGAAACCGGCAGCGGAAAGCTGCACGCGGTTCATATAGGCCGAAGCGGCAAGTTCGGCGAAGGGCACGAAGGTCGACCCCGCCTGCAAGCCGCCCTGCACCCATTCGCAGGCACTCTCGTCCACCTGATGCAGCTTTGCGGCGTGGGAGACCAGCCGCTCCTTGATCTGCCTGCAGGCGTCAAAGGCGGCCATGCCGTTGAGATCAGAGCCGGACGATGCCGCCGTGGCAGATGTATTGGGCACCTTGCCGGTCGAGGTCGCCATAATCTTGATCGTGTCGAGATTAACCCCGAAGGCGTCTGCCACCACCTGCGCGACCTTGATATAGAGCCCCTGCCCCATTTCGGTGCCGCCATGGCTAAGATGAATTGAGCCATCCTTATAGACATGCACCAAGGCGCCTGCCTGATTGTACCAGGTCGCGGTGAAGGAAATGCCGAATTTGACTGGCGTCAGCGCTATGCCCTTTTTGAGCACTGTGCTGGTGCGATTGAACTCCACGATGGCTTTGCGGCGCACCTGATAGTCCGAACTGGCTTCCAGCTCATCCACGACGCGGTGGACAATATTGTCCTCAACCGTCTGGTGATACGGCGTCACATTATCCGTATCAGTGCCGTAGAAATTGGCCTTGCGGATATCGAGCGGGTCCTTGCCCAGCGCGTAAGCAATATCCTCGATCCAGCGCTCTGCACCCATCATGCCCTGCGGGCCACCAAAGCCACGAAAGGCGGTGTTCGACACCGTATTGGTATAAAGCGGCTCCGAACGGGCACGGACGGCGGGATACCAATAGGCATTGTCGCAATGGAACAGCGCGCGGTCGGACACCGGGCCACTGAGGTCCGACGAAAACCCGGCGCGTGTCCCATAAACGGCGTCAACCGCAAGGATCTTGCCGGTCTCGTCATAGCCGACATCGTAATCGACCACGAAGTCGTGGCGCTTGCCGGTAGCCTGCATATCGTCGTCGCGGTCCGGCCTGATCTTGCAGGCGCGGTTCCATTTCTTGGCGGCGATAGCGGCAACCGCGGCAAACAAATTGCCCTGCGTTTCCTTGCCGCCAAAACCGCCCCCCATGCGGCGCACATTGATGGTCACCGCATGGTGGCGGATACCCAGAACGGCGGCGACCATAAGTTGGACTTCGCTCGGATGCTGCGTGGAGGAATGGATGAGAATATCCTCGTCCTCACCCGGAATGGCAAAGGCGATCTGCCCCTCAAGATAGAAATGGTCCTGCCCACCAATGGTGATCGCGCCTTTGGCCCGACGCGGCGCGGAAGCAAGTCCAGCCTCGACGTCACCACGTTCTAGCTTGAGCGGTTCCGTCACCAGCCTGCCGCCCGCCGCCTGCGCCGCACGCACATCGGGAAGCCAGTCGAGATCAGCATATTCGATCTTCGCCAATTGCGCTGCCCGCCGCGCCTGATCGCGCGTTTCGGCAATCACGGCAAAGACTGGTTGGCCCCAGAACTGCACTTTGCCAACGGCAAAGATCGGCTCGTCATGCTTGTGGCTGGGCGACACATCATTCTCGCCCGGAATATCCTCGGCGGTGAGCACGCCGATCACGCCCGGTGCAGATTTCACTGCAGAAAAATCCGCCGACACGATCTTGGCATGCGCTTTGGTCGAGAGACCGAGATAGGCATGCATGGTGCCGACCGGCTCGATGATATCGTCGATATATTCAGCCGTACCGGTAACGTGCTTTGGCCCGCTGTCGTGGCGGGTATTGGTGTGGAGGACGGAGAGAGCGATTGGGGCTTCGTGCTTGTTCATGACTAAACCCCCTCATCCGTATCGCGCTGCGCGCGATCCACCTTCTCCCACAAGGGAAGAAGGGAAGTCCGGTGCATATGTGTAGTGCGATGCCCCCTTCTCCCCTCATGGGAGAAGGTGCCCGCAGGGCGGATGAGGGGGCTTCCAGAAACGCCCATCACGCCACCTCCCGTTTCAGCCGCTCGCTCTGCCCCTGCGTATCCAGGAAAAACCGCTTGAGCAGATTTTGTGCGGTCAGCAGGCGATATTCGGCAGAGGCGCGCATATCGGTGAGCGGCTGATAGTCCTCGGCGAAGGCGGGAATAGCAGCTTCGACTGTTTCCATCGACCAGCTCTTGCTGAGCAGCGCCGCCTCGACAGCCTTGGCACGCTTTGGCGTCGCCGCCATGCCGCCAAAGGCGATACGCACACTTTCGACCACGCCATTGTTCAGCGCCACACGGAACGCCCCGCATAGCGCCGAAATGTCTTCCTCACGGCGCTTGGAAATCTTGTACGTGGCAAAATGCTCTCCTTCGGGCAGCAAGGGGAGCGATACGCTCTCGACAAATTCTCCCGGCAGACGATCTTGTTTGCCATAGGCAATGAAGAAATCGTCCAGCGCCATCTCGCGACGCTCATTGCCGCGCCGCAATGTCAGCCTCGCGCCAAGCGCAATGAATGGCGGCGGCGTGTCGCCAATGGGCGAACCATTGGCGATATTGCCGCCAATCGTGCCCATATTGCGCACCTGTTCGCCGGCAAAGCGGTTCCACAATTCCTTGAGCTGCGGGAAGGCGCCCGTAATGAACGGCAGGGCTTCCGAATACGTAACGCCGGCACCGATCTGCACCGCACCATCGTGCTGTTCGATGCGCTTCAGCTCCTGCAAATGTCCGATGAAAATCACCGGGTCGATGCGGCGCATGAATTTGGTGACCCAGAGGCCTACATCGGTCGACCCGGCCACGATCCGCGCCTCGGGATTTGCAGCATAGATTTCGGCGAAATCATCAAGACTGGCCGGAACAATAACCCTGCTCTCGCCCTCACCGATCTCGACCCGACGCCCATCATGGATCGCCTTGATCCTGTCTTTCACGGCAATGCGTTCGGCCCAGAGCGGATCGCCCTGCGGCTGACCATAAGTGGAAATCGCCTGCCCGGCGCGGACGATCGGCGCATAGCCGGTGCAGCGGCAGAGATTGCCCTGCAGGGCTTTTTCGATGGCCGGACGCGACGGATCGGGGTCGCGCATCCACAGCCCATAAAGGCTCATGACAAAGCCCGGCGTGCAGAAGCCGCATTGCGAACCATGATGATCGACCATGGCCTGCTGCACCGGATGGAGCGCACCATTCTCGCCGCGCAAATGTTCGATAGTCACAACATGCGTGCCATGAAGGCTACCGACGAAGCGAATACAGGCCGTCACCGAGTCATAAATGATCTCGTCGCCCATCAGCTTACCGACCAGAACGGTGCAGGCGCCGCAATCGCCCTCGGCGCAGCCTTCCTTGGAGCCGCGCAAGCGCCGCTCCAGCCGCAGCCAATCCAGCAGAGTCAGATCAGGCGCGACATCAGTGAGGCTAATGTCCTCGCCATTGAGCAAAAAGCGGATGGCGTTGGCGACCTCGACCATGCCTCAGCTCCCCCGATAGGTCGAATAGGCGAAAGGGCTGACGAGGAGCGGCACGTGATAGTGTTTGTCCTCGGAAATGGTGAAGCGGATCGGCACCACGTCGAGAAACGGCGTTTCGATTTCCACGCCGATGCGCTCGAAGTATTGCCCGACATGGAAGCGGATTTCATACTCGCCATGCAGGAACTCATCGTCCAGCAAGGCCCGGTCCACGCGGCCATCCTCGTTGGTATAGCTGTCGAGCAGGTGATGGGTGTGGTCGCCATGCACATAATGCAGTTCCAGCCGCATGCCGCGCGCCGGTTTGCCGTGCATAGTGTCGAGTACGTGAGTTGTCAGGCGACCGCCCGCCATCTTGCTGCTCCGATATAGTCCCCTGACGAAAGAGATTATCGCAACGGTGCGATGGCGCAATGCACATTTTTTACCAGATGGTCCACTTTTGTGCATCTTGTGTGCAGCCCGGACAAAGTTACACTTCGGCCAACGCGACAAAAGAGACTCGATGATGAACCGCTATCCCCGCGACATGCACGGCTATGGAGCCAATCCGCCTAACGCCAACTGGCCCGGCGGCGCGCATGTCGCGGTGCAATTCGTGCTCAATTACGAAGAGGGCGGCGAAAACAACATCCTGCATGGCGACGGCGCATCCGAGGCGTTTCTGGTCGATGTTCTGGGTGCGCAGCCCTGGCCGAACCAGCGCCACGCCAATGTCGAGTCCATGTACGAATATGGCGCAAGGGCGGGATTCTGGCGGCTGCATCGCCTGTTCACCGACGCTGATATTCCCGTCACCGTCTATGGAGTTGCGACCGCCTTGATGCGCGCCCCGGCCCAGCTCGCCGCCATGCAGGAGGCGGGCTGGGAAATCGCCAGCCATGGCCTCAAATGGGTGCAGCACAAGGATATGTCGGCGGCCGAGGAAAGCGCCCAGATCGCCGAGGCCGTGCGCCTCCACACAATCGCAACGGGCGGACGCCCGCTGGGCTGGTACACGGGGCGGTCCAGTCTCAACACCGTTGATCTCGTCGCCGATTACGGCGGCTTTGCTTATATCTCGGACACCTATGACGACGACCTGCCCTACTGGAAAGTGATCGGCGGCAAGCCGCAACTCATCATTCCCTATTCGCTCTCGACGAACGACATGCGCTTCGTTACCGGACCGGGCTTTGACAATGGCGAGGAATATTTCACCTTCCTCAAAGACAGTTTCGACTGCCTTTATGCCGAGGGACAGGCGGGTTCACCCAAGATGATGTCGATCGGTCTCCATTGTCGTCTCGTCGGCCAGCCGGGTCGTTTTCAGGGCCTCAAAAAGTTCGTCGATTACATCAGGGGCTTCGACAGGGTCTGGGTGCCAACCCGCCTTGCCATCGCCGAGCATTGGGCAAAAGAGAACCCCTACAAAACACCCGAAGTGATCCCAAGCCAGCTCGCGAAAGACGATTTCGTCTCCCTTTACGGCTCTATCTTCGAGCATTCCGCCTGGATTGCCGAGCGCTCTTGGGACAGCGAAATGGGCCCGGCCAATGACAATGCAATCGGCCTGCACTTCGCTCTGAGAACCCAGTTCCGCATGGCCAGCGACGCCGAACGCCTTGAGGTTCTCCGTGCCCACCCCGACCTTGCCGGAAAACTCGCCGCTGCCAAAAGGCTGACGGCTGACTCCACCGCCGAACAGGCCTCGGCCGGCCTCGACGCACTGACCGATGCCGAGCGCGAAAAATTCACCGCGCTCAACACCGCCTATGTCGAAAAATTCGGTTTTCCCTTCATCATCGCCGTACGCGATCACACCAAGGCGTCAATTCTGGAGAATTTTGAGAAGCGTCTGGCCAATTCGGCAGCGGATGAATTTGCAACGGCCTGCGCCCAGGTCGAACGCATCGCTTTGCTGCGGCTTAAGGCCATTTTGCCTTAGGAGCGATCCGACCTGTCGGCTTGGCGCTGCTCAAAGCCAAGCAGCAGACCGAGCATCGCCAGCCAGGGCAGGTTATGCCGCAGCCGGTCCCCGGACGGTTCCTCAATTTTCCAGAACGCATTACTCATTCTGATGAATATGCGAGCCAAAACTGAACAATCGTTAACCCTCAGCAAAGCGCTATTAGCGATCACGGTATTGTCAGAGCGCGCGATGTCGATAGCCGCAACCCTATATGACAGGTGCCGTTCCCTTTTCTGAACATCCGTGACGAAAAGGACGATTGCCGCATGCTTTATGTCGATATTCCCACCCAGAAAGATCTCACCAATCTTCGCGCCAAGCGAGACGAGGCCTGTGTCTCGATCTATCTCGAAACGACGCCGCTGACACAGGACATCGAAAAAAGCAGGATCACATTCGGCAATCTGGGTAAGGAAGCGCTGACCCAACTAGCCGATGCCGGGCTGGACAAAAAGCGCCTTGCAAGCCTGATCGAGGAACTGGACGATCTGGCTGACGACGATGATTTCTGGCGCCGTCAGGCCCATAGTCTCGCAATCTTTGCGACGCCTGAAAGCATCCGCACCTTCCGCCTCGCCAATCGCCTGACCGATATGGTGGAAGTGTCAGACCGATTTCATTTGAAGCCATTGTTGCGCGCCGTAACCTTCCGAAATGCCGCCCATGTGCTGGCCATTTCGGAAAATGCAGTGCGACTGGTGGAAATCGCAGCAGACCTCCCGCCTACCGAGGTTAATGTGCCAGACTTCCCCAATGGCGCAGCCGATTCCGTCAACAAATCCACCATCAATGACCGCTCCCACAGCCGCCGCATTCACGGTTCCGAGGGCCAGAAGGTGCAATTGGCAAAGTATATCCGTCGCATCGACGCGGCACTGCGTCCGGTTCTCGCCAATCAGGACCTGCCGCTCATCCTCGCAGCGACCGAGCCCGTCGCATCGCTGGTCCGCTCGGTCAGCGGCCTCGATTTCGAGCCCGACATCATCGCGGGTAGTCCCGACCGGCTGACGGAAGGCGAATTGGCCGAAGCGGCGCGAAAGGTGCTTGATGCCCGTTATGCGCGCAGAATCGAAGACTTTGCAGAGCTGTTCGACAGCCGGGCCGGACAGAACCGCGCCATCACCGACATTTCTGACGCGGCTCGCGCAGCAACCTTTGGCGCGATCGATACTCTGCTGGTCGACATCGACAATACCGTTCATGGCACCGTGGACGAGGAAACCGGCGCGGTCTCCTTCTCGGATGCGCCGGACGCGGTCGATTACGGAATCGTCGACGAAATTGCCGGGCGAGCGCTGGCCTCAGGCGCAAATGTCATGGCCGTGCGGCGCGAGGATATTCCCCGCAATGGCGATCTGGCGGCGATCCTGCGCTACCCCGTCTAGCCAAGCGCTATAACTTGCCGATAGAAATTGGGTGGTGGCCATGTGTTGCCGCCCAAAATTCGATAGCGAGCCAATGGCCTCCACCTACGCCTCTCCACCCGCCGGTCTGCCCGGTCAGATGTCTTTGCACACTGGCCGCGCCGTCTTTACCGAAGCCTATGCGCTGATCCCGGCGGGGGTGATGCGCGACATCGTCACCTCCTACCTGCCCCATTGGCGCGACACCCGCGCATGGGTCATCGCGCGCCCCTTGAGCGGCTTTGCCGAAACCTTCTCCCAATATGTGGTGGAAGTCTTTCCTGGCGGCGGCAGTGAGCGGCCCGAGCCCAATGTGGAAGCCGAGGGCGTGCTCTTCGTGGTTGCGGGCCAGATGACGCTGACACTCGAGGGCAAAACGCATCTGCTCAAGGAAGGCGGCTATGCTTTCCTGCCGCCCGGATGCGCCTGGAGCCTCGTCAACAAATCCACCGAACCGGTGCGCTTTCATTGGATGCGCAAGCGCTACGAGAAGGTCGAGGGCATTGAAATACCGCCCGCCTTCGTTGCCAATGAGCAGGACGAGCCGATCCGCTGGATGCCGGACACAAATAACACTTGGGGCACCACCCGCTTTGTGGACCCCAGCGACATCCGTCACGACATGCATGTCAACATTGTCACTCTCGAACCAGGCGCAGTCATTCCGTTCGAGGAAACCCATGTCATGGAACATGGGCTTTACGTGCTGCAAGGCAAGGCGGTCTATCGACTGAATCGAGATTGGGTCGAGGTCGAAGCGGGCGATTTTATGTGGCTACGCGCCTTCTGCCCTCAGGCCTGTTATGCCGGGCCGGAGCGTTTCCGCTATCTGCTCTATAAGGATGTCAACCGCCACGCCAAGCTGCCGTTCTGATACATGAACGACCGCATCATCAAAATCGAACCGCTGACACAAGAAGCCTTTGCCCCATTCGGACAGGTGATCGAGGCAGCGGGCGCGCATCACTATCCCATCAACAATGGCATGACTGAGCGCTATCACGATCTGGCGCGGGTCGAATTGGGTGGCGTTCACCCCCGCCCGCTCATCTCGGTTTTTCGCGGTCAGCCCTACACACTGCCGCTTGATCTAAAACTGGTGGAACGTCACCCATTGGGCAGTCAGGCCTTCTATCCGCTGGGCGAGCATTCATGGCTGGTCATCGTGGCCGAAGATGCGGGCGGTACGCCGCTGCGTCTCCGCGCCTTCCGCCCTGCTCCGGGTCAAGGCGTCAATATCGCCATGAATACCTGGCATGGCGTGCTGACCGTATTGGAGCGGGGAAGCGATTTTCTCGTCGTGGATCGCGGTGGTGACGGCAACAATCTTGAAGAACATCACTTTGAGATACCGTGGCGCATTACTGATGAGCAGCACGCCTGATCGTAACCCTGATTGCAGCCACCGCTCGCATCCATTCCGCCCCTGTTGTAGTTTGACGAACAAAAGAGGGAGGAAGCCATGCCAGTGACCATGGTCATCCGCATCATCGTCGCATTTCTTCTATTGGCAGCGCCAGTACTGGCCCAAAGCGTCACAATTAACGGAAGTGTCGCCTATCGAGAGCGTATTGCCTTGCCGGACAATTCCCGGCTCAGCGTATCCCTCGTCGCCCTGCCAACGGGGCAAAGCCTTGCCAATGCATCGACCGAAATCCCAGCAAGCGGCCAACCTCCGCTCGCCTTTTCGCTCAACATCCACCGCCCGATAACCAGCGGCACGTATGGGTTGGTAGCGGAAATCAGCATTGGCGGGCAGGTTCGCTTTCGCAATGCTCAACCTGTTCCGGTCGATCCGTCAGCTGGCATTCCCCTCGAAATCCTGGTGCAATCCGTGCCATCCAATCCCATGCCACCGCTCCCCGAACTGCCTGCTGGCCTCGTTGATGCACCTTGGACAGTAACTAGCGTCGGCGGCAGGCCTGTCAGCAGCGAGCGCCCGATCACTCTGACCATCGCATCCGACATGCGCGCATCGGGGCATGCGGGCTGCAACAATTACTTCGCCGAAACCAGCATTGAAGGAAGCACCATCGCCTTCGGTCCGGCAGCGGCAACCAGAATGGCTTGCGCACCCGATCTGATGGCACAGGAAAGTTCTTATCTGTCGGCGCTCGGTGCAGTCACATCATTTGAGCTGGATAATATGCAGCTGCGCCTGCTCGACGCTGCCGGTGTGCCGCTTGTTGGGCTGGTACGGGAACAATAGGGCCAGCCCACCCGACTACGGCACCAGAGCTTCTGCCGGCAGATATGTGCTTCGCGGCACATCGGCGTGGGAGGCTGCAAAGGTCAGAAGACTGATTGTGAGCGCGAACAGCGCCGCGAGCAGCAGCTGGGAGACCGCTTTCAATCCTGTCATGACCGCGCCTCCCGATCTCGGCCATCACGGGGATGAGCCGACCATTCCGATTTGAATTGCTGCCCAATATGCCATCCAACCAGATTTCATAAATCCCGCTCGGCGCATGTCTGCCATGTGCGCCGAACCTTTTGGCCGGCCCGGCGTTGCTCTCCCTAACCATCAATGCAACCCTTGGAGCAGCCATGTCCGACCCGATTGCCCATAGCGGCGGCGCGGTGCCGCGCCTCGCCGTCTTCACTGATTTTGACGGCACCCTAGTCGAGATTGCCGAAACCCCAGACGCTATCGATGTCCCTTCGGAACTGACCGAGCGCCTCGACCGCGCTCTCCACGACTTCGACTATGCCTTTGCCGTCCTGACTGGGCGCGAGATCGCCGACATCGACCGTTATCTCTCTCCGTTGCAATTGGCGATTGCCGGTGCCCACGGGGCGCAACGCCGCCGCGCAGACGGTACGTTTGAAGAAATGGACGACGCTCTGATCGCTGGCGCCAATGCAATTGCAGATAATTTGCAATCGCTTGCCATAGCCAATCCCGGGCTTCTGGTGGAAGCCAAGGATGGTGCCGTTGCACTTCACTTCCGGCAAGCGCCCGAGATGGAAAATGCCGTCCACCTCGCCATGCAGGAAGCGCTTGTAGACCACCCGCAATTCATCCTGGTTCCTGGCAAGATGGTGCTTGAAGCCCGTCCAGTGGGGTTCGACAAGGGTGCTGCACTGCGCGCCTTCATGCAGGAAGAGCCATTTGCAGGCCGCACGCCCATCTTCATCGGCGATGACCGCACCGATGAAGATGCCTTCCTCGCCGCGCAGGAACTTGGCGGCATCGGCATCAAACTTGGATCAGGCGACACAGTGGCACGGATGCGTATCGCTGACGTCGCCTCGGTCCACGCACTCCTACAGGGGCTGGGCGACATGGCCCATCGCGACCCGGACAGCCCTCCGCTTCTCACTGACACGCAGCACTAAGTTACAGACAGCCAACAGGAACCAGAGCCCAATGAGCCGTATCGTTATCGTATCCAACCGCACTCCCGGAAAAGGCCCTGTCGCGGGCGGGCTGGCCGTGGCTCTGCGTAAGGTGCTGAGCGAACGCGAAGGCTTCTGGTTCGGCTGGTCAGGAAAGCTCACCGAGCAGCCAGGCAAGGAAGCTCGTTTTGAGGATATAGATGGGCTCAGCGTCGCCCAGATCGACCTGACCCGGGACGATCATCACGCCTATTACGCTGGTTTCTCCAATTCCATCCTGTGGCCCAGCTTCCACCTCCGGCTCGATCTCGCAACGATCGAGAGCCACTGGTACGAGGGGTATCGCCGCGTAAACCAGCAGTTCGCACGAGCCCTTCTCCCCCTGCTCAAGCCCGACGACATCATCTGGGTGCATGATTATCACCTGATCCCGCTCGCCGCCGAACTTCGTGCCCTGGGCGCTCGCAACCGGATCGGCTTCTATCTCCATATCCCCTTCCCGACCGCTGATGCGCTCTACGCCATCCCTCACCATGAAGAGCTGATGCGCGACCTCTCGCGTTACGATCTGGTCGGGATGCAGGCCAAGCGCGATGTGTCCGCCTTCACCGAATTTGCCGAACACCAGATGCCCTCCACCTTTGGCGGCCATCAAAGCCAGATTATCGATTTCAGCCGCACCGAAGTCGAAGCCTTCCCCATCGGCTCAGAGCCCGAAGCCTTTGCCAAACTGGCCACCAGCCCCGCAGGCACCAAAATGATCCACCGCATGAAGCGCGCGCTCGGCGATCAGCGGCTGATCCTCGGCGTCGACAGGCTCGATTATTCCAAAGGCCTGCCGCAGCGTGTGGAGGCCTATGAAAAGCTGCTCGCCAACAATGCGCGGCTGCGGCGCAATGTTCATCTGTTGCAGGTTGCGCCACCGTCGCGGGACAGTATCAAGGAATATCAGGAAACCAGCGACGCTCTGGACGCCATATGTGGCCGCGTTATGGGTCATTTTGCCGAGCCCGACTGGCAACCTCTGACCTATGTAAAACGGGCCTATGGCCAGCCTAGTCTTGCAGGCCTCTATCGTCTGGCAAAGGTGGGGCTGGTGACCCCGCTCCGAGACGGCATGAACCTCGTTGCGCACGAATATGTCGGCTCGCAAAACCCTGATGATCCCGGCGTTCTGGTCCTGTCCCGCTTCGCCGGAGCCGCCGAAATTTTCCCCGAGGCGCTGCTGGTCAACCCGTTCGACACGGACGAAACCGCCGAAGCGCTGCGCATTGCACTCGATATGGAACTGAACGAGCGCAAATCGCGCTGGGAAGCGCTGATGGCATCCGCACAAAAATACAATGTCAACAATTGGGCCGCCGACTTTCTCGACCGGCTTGCGCCGGGCACGACAGCGAAAAGCTCAACGCGCGATATTTTGTACCTCGCCTCCGTGGCGTAAGCACTGAGGGCGACTGGATACAAAAAGGGCGGCCACAGGGCCGCCCTTTGTTCTAACTAGCCTTCGGCGCGCCGATTGCGTGCAGCAGACTTTTTCGCCGCTGTTGTCCAGCGCGTCTTGGCCTTGAGGCCATCCGCACGCGGGGGCTTCACCGAGCGAGCTGGCGCAAGCGGGTTGCGGGCATCACGGGCAGGACCGGCACTGGCGTCCCGCGGGGCGTTCGCGTCACGGGAAGCGCCGCCCTTGGTACGTTCACCACCCGGACGCGGTGTGTTGAACTTGCGCGCATTCTGCTTGGGATTGCGCGCAGTTCGTGCACCAGCGGGAGCCCCCGGCGAATTGCGCGCGCCGCGAACAGGTGCTTCTTCCACCAGAT
>WPCJ01097911.1_pt1 | contig 15791 bp, 12 predicted proteins | sample 5399831 | NCBI WGS metagenome assembly WPCJ01 (sample SAMN12869470, study PRJNA574797) | sludge metagenome | isolation source: wastewater treatment of pH10 | place: China:Beijing | collected 2019-05-20 | reverse complement strand
ATAGTCTCAGGGACTTCCAGAAGAAGAGCGAAAAAAATTGACTTATCTATGAAGTATTTTGCCCCGATTATTATGGCAATTCCGCTTGCGATCAGTTTTGTAAACTCTTTTAAAAAGCTGCTTTCAGAAAGGCTTTCCGTTTCATATACAATCTCAGCTTCGTGTCCATCTTTAATACCGGAGAGAGTTTTATTTTCGGATAGGATATCCTCGCCCTTTTTGCCTCTCTTTTCATCTTTTCCTTCAGTTACTTCATAGCCCTCTTTAATGGCTACATTTATGCTGTTTTCATCTGTTTTTTCTCTGACACCTGTTTTAAAAAGTGTTTTCAGATCGGAAATATACTCAAAAGTTATAAAATAAGTTATGAAATCTTTAAAGTATATGTCCTCATCGTGCTTTTTTACCTTGTCAAGCAGGAAAAGGATATAAACAAAGTATAGCAGGAGAAAAATAAATGCTTCAAACCTTGAAATCCTGAAATCCACAACAAAGAGTAAAAAAAGAAAGACTGAAAATAACATTATATAGCCGTCTCTTCTAAGCATTAACTCTTCAGTCTTTACATTGGAAAGAAGGGCAGCCGTGCTCACTATGAGTCCTATGTTTGCTATATTTGACCCGAGTACATTGCCTATAACTATCCCGCTCGCCTGTTCGAAGGAAGCGGTAAGGGATGAGGCAAGTTCGGGAACGGAGGTCCCTATCGAAACAAGAGTTAACCCTATTATAAACTCAGAGACTCCGAACCTTTTGGCAATCCAGGATGAGGACGTCACAAAAAGATCTGCCCCTTTTACAAGCAGCAGTAGCCCGCCTACAAGAATAAGGATGTCAATTAGGTACACACTGGAATGTGAAACCAAATTTTATTTAAATATATCCTCAGGTTAAAGCAGATAAGACTTCAGTCTGTAAAAAAACCACGGATTTAAGACTATAATATGTCACTGAACTTGAGACATGTGCGGGAAAGTATCGCCTTAGAAAATAAAGGTAAATCAGCAAACAAGTTTCAGTTCCATAACAAAGCATTTTTCACTCTGACCGCATATATCTTCGGTTTTCTGGACAATCTCAAAACCCATTTTTTCATATAATTTTATAGCGGGAGTATTCTCTACATTTACATACAGCAAGACAGAGCATATTCCATTAAGTTTCATTTCCTTTATGCTTTCTTCCAGAAGTTTTCTTCCGTAACCTTTACCCTGGAATTTTTTGCCGATTGCAATTGAATAAATTACGGATTTTTTTTTCAGTCCTTTTAAAGAAAATTCCGGTTTTAGATAGTATGCGCAGTAACCTGCAATTTTGTCCTGACTCTTAATCACGTAGAAGATCTTACTCAACTTTCTGGAGTATTTTATAAGACTTTCCTGATTCTTACCGTCAAATGCTTCTGCCTGAATCCTGAGAACCTCCGGAAGCATTGTTTCATCTACAGACACAATATTTTCCTTTATGGTGTTTTTCCATTTTTTGATAAGATGGGGCCCGATAATGTCACGCAGCACTCTTTGAATGCTTGCCAGGGTCGAGACAAATCTTACATAATTTACTGTAGAGCCTATAAAATCACCCTTAGTTGGAAAGTCAACTCGAGTTTTATTTAAATATATCTATTAAATTCTGAGCAGTTAATTAAAGCCGCAAAATATGTGATACAATAGCTAAAAATTACTACTATAAAAAGACCTATTGTATAAAATGTTTTCAGTAAAGATATCCATATTAGTACCTGTTATAAAAAGACTCTCTATAGAAATTCGTAAATACTGGCTCAAGCCAGTTTCAGTTCCATTTTATAGCATCTTTCTTTTTGCCCGCATATGTCTTTTATTTCTTTAATTATCGAAAAGCCTATTTTTTCATACAATTTTATAGCAGGGAGGTTATTTATATTCACATACAGGCAGATAGCTGATACACTGTTCATCTTCATTTCCTTTATACTTTCTTCCAGAAGCTTTCTTCCAAACCCCCTGTTTCTGAATTCCCTATCAATCGCAATGGAATAGATTACGGATCTTTTCTCCAGTCCCGTAACCGAAAAATCCGGTCTCAGGTAATATATGCAATAACCTATTATCCTGTCCTGGCTTTTAATTACATAGAATATTTTTCTAAATTTCTTTGAATATTTTAAAATTTCTCCCTGTCTTCCATATTCAAATCCTTCTGCCTGAATTCTAAGAATTTCTGAAAGCATTGTATCGTCGACAGTGTCGACATTTTCTTTTCCTATCTGCTTCCATCCTTTTAACAGCCATGAACCTGCTATACTCCAGAGTATATTGTTAAAACTTCTTAAATATACATCGGGCTTTGCGTGAATATTTATAAGACCCATATCTTTCTCCGGCGTATCGAATCTGGAAGGAATAAAATAAGCATGGAGATACAAAAGTCAGGTAGACTGGATATCGAAACTGAAACCCCCTTTTAATTCCGATCTGGCTGAAAAGTTCCAGAAAGCTGTATCATGACAGTGGCTGATACGAGAATTTTAATCAATCCCTGAAATCGGATGAGAGTGACTTTTAATTTACAATTATTCATTTTTCTCTTATTCATTTTTCTCTTCAGGCACGGTTGTCAGTCTTGAATGCTTAACTCCTTTTATACTGAGGATTCTCTGGGCAAGATCTACTATTTGCTCTCCTTCTCCCTTCAGGATTATAACCTCAAAACAGAGATCTTCCTCCATATGGAAATGCACAGAAGAGCTTATCATATCCACGTATTCATGCTGTATCTCTGCCAGGGTACTTGTTACGCCTTTTTTTGAGCAATCGTATACAATCGAGATTGTTGCGTATCTAGAGCCTCTAATCTGCTTCATCCATTCATAGTGCTGGTTGTAAGTCCTTATTGCATCCCTTATCCCTTCCGAACGAGAAGAGTATCCCCTCTTCATAAGTGTTTTATCAAATTTGTCCAGAAGCTCCCCAGGGAGAGAAATTCCTATTCTCATAAGTTTTTTACCCATATACCCCTCCTGAAATGAAACCCCCTTTCTGTAAGGTTTTTACGGATTTGTTTATCCAACTGAATGAAAAAATAAAAAAACATGCCCGGACAGACAAATCTGCTTTATATTTTCAAATCCCCAGTAAACATAATATTCAAGGATATATTTAATATTTTATTGCATTCAGAGACATAAAAATGAAGATAATGAATATAAGAGGACAAAAATAAAGAGAAAAAACGTAGCTGAGGACATAACCAGGTTCTGAAACTGATTTTATGTCCCGAAACAGAGTTATATAAAAAGAATGTTATAGAAAACTTAATTTATAAGGCACTGTAAGACACCTGAAAGAGCTGGCCAGAAAAACTTTCCGATCCATCTCCCCCTGCTCAGCAGTAACGAAAGAAAAATATCTGTGCCCCAGAAGGTAACTTTTAGGAGTAAAAATGAAAACGATTTCCTGAGCGGCATATAAATCAAAATTCTTTAATAAGTAACATTCAAATAGCTTTTAGTGGTTACGGATGCGGATTTAAGGGAGATTCATATTGAAATAATATTTTTGTAATGTCCAGCGAGGGCTGGAGTAGCCCTGTTGATCCCAAAAAGCTTATTAAAGCCAGAGTTCTATAGCGTGGAACGCGTTTACTTTGAAAATCCGGAATTTAACTATAAAGGATAATTTCCTTGCTCATCATGTTTAATTAATTCAATAAAAGAGTTGAGAATTATGGCAATCCAGAAAGGCGATTTCATAAAGTTAAACTACACAGGTAGGTTTGAAGACGGCAGAGTTTTCGATACAACAGACGAAGAGCTTGCCAAAAAGGAAGAGATTTTTAACCCCCGCGGACTTTACGGCGGAGATGTCGTTATTGTCGGGGCAGGCCACACCATTGAGGGACTTGACGAGGACCTTGAAGGAAAGGAAGCCGGTTACTCCGGTACAGTATCAATTCCGCCCGAAAAGGCATTTGGTCCTACCGATGCCAAGCTAATTGAGACCGTTTCCATAACAAAACTCCCGGACAGAAATGTTCATCCGGGCATGCCTGTGGAAATTGACGGCAGGCGAGGAGTCGTCAGCAGAGTAATCGGCCGCAGAGTCACTATAGACTTTAACAGCCCTCTTGCAGGTAAGACCGTTACCTACGAGTACACCATTGAAAAGCTCCTTGAAGAGGATGTGGAAAAAGTACAGGGACTTCTTGCCCTCTACACCGGTATTCGCGACATGGAAGTCGAGATAGCTGATGATGCCGCAAAGATCAATGTGCCCACTGGCCTGACCTTCAACCAACGCTGGCTCATGGCAAAGAACAGGGTGGCATCAGAGCTCTTCAAGTACGCCGGTCTTAAAGAGATCCAGTTTATTGAAAAACTCACAGCAGAAGCCGAAGTCCCTGCACCCGCAGAGCCTGAAGTTGAAGCTGAACCTGCCTCTGAAGAAGAACCTTCGGAATCCCAGGAATAAGCCTGTAAGTCCTTTAAAGAAAAGCGAAGAGTCCTTTCTCTTCGCAAATTTTATATATAATAATCAGGTTCTCTGTATACGCTCCTCGGAATGTCAGGGCAATTAGCCAGTTCCTATCCGGAAAGACAGGAGAACAGATCATTTCAATATGCTGAGGTAGCCAAGCGGACCACGGCGCCGGTCTTGAAAACCGGTAGCGCTACGCGCTACGGGAGTTCGAATCTCTCCCTCAGCGTAACTTTCTTTTTATCTCATTTTAAAGAATAACCTTTCCTGTTAGAAAATAACTATTCCTGCTAAAAAGGAACCTGCCTTATTCATCAAATTTAAACAGGTTACACTTCCTGAAAAAGCATAAGAATGATTCATGATTTTCTATTCTTCCCAAACTCCCTCAGATGTCCGGGCAAAAACTGCAAAAATGAAGGTTGCAGGAATATTGAGGTAATTCCAGTTCAGATCTGTTATTCCACTTGGATACGTTGATTTATTAATTCGAAGCTGATGGATTTACTGCTGGTTTTAGAAACGGCTTTTTGCAGTCTTCAATTTAAGATAATTATCAAGAAAATTATTTTTAGCATAATATGGAAATGTGAAAAATAATCCTGAAAGATTCCCATTTTCCAGTAACTGTAATAATTTTCTTGAAATAAAGTTGAATGAAACCTGAATTCAGGGTAAGAGAAAAAATGGATATCAAGAGTCAGGTCCTCTCTTAATACCCGGATATTTTCAGATCTGAAAATCCGTTTTTCTGTTTTTCTGTTTTTCTGTTTTTCCGTTTTTCCGTTTTTCTGTTTTTTCAGTTATATATAACCTGTAATTTCTTAATTATTTTTATAATATTTAAAATTTTCTAATGAAGTAAAAAGGTGATTTTATTTAAAAGACCAAATCAAAATTGTCTCACAAATTCGGTTATACTGGTATTGCCGCCATTAAAAATAAACCAGGTAACTGGCATATTCAAAATCAGATTTTCAGAAGCTTTCTGAAAAATTCAGTTAAAAAACTTATTACAGTATTCTGGGAAAAATATATCATTTCACTGATATTATTAGTTTTAATTCTTAATATGAGATAATTATAGTTAACATTATAATATTTTTATAGTTTGTATTATAGCATTTTTATAGATTTTAGTATGATACATCTATAACAAATATTATAATATTTTAAAATTGATTCTTTCTATCCTTTTCATACACCTGTTTACGCTATTTTCTTATTTATTTCACTGACTCTATTTCCTCATTTCACTGACTCTATTTCCTCTATCGTTTTATTTGCTTGAATTCATAGCAAGTCCTTATGATACGATCTCTTCCCTGAATATTTCCTTGCAGAGAAATTAGTTTTCATGTTTAATTCTATTTTCTGGATATTATATGAGATGAAAAACAACAGGGGAATAGCCACAAACAGCATTAAAGCGTCACGTAAAATTGGAGAGCTTATGAAATTAGTTCCAGAGTTCCACAGAGTAAAAAACGGCCTGTGGAATAGATAAACACAGTAAGAAGACGTGGCAATATTCGTAAAGAACGAACTCAAAGTGCCTGACAATTTATCATTTACATACCTGGTAGCAAGTGAATATTCTGAAATACAGAAGATTAGAATAAAAATATTGAGAAGTGCCAGATTTATGATAAATTCCAGTAGAGACAGGTTGATACCCATCAAGCCCGCTATACTGCCCATTATGGACCCTACTGTGGAGGACCCTATTATCGCGCTGCCGGTGTCAATGGTAACGGAAATCCTGGGGTCCAGAAACATGGAACTTCTCAGCCCCAGAACAATCACCAGCACAAAGATTACAGGAAGAATTGCCAGCAGAAGCCGGACAAAAGGTATCTTTCCAGGTAACTTTAAGGCTTTTTCAGACAGCCTTTCCCTGCATGTGAGTACCCCAAACATAAAGACAAGGAAAAACATGAAAAAACGGTGATCAATAATATTGAAAGTTTTAGAGATTAAAAAGGAACAGAAGTATACAACAAACGAAGAGATCAGGATCTGTTCTGTACTCTTCGAATACATAATAATAAAAGGATAAATGGCATAGAAAATAACAATCAGGCCTACAAAATAGAGAGTTAACATTGGTGCAGCATAAGCCGGAGCGAGTAAAATCTGAAGCCCCAGAAAGTGTACGAGTATATTGTATGGGCTGAAAACATTCTCTGAATCAGGAAATACAAATCCCGAATCTAACCTGGAAGCAAATACGAAAAATACCATTACAAATACCGCAAGTGCAGCCCAGTAAAGAGGAAAAATTCTCAAAAGCCTTTTTTTATAAAAATCAAATACATCTTCTAGAGACCTTATCGAATGGTTGTTGTAGTATAACAGGTAGCCACTCATGAATATGAAAAGCCCCAGGCCCATATTCGCAAAATAAGGGTCAAAAGCATAAAGCATCAGTTTTCCATAGCTGGAAAACAAATAATTACTCAGGTGAGCCGGAATAATCATAATTATTGCTAACGCTCTTAAAAAGTCAAACGCAATTATTTTGTTTTTCATTTAGATCTGCCCTTCATACGTTTTTGATAGTTCCAGAAGCTAATTTCAGGAAGAAATGAAGCCAATTAAAAGACCAGACAACGGTTTCAGGCTTTCATTTCGGCACATAATTAAAATTAAGATATATAATAATTTTGAAATACAATCCGGCCGGAATAACAGGAAAGAATCAAATTTAAGATGATTTAAGGCAGACTTTTTGCAGTATTTAACTTATGAGTAGTCTAAAGGAGCTGATATTCCATATTAAAAGTATTAAAAAATGTATTTGAAATATTATTAAATTGATTGAAATGTTATAAAATAAACTTAAAGTATTATAAAAGGTATTTAAAATGTAACAAAATTAATTTAAAGCATTATAAAAGGTATTTGAATAAATTGCCTTTTTGTATGCGTCGTCTGCCTGAAACGGATTAAAATTGCATAACTGGAAGTTATTTCCAATAAAAATTGTATCCAATTTCGCGAGCTATTACAGACTATATACAAAAACGAAAAAAGAAGAAAAGGTATTTAAAAAGGAAAAAGAATTTAATGAGTTATAATATGTGATGTCACATATTATTTGATGCGCTGTATTTTTTGTTTATTGTAGTGTTCTGTTTATTCTTCTCCCATTTCCTTCAGGAATTCCACATAATCTCTTTCAACTTCTTCGAGTTCATATTCCATTTTATATTCCCCCTTTAAGATATAAACAGTCTCGATTTAGTCTTTAACAGTCTTAATTTAGTTTTTTAGTCTATACACAGAATTATTCTTAAATGAATCTTACTTCATCCCCATTTTGAAAAATGCAGTACACTTATATAAAGATTTCCGTAAACCGAGACCTCATTTAATTTAATATGAAAAGTTTACATTTCTTACTATTATTTATTAGACTGATTGGCCCGTACTAATGATAAATTCGATAAGGATATTTTTAAATTGGAGTTAAGGCATTCCCTCTTCCATGCATAACAGTCCAGGCCCGGAACTCATAATGGGCATCAGAAACCTTGCAGGGCTTGAAGCCTGTTATAAATATGCAGATGCGGTTTATTTCTCAACTGACAGGCTCAGCCTTCGGGCAAAAGCAAAAGAGATTAATCTGGAAAACCTTGAGGAGTTCGTATCTGAGGTAAAAGCACGGAATTTAAAAGCTTATCTGGCTGTGAATTCAACAGTAAATGAAGACAGGCTTGAAGAAGCAGGAAATGTGATAAACGCAGCCTCAAAAGCCGGGGTAGACGCAGTTATTGCCTGGGACCCGGCTGTAATCCTGAAAGCACGCAAAGCCGGCCTCAGGATCCACATCTCCACGCAGGCAAACATTACAAACCACGAAACTGCAGAGTTTTACAGAGCCCTTGGTGCAGAGCGCATAGTGCTTTCAAGGGAACTGTCCCTAGAGGAGATCAGGGAAATCAGGCAACGGAGCGAGGTCGAGGTCGAAACTTTTGTCCACGGGGCGATGTGCATGGCAGTTTCAGGAAGGTGCCACTTATCCGCCTATGTCCTCGGAAAATCCGGAAACTGCGGGGAATGCACTCAGCCCTGCCGCTGGGAATGGGAGCTTCACGGGGAAAACAATCTTGTCATGGAAAGCAGGGGAAAATACCTCCTCAGTGCAAAAGATTTATGTATGATAGAACATATTCCGGCTCTTCTCGGAGCCAGGATAGATTCTTTCAAGGTAGAAGGCAGGCTGAGAGACCCGGGATATCTGGAAGTGGTCTCACGCTGCTACAGGGAAGCAATTGATGCCTGTAAAGAAGGGACATACACTCGTGAAAAAGTTGATTCATGGCTTTCCGAACTTTCGTCGGTATATAACAGAGGCTTTTCTACTGGTTTTTACTTCGGAATTCCCGGCCTCGAAGGCTTTTCTCCTGAAAAAAGTATGAATGCCTCAGAGAAAAAGCGCAGGGCTGCGGGAATTGTAGAAAATTATTATCCCAGACAGCATGCCGCAGCAATAAAGCTGCTTGAAGAAGGGCTTGAAATAGGAAACGAAATTCTTATCGAAGGAAGCACCACATATCTGAAGCAGAGGGTCACCTCCCTGATAAAAAACGGCATGAGCCTGCAAAAAGCTGAAAAAGGAGACGAGGTGGGGCTTGCCGTTGACGGCACCGTCCGAAGGAATGATAGAATATTTATAATCTGATGGTATTTCTCGCAGACTAATATCAAATAACTAAAATATTATAACAGTATCTATATATTGGATTCTTCCTTATACGGATAGCAAATCAGGAAGAAACAACTTAAGCTAACTGGCTAAGTTGTTCGGAGCCTGATATTAATTGCCTGATTATTTGTACTTAATTATTCAATATTGTACCCGGTTATCCGATATGATACTTGTCTGGCAGGATAAACTTCCAGCCGGGAAAATCAGCTATTGGTAGCCAGCTATCTGACCAATACTCTGCTTACAGTAATTCCTGTATGTAAACAGTATCAATAGACTATTTCGAGAACCGGGACAAACAATTCTCGGACTGACATGTAAGGTGATATTTTGATAAGCGTTAACGAAATGGGCTCATACGTCATCGAAGAGATGCTCGACTGGAGCGAAGACCTGAAAACGGAAGTAATCAAGCTTGAAAATGGCGCCACAATCATCGACTGTGGGATTAAAGCCGAAGGCGGATATGAAGCCGGGATGTACCTTGCAAGACTCTGCCTTGCTGACCTTGCTGACCTTAAATACAGCACCTTTGACCTCAACGGCATCAAATGGCCTGCCATCCAGGTAGCAACCGACAACCCTGTAATCGCCTGTATGGCTTCCCAGTATGCTGGCTGGAGAATCTCTGTAGGCAACTATTTCGGTATGGGTTCAGGTCCCGCACGTGCGCTTGGCTTAAAGCCAAAAGAGCTCTATGAAGAGATCGGTTATGAAGATGATTTCGAAGCTGCTGTCCTTGTCATGGAATCCGACAAACTCCCGGATGAAAAAGTCGTGGAATACATTGCAAAACACTGCAGTGTAGACCCGGAAAATGTCATGATCGCTGTTGCGCCTACAGCTTCCATTGCAGGTTCTGTCCAGATTTCAGCCCGTGTCGTTGAAACCGGTATCCACAAATTTGAATCTATTGGCTTTGACATCAACTGCATAAAGAGCGGGTACGGAATTGCCCCTATCGCCCCCATAGTTGGAAACGATGTCCAGTGCATGGGTTCAACCAATGACTGTGTCATTTATTGCGGCGAAACCAACTATACTGTCAGCTTCGAAGGTGAACTGGCTAAACTCGAAGACTTTGTAAGAAAAGTCCCCTCAACAACCTCAGACGATTTCGGAAAGCCGTTCTACCAGACCTTCAAGGCAGCGAACTTTGACTTCTTCAAAGTCGACGCAGGCATGTTCGCTCCTGCAAGAGTAACAGTAAACGACTTAAAGAATAAAAAGACAATTTCGAGCGGTGGGCTCTACCCCGAAATCCTGCTTGAATCCTTCGGAATCAGGAAAGTTTGAGAAGGCATTCACCTCATCTCATTCTTCTCTTATTTTTCTCCACATTATTTTTCTCCACTTTTCCCCTGTTTTCAATATTTTTCCAGTTTTGGCAGTCCTGAAATGACTCCGGCTTTAAACTCAACCTATTTATGGGAATGTTTCCAATCTTATTGTGAAAGTAGGTACTGTAGAAAGCGGTTAAAAGCAGAATTTTTTATAATAGATGAATAAGGAGAAGAGTTTCATGCAGATAATAAATACCTCACAGGGAGTAGGAGGCATCCTGAACAGCTTCAAGAGTCTCCTGAACGGAGTAGAAAAGATTACATTTGTCGGAACACCGGGTTTCTGCACCCCCTTCGCAGAACTTATGGGTTTTGTTGCCAGGGACAAAAAACTTATTTTTATTCCCAATATGGACTTTGAAAAAGCCAGGTTAATATCCATGACTCCTGAAGGGATGCAACTTGGAGAACCTATAGACGCCCATGCTGATGCTGTTGTCCTGCTCGGCGGGCTTGCGATGCCCAAGATCGGCGTCAGCCCTGACAAAGCTAAGGAGATTGCAGAAAAGGTCCTTGAAGGTTCAAATAAACGAAAAATTATCGGGGTCTGTTTCCAGTCAATGTTTATGCAGCAGAAATGGGACGAGGTTATCAGTTTTGATTATATCATCAATGCTGACCTGGCAGTTGAGGTTCTTAAAAGCTAAAAACCTGACACTGGAAAAAGCAGGAGACTACCAGACTGAATAAAAAAGATTAGATCGAAGTCTCAAAATTATTTACAACTACTTCTTTTTCCATTTTTTTTATCGGAGCCTGATGTTTCTGATAGTAAGGATTCTGATGGTCAGTTTCAGATAGTGAGTTTAAATAATCAGTTTTAGATAGTCAGATTAAATAATCAGTTTTAGATAGTCAGTTTTAGATAGTCAGTTTAAATAATCAGTTTAAATAATCAGTTTAAATAATCAGTTTTAGATAGTCAGTTTCAGATTCACGATGTACGCCCTATTACTAAATTATAGAGAATGCTAACGTATATGGGCATAAGGATCAGGGACTATCATGCTTTCGTCCTCAGGTGCTAAAATGTAAACTACAATTGCAATCAAAAGAGCAGGGGATGTAAGGAACCATAATAATATGCTGATCAGACCTTTCATAAACAATGAGCTTCCAGCGAGATCAACCTGTTCATCGCCGTTGAACAGAAGTTGAAAAGAAACATCAACAGGTCTTGTAAAATTAAGACCCATATAATAAAAAGCATTAAGCGGTATGCCAAAAGTTACTTCTATAGCTAAAATAAATATTTCAGATGCGATAAAACTTAGAAAGACAGTTTTAATTTTAGACACACTACAAAAATTTACATTCATACTTTATAAAACTTTGCAATGTTCTAATTTTTTCTGGAAAAATCAATAATATCAATTATTTTTAAGATTTAACCTTCTTCTTGCAATCCTACACATTTTACTCCACATTGCCGTAGATTCATATACACGGCTCTTAAAGAAATAACAAAAAGGCCTTCTATCCCTGAAAAGACAGGAAAAAATTTCCTTCACTTTCTGAAGAATTGGCAGCCAATGGATAACTCAGTGCCCAATTATACCCATTTTTTTCAAATCAACATGTACCAGATTATTTCTTATTCGCTTGAAGAAAGCTGCGCACCTCGGCATTGAAAATCTCCGGTGCCTCAAGGCTGCAATCATGACCGACGCCGGGTATGATCACAAGCTTCGATGCTGGAATCCTGGCATGCAGATCCTCGGCAACGTAAAGAGGAGAACGCTGATCGGCTTCACCATACAGCAGCAGTGTAGGTACTTTGATAGTTGGAAGCATGTCACGAAGATCAGCCTCAGCGAAAGAGCGTAGTATCACTCTCATTCCGGCGGGATGGAATTCTGACATAATTGTTGCGGTCTCATTGATTACCTCTACAGGCACTGATTTTGTGAAAAGCGTTGGAATCCACTTTTCAACAACCTTCTGTGGTGGCAATCTGGATTGCTGAAGCCCCTGTTGTAAGCGTTCTTCCACTACATCGGGTGGAAGGGACCCTGCCCACCCGGCATAAGCCGAAGCCAGTATGAGAGACTTCGGGATGCTGGAGTAACGACGGTAAAATTCAAGTGCGAGTCCGGCACCGAATGACAGACCGAGAATGTGAGGCTTTACCAGGCCGATTTCCTCGATAAATGCAGCAAGACAGTCTGCAAAGTCAGGCAAACGGAAAGTTTCCGGTGGATCTGTCGAGCGTCCACATCCTGGTGCATCCCAGGCCACCACTGTGAACTCGTCGGACAGTTCATCAAGCTGCCTGCGCCACATCCGGCTGTCACTAAGAGCCCCGTGAAGAAGAATCAGGGGCGACCCCTCTCCCTTCCTCTCGAATGCGATGCGCAACCCATTTATTTCTACCTCATCCATATATTAGCCCCATAACCAGATTTAGCATTTTTATGTATTTACTTTATGAATCATAAATAAGGCTCTTTAGATTAAGGTTCTTTAGAAAATCTGTCAAGACCAGAATAGCAGGTTAAAATTTTCGTTTTATATCGATCCTGGGAGGACATTTTAACTATTGTTTTCCCGGCTAGTAGAAATATGGAAACCTTCCTGTATTTGTCCAGTTTCTACATAATAAAGGTATTACCTTCCACGCAGTATATGTCCAGTTTATCCGGTTTTACCTCAGTTACTTTTTAATGCCAATAAAAACTTTTATAAAATAACTTATCAAGGATAAAGAAGGATCCCTTAACCATACCTTTTAATAGCCCCACTGCAGTAATTATGCAGAATTATACACTGTAAATCATATTCAGGTGACTTTTCCAATGTATTCAGACCGCATAAACGCATTACCCCCATACCTTTTTGCAGCTATCGATGAAGCAAGAGACGAATTAATTGCTAAGGGAGTGGACGTAATAGACCTTGGCGTGGGAGATCCCGACCTACCGACACACCCGCATATTGTTGAAGCCATGCAGAAGGCTGTCTGCGACCCCGGGACGCACCAGTACCCTTCTTATGCCGGGATGCCCGAATTCAGGAAGGCTGCGGCTGAATGGTGCAGGAAATATAAAGGAATTGAGATCGACCCCGCAACTGAAGTCCTTTCCCTGATAGGGTCAAAAGAAGCTGTGGCTCACATCCCGCTGGCTTTCGTCAATCCCGGAGATGTTGTGCTCTATACTGAGCCAGGGTATCCCGTATATAAGATCGGGACTCTTTTTGCAGGTGGGGAGCCGTATCCTCTGCCCCTCAAGGCTGAAAATAGTTTCCTGCCTGACCTGGACTCAATCCCTGAAGATGTTCTGAAGAAATCCAGACTCTTCTTCTTTAATTACCCGAATAACCCAACTGCAGCAACTGCTGATATGGCGTTCTTTGAGAAAGTAGTAAAGTTCTGTAAAAAGCATGACATCATTGCCGTCCATGACAACGCGTACTGCCAGATGGCTTACGACGGCTACGAAGCACCTTCTTTCCTTGCAGCAGAAGGGGCTATGGACATCGGCATGGAACTCTATTCCCACTCGAAAACCTATAATATGACAGGCTGGAGACTAGGTTTTGCGGTAGGAAATAAAGACCTGATAAAAGGGCTCGGGAAAGTCAAATCCAATGTGGACTCAGGCGTCTTTGATGCAATCCAGATCGCAGGCATCGCAGCCCTCTCATCCCCCCAGGACTGCGTTAATGAAACAAACAAAATCTACGAAGAAAGGCGGAATGCTCTTATAGAGGGGCTAACTGCCATGGGCCTTGAAGTAAAGCCCCCTAAAGCCACATTTTATATCTGGGCTCCGGTCCCGAAAGGCTTCACTTCGATCAGTTTTGCAAAACTCCTGCTCGAAGAAGCCGGAATTGTAGCTACTCCGGGAGTGGGCTTTGGAGATGCCGGCGAAGGCTATATCAGGTTTGCACTCACAAAGCCGGTTGAAAGGATCAAAGAAGCTGTGGAAAGGATGAAAAAGCTACAGCTCTAACTTACATTTTGATCCAGACAATAATTGAACCGGGATCAAAGTGAATCAAAAATCATATGAGAAAAAAATCAGTCCGGCGGCACGATTGAAAAAGCCGCCAAAACCTTTTTTTCAAATTTTTCATCCGTGCCTTCTGCATTCGTTATTAAGAACATTAAAAAGAGGTTCTGTATTTAAGTTCAATATTCTGGTCCAGTACTTTAAGTCATTTCAAAAAACTAAGTCATTTCAGAAAAGCATTTCTTTTTTAAGCAATAAATTCCATGTAGACCAGCATGCCAGAGCCCGCAAGAAAACCTGTTAAAGAACCCGAAGAACCTGCCGGAACCCCGATAAAAGAACATTTCCAGCTCAAAGAAACCATAGTTACTATCGCAGCCTGCGACCGGAAATATATAGAAGCCGCAAAAGACGCAATCCGCACCCACAGGGCGGTTCTTGAGACTTATATCCTTTCAGACCCCTATTTTCAGATCACACTCGAACCCTATGAATGCCCGGAAAATGCCCCTGAGGTCGTAAGGAGGATGATAAAAGCAGGAAACACGATAGGAATAGGGCCGATGAGTGCAGTTGCGGGCACTATCTCTGCCCTGGCAGTGGAAGCTATGGTAAAAGCCGGAGCAAAATATGCTATAGTCGACAACGGAGGAGATATCGCACTTATAAACGACAGGCCTGTTGTGGTCGGGATCTATTCGGGGCAGTCCCCTATCAGGAACCTGGGGCTTGTATTCGAACCGCGTGACTCTATAACGGGTGTTTGCACCTCTGCAGGCACAGTAGGACCTTCAATCAGCTTCGGGATGGCAGATGCAGCTGCTGTGTTTTCTGACGATGTTTCTCTTGCAGATGCGGCTGCAACAGCACTCGGGAACGAAGTGGGGACAGGAAAAGAGGCAGTAGAGATATCATTCAGGGCTATCAGGGGGATTCCGGGAATAAAAGGCGCGCTTGTGATCCAGGGGGAGTACATAGGCATGTGGGGAGACCTGCCAGAGATTACAAGGGCAGATGTCAGGTACGAATACATTACCAAGGCATAAAGTTCCCTGAAGCTTTCAGATGCATTTTTAAGATGTATTTTCCAGATGTATTTTCCAGATGTTTTTTTAAGATGGATTTCCAGATGTTTTTTTAGATGTATTTTCTAGAGATATTCCAGATATACTTTATATTTACAGGATTTTTTACGTGTTTAATAAAATGACTTTCATCTTACATTATAACAGTAAGGGGCGCAAATATTAATATATTATTGACATTATTTATGATAAAAACATTTAATTGGCGGCAGGTCAATTCTGTTTTTAAAAAGAATAAC
>WPCJ01345003.1_pt1 | contig 15796 bp, 14 predicted proteins | sample 5399831 | NCBI WGS metagenome assembly WPCJ01 (sample SAMN12869470, study PRJNA574797) | sludge metagenome | isolation source: wastewater treatment of pH10 | place: China:Beijing | collected 2019-05-20 | reverse complement strand
CCTCGTCGATGATGACCTTGGCCGGGGAATCGATCTGGACCGGCAGGTTCTCGACCCGGCTCAGGAAGCCCGCCATGCCGAAGTTCTGGGGCGCGCGGATGGCCACCACGGTGCCGTTCTCGGCGAAGGCGGTCTGGGGGTAGGTTTCGTTGATGGCGGCGGCGATGCGTTGCGCCGTGGTGAAGTCGGGGTTGCGCAGGGTCAGGCGCACCGACGGCATGGAACCGAGATCGAAGCCCGTCTCGCGCTCGACCACCCCGCCCGAGGCGATACGGCCCGCCGTCGGCACGCCGCGCGTGATCGAGGAGCCTGACGCGCCCGAGGCCGAGACGGCGCCCGTCTGCACCGACCCTTGCGCCACCGCGTAGATTTCAGCGTCCGCGCCCTGCAGCGCCGTCACCAGCAGCGTGCCCCCCAGCAGGCTCTTGGCGTCGCCCATGGCCGAAACGCTGACATCCAGCCGTGAGCCGGGCGTGGCGAAGGGCGGCAGCTCGGCCGTGACCATGACGGCGGCCACGTTCTTGGTGTTCAGGTTGGCACCGCGGATGTTGACGCCCTGGCGCTCCATCATCCCTTCCAGCGACTGGCGGGTGAAGGGCGAGTTGCGGACGCTGTCGCCGGTGCCGTTCAGACCGACCACCAAGCCGTAGCCGACCAGCTGGTTCGAGCGGACGCCCTCGATGGAGACGATGTCCTTGATGCGCGACTGGGCCTCGGCCACGCCCGGCTGGGCGGCGAGAACCAGGGCCGCGATGGCCGGGCCGATAAGGGCGGTAAGCAACTTCTGCATATGACAGACGTCCCTGCGTGAGCGTTCATCGTTAACCATGCGAGGATCGTGCCGGAGAAAAATGCGAGTGAATTCAACATTGGTCGATTTTCGACCCGGCGCCTGACGGCAGGTTTTGCCGGGCTGTTAACCAAGACTTCAGCCCCTGAGTGCAGGGTGCGAAACGTAGAAGGAGACGTCTTGCATGAAGGTCACCGGACCCTTGGGCGCCGCTTCGACGCCGGCTGCGCGACCCGCTGTGCGTGGCGCGGGCGGTTTCGCCCTGCCGACGACCGGAGGCGCAATCTCTGCGGCTCAGGCCGGCGCGACCTCATCCGCGTCAGGCGTCGCGAGCGCTGCTGCTCTGATGGCGTTGCAGGGCGTGGAAGACCCGACGGAGCGCCGCCGTCGCGCCATTCGCCGGGGCTCGGGCCTGCTGGATCGACTGGACGAGCTGAAGCTGGCGCTGTTGGGCGGTCAGGACAGGGCGGCAGCCCTTGGGCGTTTGGCCCGCGACCTGCGCGAAGAGCGCGATGAAGAGGCTGAACCGGGCCTGAAGGCTGTGCTGGATCAGATCGATCTGCGCGCTTCGGTAGAATTGGCGAAAGCGGAAATGAGTCGATCGCGCTCCTGAAGGCGTTGAAACTTCGGCTGAACCCCCGATTTCCGGGGCTTTGTGAGGATAATTCGCCACACTGCCCCTACGGAAGCGCAGCTTAGCCATATCACGGACTCGCGAACGCCATTGCCGCGACTCTTGCGCTTGCCTATACGGCCCATGCGCCGCAGGGGGGCGCGATAGAGAACGAGTGTGAGTGCGATGACCGCATTGGCCTCTGTAGTGTCCGGGGATACGGCTGTTTATCGGCCGACCGACGACGAACCGTTCATGAACGAACGGCAGGTCGCCTATTTCAAGAACAAGCTTTTGTCCTGGAAAGACGACATTCTTCGCGAGTCGAAGGGCACTGTCACCAATCTGAAAGCCGAGACCGAGAACCATCCTGACTTGGTGGATCGGGCCTCATCGGAATCCGATCGCGCGCTGGAGCTTCGGACTCGCGACCGGCAACGCAAGCTGATCTCCAAGATCGATGATGCGCTGCGCCGGATCGAGGACGGCACCTACGGCTACTGTGAGGATACCGGCGAGCCGATCGGGCTGGGTCGTCTGGAGGCTCGCCCGACGGCGACCTTGTCGGTGGAGGCTCAGGAGCGGCACGAACGTCGTGAGCGGGTCCACCGCGACGACTGAAGCGATGCAAACTTTCGTCAAATGACGAAAAGTTCGGGTTTGCTCCAAGCTTGAGCCATTTTGCGCTGCGATAGGCGCTGCGACGGCGTTGATCTGCCGTCGTTGCTCTTAATTTATGCAAGGATGTTTCATGACCCGTACGTTCGCCTCTCTTCCGGCTGTCGCTTTGTTGGCGCTTGGGGCCTGCGCTCAGACATCTGCTGTCGACCCCACGCGTCCTGCGGGCCTGGGCGGCGTCGTAGAGAAGGTCGTCTACGTGGCCTCTGAAGTGCGCCCATGCACGGCGGGCGTGGCGCGGACGACCTGCCTGCAGGTGCGTGAGACCGAGAGCGCGCCCTGGGAGCTGCACTATTTCGGTTACGAAGGCTTCGAGCATAAGCCGGGCGTGGAATACCGCCTGCGCGTTCGCGGTACGCCGGTCGCCAATCCCCCGGCCGACGCGTCTTCGATCCGCTGGTCGCTGATCGAAATCCTAGACCAGAAGCCCGCTCAGTCCTGATCAGGTTTCCGCACGCGCCTCTCTTGACTTCGAGGGGGCCGTGATCGACCTAGACCCTTATCGGAACGGCGTCGCGCCTGCACAGGTGCGACGCCTTTTCGACGTTTTCAGAGACTGGACGCTCTGCCCGGATCATCATGGTTCGCGGCGGGCCGCCCGGCCGCCTTCGCTTTCAGGCTCGCAGGATCCTCATGTCCGTCAAGGTTCGTTTCGCTCCGTCTCCCACGGGTAAGCTGCACGTCGGCAATGTCCGCACGGCTCTGGTGAACTGGCTGTTCGCCAAGGGGCAGGGCGGCGCCTTCGTGCTGCGCATCGACGACACTGACCTGGTCCGTTCGACGCAGGAGTCGGAAGACAACATCGAGATCGACCTGAAGTGGCTCGGCCTGACCTGGGACGAGCGCTACAACCAGTCCAAGCGGTTCGACCGTTATCAAGAGGCCGCCGCCCGCTTGAAGGCCGATGGCCGCCTCTACCCCTGCTATGAGACGGCCGATGAACTGGACCGCCGCCGCAAGGTGCAGCTGTCGCGCGGCCTGCCGCCCATCTATGACCGCGCCGCCTTGTCGCTAACAGATGCTGAAAAGGCCGCGCTAGAGGCCGAGGGCCGCCGTCCGCACTGGCGCTTCAAGCTGGAAGGCAAGCGCGTCGCCTGGGAAGACCTGGCGCGTGGTCACGCCGAGGTGGACACCGCCTCCATGTCCGACCCGGTGCTTATCCGCGAGGACGGCCTGTTCCTCTATACGCTGCCGTCGGTCGTCGACGACATCGACATGGAGATCACCCACATCATCCGAGGCGAGGACCACGTCACCAACACCGGCGCCCAGATCGAGATCTTCGAGGCGCTGGGGGCCAGGGTTCCCGGATTCGCTCACATGCCGCTGCTGGTCGGCGCTGACGGCACGGCCCTGTCCAAGCGTCTGGGCTCGCTGGCCATCATGGACATGCGCGCCGATGGCTATGAGCCGATCGCCATCACCAGCCATCTGGGCAAGATCGGCACTTCGGACAATCTGGAGGTCGCCGCTTCGCTGCAGGAACTGGGCGAGGCTTTCGCCTTCTCCAAGATGGGGCGTTCGCCCGCCCGCTATGACACGGCCGATCTGGATCGCCTGAACGCCCAGGCGGTGCACGCCATCGACTACGCCGCCGCCAAGCCGCGCCTGGAAGCCCTGGGCGTCGATCTGGGCGAGGCCTTCTGGAACACGGTGAAGGGCAACCTCAGCAAGTTCGGCGATGTTGTTGAGATGGCGAAGATCGTCACGGGACCGGTGACGCCGGTGATCGAGGACGCCGCCTTCGCCGCCGCTGCTCTGGAACTGCTGCCCGAAACCATCGACTCCGACGCCTGGTCGGCCTGGACCTCGGCGGTGAAGGACAAGACCGGCGCCAAGGGCAAGGGCCTGTTCATGCCGCTCCGTCTGATCCTGACGGGCCAGGCGCACGGACCGGACATGGCGGCCATGATCCCGCTGATCGGGCGCGAACGCATGATCCAGCGCCTGAAGGGCGAAACCGCCTGACGGTCCGTCCAACGGATACAAGAAAGGCCGCCTTCGTCGTGAAGGCGGCCTTTTTCGTTCAGGGTTGAAGCTGGATCAGCCCGCGTTGCAGGCGGCGATCTCTTCTGCGCTCAGGGCCTGGCCCTTGTAAGAGAAGCTGGTCACCGGACCCAGCTTGGCGACCACGCGGCGGCACGCGCGCGTCGCGGGCTGGTTGGAGCCGCCGGTGGCGGTGCAGGCGTCGCCTTCGCAGCGCCAGGTGGCGCCGTCGACGATCACGCGGCCGGTCGGGGCCTTGGCGGCGTCAGCCAGGGTGGCGCTGGTGGCCGGGGCCTGGGCGAAGGCAGGGGCGGCCGCGAACAGGGCGACGGCGGCGAGAAGAGCACGCATGAACAGTCTCCGATAAGGGTGGGGCGCACGCCCAGCATCGCCATAGGCCGTTTTTTAAGAAAACTGTCAATCCAGCTTCTCGCCTGACGGACCGGCGTTACTGACGCACGTTTACTTACCGACGATCATGTTGCAAGTGGGGTGTGTCCTGAGCTGATTTCATGGCTTCGATAGCAGCCTCGACCGAATCGACGCTGACATAGGCCTCCAGAAAGCTGGCCGGCGTCATGCCCTTTTCGACCGTATGTTCGACCAGGGTGAAGAAGCCGTCCCAAAAACCGTCCAGATTCAGGAAGATGACGGGTTTGGCGTGCAGGTCCAGCCGCTTCCACGACAGCAGCTCCACGACCTCTTCCAGCGTGCCGACGCCGCCGGGCGCGACGACGAAGACGTCGGATTCGTCGTACATCAGCTGCTTGCGCTCGTGCATGGAGGTGACGACGATCGTCTCCACATCGTCGAACAGGCGCTCGCGGCTGCGCAGGAAGGCGGGCATGATGCCGACGACGCGGCCGCCGGCGTCATGCGCTGCGCGAGCCGAGGCGCCCATCAGGCCCACGCCGCCGCCGCCATAGACGAAGCGCCAACCCGCCTCGGCTACAGCCTTGCCGAACTCCGCGGCCGCCTGGATGTAGCGCGGGTCGGTCCCGTCGGAAGAGCCACAGAACAGGCAGACGGATTGGCCCTCGAACGGGGCGATGTTGACGGAGGGCAGGGACATGGAATCTTTGGTGACCTCGGGCGGCAAGTGAAGACAGGCGGGGAGCGCCAAGCGGGCCGGGTTGAAGGGGCTGGGCCAAGCGAACGGAGCCGTCTATCTGGACACACAGCCTTATAGCGATGCGGGACAGGATGGAACGAAGGATCGGCCTGCGACTGAGTTTGAGCCTGGCGCTGGGATTGGCGACGGCGCTTTCGGCGTGCGGCGCTCCCAAGAGCGATGCGGAAGCCGATACGGCCGAAGTCCAGGATGGCGACTGGATGGCGACGCCGCGCATCACCAGCGTGTTGCCCCAGACGTCTGGAGGCGTCTTGGTGCGAGGAGAAGCCGCGCCTGGCGCGCGCGTGATCCTCAGCGGCGCTGATGGTTCTGCTGTGGCCGCCGCCGCGGATGCGCAGGGGCGATTCGAACTGCATGTCGGTCCTGCCGCGGTCGGGCGGATTCTGACGCCTGAGATCCAGATCGGGCAGGCGACGACGCCGGGACCGCAACGTCTGCTGGTGGTCGGGGAAGGCGGGCGTCTGGCCGCCTTGTTGACCGACGGCGGCGCCAGCCTGCGCCTGACGGCGGGACCGACCTTGGACGCCTTGGACGGCGACGGTCGCGGTCTGATCGCCTCAGGCCGCGCTGACCCTGGCCGAAAAGTCGCGGTCCAAGCCGGAGGAGGAACGGCCCAGGGCGTGGCGGATTCGAATGGTCGTTGGAGCGTTGTCGTTCCTGCTGTGGGAGATCGCGCGAGCGATATCGAGGTGGAGGGGCGGATATTCCGCTATCCGGGCCCTGGCGCGTCCCCTGATCGCGTCGAGCGAGCAGGAGAAGGGTGGCGGGTCACACGCCAGTTGTCGGGCGCTGCGCGCCAGACGACTTGGTTTCCTGATCCAGGCGTCTGAATTTCAAGCCTGATCAGCGTTAATGTATCGTTAACCAAACCAGTTGATCAAGAGAGAGTCTTCTTTCTTCGAGGACACCCACCATCACCAAACGACTTTCGGCCCGATGCTCATTGCGTCGGGCTTTCTTTTGATCTCACGTGCGTGGATGCATGGTGAGGAAGGCAGGCAGCAAGCTGGCCACGACGCGGCGGCTGGCATCGTCCGATTGACCCAGCATCTCCCGTAAAGGGTCGCCGATCAGCGCTTCGCCGAATGCGCTGAGCGCAATGAAGAGAACGGCCGAGCCGATGATCTCGTCTGATCGATCGCCGCCCAGGCCGATCTTTTCCTGGATGGCGACAACCAAATTCTGAACGGCCTCTCGAACGGGTTCGAGATGGGACAGGTCTCCAGACAATGCGATCCAGGCCGCCAGTCGGCCTGCGCCGCCGGTCGAAAAGGCGTCGAAGACGGCATTGATGAGCTCCAGTGGAGCGCCTTCGTCCGTCCGAAGCCTGGCGACTGCGGCGTCCAAGGCGTCGCTGAGATCGGCGACCATCGAGCCCATGAGCGCCGACTGCAGTCCGGCGGCGGAGCCGAAATGGTGGATCAGGTTGGCGTGGGTGACGCCTATTTCTCCCGCGACCGCAGCCAGGGTCACGGCGTTCGGTCCGCCGGAGAGCAGGAGGTCGCGCGCTGACGCCAAGGCTTCGCGGCGGGCTTCCTCGGGCGAGCGCCGTCGGCGGCGCGGCTTATCGGCGATTTTAATTGACATTTATGTAAATGACATCCATGTAGGTAACGTGTCTTACGAGTCGTCCAAGGAGACTGCAAGCCATGGTCGCGACGGCGCTTGATGATAGTGGAGCCATAACGGGCTTTCGCGAAGCCTCTCGCACGCTGAAACGTAGAGTTCAGCCCGTTCGTGCGGCGCGCGCGATACGTCGGTTGGTGGCGGACAAGGATGATACCGAACAGGTGTTCGAGATCATGAACGCCTTGGCGGGACGTTCGGTCGACTGGGGCTATGCAAAGTTGCTGAACTCCTCCGAAGGCGGCGTTCAGGCGTATCGCCGTTTGGAATTGGCGGACCGACTGCAGGATCGGGAGTGGTTGAAGACCATGCCGGCAGGCAGCGTCGGCGCGGCCTATCTGGATTTCATAGTCTCACAGGATTTCTCCGCTTACGGCCTCGCTGAAGAAAGCCGCAAGGTGACGGATAGCGAGATCGAGGCCGCGCATCCGCGCGCCTGGTACGGACGACGACTGCGAGACGTGCACGACATCTGGCACGTGTTGACGGGTTATCACACGGACGCCCTGGGCGAAGCCTGCGTCGTAGCCTTTTCTCTGCCGCAGACGCGGAGCTCCGGCTTTGGCCTGATCGCGGCGGCGATCGCCGTGCAGTTCGCGCGGGCGCGCACAGGCTATCCATGCGCGCGGGCGGTGTTTCAGGCCTGGCGCGACGGGCGCCGTGCGGCTTGGCTTCCGGGACTGGACTACGAAGCCCTGCTGGCAGAACCGTTGGATCAGGCGCGGCGGCGCCTGCGTATTCGCAGGCCGGACGTCTACGAACGCGTGCCTGCGGCGGTTCGAAACGCCTACCTGGGCGGCAAGGGCTGAAGCGCAAGCGAGGGGGCGCGGGCGGGGCGGCCGCGTTTCCTCCTTTCAGGACAATGGAAGACAGTCTGAGCGACTTCGCCTGTCGCTGGGGCGGAAGGATCGTTCATGTGGATTTGGATCGTGTCGGGCGCGGCTGTCGCGGCCCTGCTGGTGTTGCTGCTTATTCGGCCTGTACGCCGCACCTTGCTGTCTCGCCCGGTGATGAGCGTGTTTCGCCGCATTATGCCGCGTATGAGCGCGACCGAGCAGGCGGCGATCGAGTCCGGCAACGTCTGGTGGGACGCCGAGTTGTTCTCGGGACGGCCGGACTGGAAGCGTCTGCTGGCGACGCCTGCGCCACGCCTTACGGATGAAGAGCAGACCTTTCTCGACGTAGAGACCGAACGGCTGTGCGACCTGTCCAACGACTGGGACAGCACCGCCGTCTGGCAGGATCTGTCGCCTGAGGCGTGGGCCTATGCGCGGGATAAGGGGTTCCTGGGCATGATCATCCCAAGGTCCTACGGCGGTCTGGGCTTTTCGGCTTACGCCCACAGCCAGGTGATTCAGAAGCTGTCGACGCGCTGTTCGGCGGCGGCGGTGTCGGTGATGGTGCCGAACTCTCTGGGACCGGCCGAACTGCTGCTGCACTACGGCACGGAAGAGCAGAAGAACCACTATCTGCCGCGACTGGCGCGCGGGGAAGAGATTCCCTGCTTTGCCCTGACCAACCCCTTTGCGGGTTCAGACGCCGCTTCGATCACCGACACCGGCGTGGTCTGCAAGGCCATGTGGAAGGGGCGAGAGACGCTGGGCTTCCGCATCACCTGGCGCAAGCGCTACATCACCCTGGCGCCCATCGCGACGGTGATCGGCCTGGCCTTCCGTGCGGTTGATCCCGACGGGCTGCTGGATCAGGGCGATGAACCGGGGATCACCTGCGTCCTGATCCCGCGCGAACATCCGGGCGTGCGGATCGGGCGGCGTCATTGGCCCCTGAACGCTGTCTTCCAGAACGGTCCGATCGAGGGCGATGATGTCTTCGTGCCGATGGAGATGATCATCGGCGGGCGTGAGCAGGTCGGCGCCGGCTGGCGGATGCTGATGGAGTGTCTGGCGGCGGGCCGGGCCATCTCCCTGCCGTCCTCGAACGTGGGGATGTCCAAGCTGGCCGTGGGCATGGTCGGCGCCTATGTCGCCATCCGTCGCCAGTTCAACCAGCCGATCGGCGCCTTTGAGGGCGTGCAGGAGGCCCTGGCTCGGATGGCGGGGCATCTTTACGCCACGGACTCCGTGCGGCGGTTGGCGGCGGCGGCGCTGGATCAGGGCGAGAAGCCTTCGGTCGTCTCGGCCATCGCCAAATACCATGTGACCGAACGCGCTCGCATCATCGTCAACGACGGCATGGACGTGATCGGCGGCAAGGGCGTCTGCATGGGCCCCGGCAACTTCCTGGCCCGCGCCTATCAGCAGATTCCGGTCGCCATCACGGTCGAGGGCGCCAACATCATGACGCGCACCTTGATCATCTACGGCCAAGGCGCGATCCGTTGCCATCCCTATGTCCTGCCGATGATGCGGACAGCCGAAGTGCAGGACTTGAAGGCGTTTGATCGCGCCCTGTTTGGCTATGTCGGCTTCGTGCTGGGCAATATGGTGCGGGCGATCGGGTTCAGTCTGACCGGCGGCGCGCTGATCACGGCGCCGCGCGACGCCGCACCTGAATTGCGTCGCTATTACAGACAGGCGACGCGGCTTTCGACCCTGCTGGCGTTGGCCTCGGACGTCTCGATGGCGACGGTCGGCGGCGCCTTGAAGCGTAAGGGCGCTCTGACGGGGCGACTGGGCGATATGCTGTCACAGCTTTTCATCCTGTCGGCGGCGCTGAAGCGTTTCGAGGATGAGGGGCGTCCGGCCGAAGACCTGCCTTTCATTCATTGGGCGGCGCAGGACGCATTGAACCGTGCGACGACGGCCTGGCGAGACCTGCTGGCCAATCACCCGAGCCGGGGCGCGGCCCTGTTCCTGAAACTGGCGGGGGCGCCGTTCGGCCTGAAGGCGCCGACGCCCGGCGACAATTGCGCCGCCGAGGTCGCGGGTTTGATCCAGCGACATGGCCCTGCGCGAGATCGGCTGGTGGCTGGATCATGGAGCGCCAGCCTGGAGGTCGATCCCATCGCCGCCGTCCTCGTGGCCTTCGACCTGTATCCGCAGGTGGAGGTTGTTGAAGCGCGGTTGAAATCGGCGATCAGGACCGGGCGCTTGTCTCGCGCGCCGCAGGATCTCACACGACTGGCGGACTGGGCGCGAGAGGCCGAGACGCAAGGCTTGATCGACGCCGACGAAAGCGTGCTGATCGCACGCTATGCCGATGTGGCGATCCAGGCGATCATGGTCGACGACTTTCCGCAGGACTTCGGCTTGGCGGAGGGGCTGGCCCGTCGTGAGGCGGCGTCGGGGCGTCCCGGAGCGACGGGCAAGGGGCGGCAGGCCGCCTGATGTCGGATCGTTATCTGGACTTCGCCAACAGCGGTATGGGCGGCTGGTTGACCGGTGCTCTGGGTTTGCCGCGCCCCTTGCCGTTGCGCCGCAGGGCTGAGGCCGGATCGTCGCCTGTGGGCCCCCTGCTGCTGGGCGGCGGCGGGCGGTTGTCATCGCTTCTGCATCGACTGGCGGGCCAGTGGGGCGTCGATCTTCATACGACGCCTGATGAAGGCGCGCGCTATGGCGGGTTGATCTTCGACGCCTCCGACATCGACCGGGCGTCCGGCGCCGCGGACCTCTATCGCTTCTTTCATGAGGCGGTGCGCCGCCTTGGACCTTGCGGTCGCATGGTGGTGATCGGCCGACCGCCCGAAAGCATGGCGGACGCCGAGGGGGAGGGGGTTCAGCGGGGAGTGGAGGGCTTTGTCCGCTCCCTGGCCAAGGAGGCGCGCGAGGGCGGGACGGCGCAACTTCTGCGGATCGCGTCGGACGCGGAAGAGGCCGCGGCGTCCAGCTTGGGCTTCTTCCTGTCGCCGCGCTCGGCCTATGTTTCGGGCCAGGTGATTACGATTGGCGCGGCGGCGTCTACGTCGATTTCCGCTGACCGGAGGCGAGTCCTGATCACCGGCGCGTCGCGCGGGATTGGTGCGGCCATGGCGCGACTGTTCGCGGCCGAAGGCTGTGCAGTGACCGCGCTTGACGTGCCTGGCGCGCAGGCTGACTTGCGTGCTTTAGCCGCCCAGATCGGGGCCGAAGCGTTGAGCGTCGACATTACTGCGGCCGATGCGGCGGAACGTCTGGTTGAGGCGGCGCGGGCGGCGGACGGCTATGATGCGGTGATCCACAACGCAGGGATTACGCGTGATCGCACGCTGGCCAGAATGTCGGCCATCGAGTGGGATAGCGTCATGGCCGTCAACCTGGGTGCGCCGCTAACTCTGACACGCGCCTTATTGGGCGCCCGGCTGATTCGACCTAACGGGCGGATCTTAGCGGTGTCCTCGCTCAGCGGCATCGCGGGGAACAAGGGCCAGTCTAACTACGCCCTGTCCAAGGCGGCGTGGATCGGCGCGGTGCGGCGGCTGGCGGCCGAGGCGGGCGACGCGATCACCGTCAACGCCATTGCGCCAGGCTTCATCGAGACTCGCATGACCGCCGCCATCCCCTTCGCCATTCGTGAGGCGGGACGACGGATGAACAGCATGGGGCAGGGCGGTCAGCCGATCGACGTGGCCGAGACCGCCTTGTGGCTGGCGGAGGCGGACAACGGCGGCGTGAACGGCGCAGTAGTGCGCGTCTGCGGTCAGAGCCTGCTTGGGGCCTGACGGATGCGGAGGGCGAAAAGATGAGGGGAGCAGAGGCGGCCGCCCCGGTCTCCATGCTGCAACTGGCGGGCGGCGCGATACGGGGCGTGTTGCGTGGTGAAACGGGGGGGGGCGACCTACCGAAGGCGGAACTAGCGGCGCTGCCGCTGCGTCTGGATGCCGATGCGATTGGGATCTACGGACGGCTGTGCGGTTTCGTGACCGCTCAGGGCGTGCCCCTGACCTGGCCGCACATCCTGGCCTTTCCGATGCATTTGCGTCTGATGATGCGCTCGGACTTTCCGTTTCCCTTGGCGGGTTTGGTGCACCTGCATAACCGCATTCGCCAATATGCGAGGCTGAGGCCGGGCGAGGCGTTGAGTCCGCATGTCCGCTTCGGTCGCCTGATGTCGCATGAGCGCGGGCAGGCGTTCAGCATCCTGACCACGATGGGGCGGGACGGCGTGGTCGTCTGGGAGGCCGAGAGCCTTTATTTGAAGCGCGGCGGCGCTGGGTGCGGCGCTGCGGCGCCGGAGATGGAAGCGGCGGCCAAAATGACGCAGCATCAGTCTTGGTCGCTTCCTGGCGATCTGGGGCGTCGATATGCGCGGGTGTCCGGGGACGCCAACCCTATTCATACCTCTGCCCTTGGGGCGCGGCTGTTCGGCTTTCCGCGCGCCATCGCCCATGGCATGTGGACCCAGGCGCGGGCGCTGGCCGCCCTGACGCCGCCCGATGGGCTGGAGGCGGCCGAGATCGAGGTTTCCTTCCGCACTCCGCTGCTGCTGCCCGGCGCGGCGGCGTTGTTCACGGCGCCGAACCATCGCGATTTCGAGGTGCGCGATCCGACGGGCGAGCGCCTTCATATGCGAGGACGCCTGAGCGCCCTGGCCCCATTGGAGATCATCGTCTGATGCTGACCCTGTCCTCGCCACGCCGTGTCGCCATCATCGGCGCCAATCGTATTCCCTTCGCCCGGTCAAACACCGCCTACGCCGAGGCGTCGAACCAGGACATGTTGACAGCAGCCCTGCAGGGCCTGATCGACCGCTATGACCTTCATGGCCTGCGGCTGGGCGAGGTGGCGGCGGGCGCTGTGCTTAAGCTCTCGCGGGACATCGCTCTGACGCGCGAAAGCGTGCTGGGGACGACGCTGGGCCACGACACGCCCGCCTATGACGTGCAGCAGGCCTGCGGCACCGGCCTGGAGGCGGCCATACTGGTCGCCAACAAGATCGCCCTGGGCCAGATCGAGGTCGGGATTGCGGGCGGAGTGGACACCACTTCGGATGCGCCGATCGCTCTGAATGAAGGTTTCCGCCGCGCCTTGTTGGCCGCCAACCGTGAGAAAACGATGTTGGGCCGGTTGGGGGCCCTGTCGCGAGCGGGATTGACTGCGCCCTTCCGGCCTGAGCCGCCGCGCAACGCCGAGTCGCGCACGGGCCTGTCGATGGGCGAGCATTGCGAGCTGATGGCCAAGCACTGGGCCATCCCGCGCGAGGAGCAGGACGCCCTGGCGATCCGCAGCCATCGCAATATGTCGGCGGCCTATGAGGCGGGGCTGTTCGACGAGATGGTCTCTCCCTTCAACGGGTTGAAGCGCGACAACAATCTGCGGCCTGATATTGACCCGGCCAAGGTCACGGCGATGAAGCCGGTCTTTGATCGTGAGAACGGCACGCTGACGGCCGCCAATTCCACCCCGCTGACGGACGGCGCCTCGACAGTGCTGTTGGCCAGCGAGGAATGGGCGAAGGCGCGGGGACTGCCGATCCTGGCCTGGATAAGGGCAGGCGAGACGGCGGCCGTGGATTTCGTCAGCGGCGAGGAAGGCCTGCTGATGGCGCCTGCCTACGCCGTGCCGCGAATGCTGGCTAAGCTGGAACTGACGCTTCAGGATTTCGACTTCTATGAAATCCACGAGGCCTTCGCCGCCCAGGTGCTCTGCACCCTCAAGGCTTGGGAAAGCGACGACTATGCGCGCACCCGGCTGGGACTAGATCGGGCGCCGGGCCCCATCGACCGGGAGCGGTTGAACATCCACGGCTCGTCCCTGGCGGCGGGGCATCCGTTCGCGGCGACGGGCGGGCGTATCCTGGGCAATCTGGCGCACATGCTGAACCGGGCGGGCAAGGGGCGCGGCCTAATTTCAATCTGCGCAGCCGGGGGGCAGGGCGTCGTCGCCGTGATCGAGAAATGAGCGTGGCGCTGGATGTGACGCAGACCGACGCCGATCGCCTGTGGGCTGAGCGATTCTGGACGCGCGCCTATCGACCCGACGTGCCGGCGACGATCGACGACGAATTGGCGCAGTGGTCCTCGGTCGGCGAATTGTTCGCGGCGGACGCCCGAAAATATGCGGACCGCGTCGGCTTCGTCAGCATGGGTTCGGGCGTGACCTATGGGCGGACGCTTTCGGAAGCGCGAGCTTTTGCGGCTTGGTTGCAGGCCAAGGGCGTGCGGCCCGGCGACCGGGTGGCGTTGATGATGCCGAATTGCCTGCAGTATCCGGTGGCGCTGTTCGGCGTGCTGTTCGCCGGGGCGGTGGTGGTCAACGTCAACCCGCTCTACACGCCGCGCGAGTTGCAGCATCAGCTCAAGGACAGCGGCGCGGTCGCCATCGTCGTGATGGAAATGTTCGCCGCCACTCTTGAACAGGCGATCGTGGGGACGGACATCCGCCATGTCGTCGTCACGGCCATGGGCGACATGATGGGGCCGGTGAAGGGGACGGCGATCACCGCCCTGCTGCGCCATGTCGAAAAGCTGGTGCCTAAGTGGTGCGTCCCGCAGGCTGAACGCTGGCCCGCCGTGATGCGTCGGGCGCGGCGACTGTCGCTGAAGCCGGTCAAGACGAAGGCGGAAGACCTCGCCTTCCTGCAATATACGGGGGGTACGTCTGGCGTGGCCAAAGGAGCCATGCTGACCCATCGGAACATCATCGCCAATGTTCTGCAGGGGCGCGCCTGGATCATGGCCCAGATCCCTGAGGATCAGGTGGTGGGCAATGTCACCATGCTGCCGCTCTATCATATCTTCTCCCTGACGGCGAACCTGCTGATGTTCGTGGGCGTGGGCGGACGCAACATCCTGATCGCTAATCCGCGCGATGCGAAGCGGGTAGAGTGGGTGCTGAGGAAGGAGCGGTTCGCGGCCTTTACCGGCCTCAACACCCTGTTCGCCGGGTTGCTCAAGAATGAGGCCTTCCGTGATCGCGACTTCTCGGATCTGCGCCTGACCGTGGCCGGGGGCATGGCGACTCAGGCGTCGGTGGCCGAGGCTTGGCAGAGCGTGACCGGCGCGCCGCTGATCGAAGGCTATGGCCTGACCGAAACCTCGCCGGTGGTCTGCATCGGCTATGTGGATATCGAGCGGCCGGAGACGATGGGCTTCGACGGCACGGTCGGGCTTCCTGTGCCTTCTACCGAGGTGCGGATGCGTCGTGACGACGGAAGTTGGTGCGGGATCGACGAGCCGGGCGAACTATACGTGCGCGGCCCCCAGGTCATGCGCGGCTATTGGAACCGACCGGAGGAGACGGCCAAGGTTCTGACGCTTGATGGCTGGCTGGCGACAGGCGACGTGGGCGTTATGCAGGCGGACGGCCGGGTGCGGCTAGTCGACCGGATCAAAGACATGATCCTGGTGTCCGGCTTCAACGTCTATCCGAACGAGGTCGAGGATGTGGTGGCGGCCCACCCCCTGGTGGACGAGGTAGCCGCTGTCGGCGTTCCTGATCCGGTTCAGGGCGAGCGGATCAAGGTCGTCATCGTGCCGCGCTCGCCCGAACTGACGGAGGCGATGATCGTCGCCCACTGCCGCGAGCGGCTGACGGCCTATAAAGTCCCTCGCATCATCATCTTCCGCGACGAGCCTTTGCCCAAGACCAATGTCGGCAAGGTGCTGCGCCGTGAACTGCGGGATTAGGCGGGTTCGGTCTTCCCGCGCGTGATCAGGAAGCCGAAGGCCGCCGCCAGCGGGAACATCAGTACGCCATAAACGGCGCCGGGCAGCGTCATCTCAGAACTGTTCAGCACGGATTGGGCGATGACGATGGCCAGGGTGGCGTTATGCAGCCCGACTTCGAAGGCGCTGGCGACGGCTTGCGGGCGCTCGATCCTGAGCAGGCGCGGCACGCCGTAGCCGACGCCCAGGCTGAGGAGGCAGAAGGCCACGGTGATGCCCGCTAGGTTGCCGATCTGGCTCATCAACACATCGAAGCTGGAGGCGGCGGCGCCGACGATGACCAGCACTAGGATCAGAATGGAGGCGATGCGCACCGGCTTGTCCATGGCGGCCGCGAAGGCGGGCCGCCATCCGCGCACCAGCATCCCCAGCGCCACCGGAGCCAGCACGATCATGAAGACCTCGATCGTCTTCCTGAACTGCAGGCCG
>WPCJ01248440.1_pt1 | contig 15804 bp, 18 predicted proteins | sample 5399831 | NCBI WGS metagenome assembly WPCJ01 (sample SAMN12869470, study PRJNA574797) | sludge metagenome | isolation source: wastewater treatment of pH10 | place: China:Beijing | collected 2019-05-20 | reverse complement strand
GGAATGGGGTCCGTCGCGGCCGGTCTGGGCGGCGTTGCCACGGCCGGCGCGGGAGCAGCCGTCCAGCCGCTCAAGAACATGGCCTCCCGCGCCAGCAACGCGCTCAAAGAGAGCGCGGCTGGCGGGTCTCGTGCCGCATGGACCGCATCGGGCGGGACGCTGCCGGGAAGCGGCGGGGGCGAAGGCGGTTCCACATCTTCAGGTGCTCAGAACAATCCGCCCCAATGGGCGAACCGCATTCGACGCTCGCAAACCATGAGCCACGGCACCAGCGCCGCCGCCCACGCCATTCGGTCGGGCGACTCCGGCGGCGGGTCGATGAATGTCTCTCTATCGCAGGATGATCGCACATGAGCTTCTTCAAGAGGCCCTCGGCCCGCTACGGACGCACGCCGGAACCGGAGACGCCATATCAGAAGGCTGCCCAGCTCTGGGACGAGCGCATCGGCTCGGCCCGACTTCAGGCGCGCAACTGGCGGCTGATGGCCTTCGGCTGCCTCGTTCTCTCGGCTGGCTTCGCGTCCACATTGGTGTGGCAGTCGGCTCGGGGAACCGTCGTGCCCTGGGTCGTGGAGGTGGACAGGCACGGTGAGGCCCGTGCCGTCGAACCGGCGACCGCCGTCTACCGCCCCTCCGACCCGCAGATAGCCTTTCACCTCGCGCGCTTCATCGAGCAGGTGCGTTCGCTTCCCGCCGATCCGATCGTGGTGCGGCAGAACTGGCTACGAGCCTACGAGTTCACCACAGACCGCGGCGCGGCAGCGCTGAACGACCATGCTCGCGCCAACGATCCATTCACGCGGGTTGGTCGTCAGCAGGTCGCCATAGAGATCTCCAGCATTATCCGCGCATCGCCGGATTCCTTCCGCGTCGCCTGGACCGAGCGCCACTACGAAAACGCGCAGCTCGCACGCACGGAGCGATGGACCGCCATCCTTACAATAGTCATCCAGCCGCCGCGAACGGCCGAGCGGCTGCGTCAGAATCCTCTTGGCGTCTATGTCAGCGCCATCAACTGGTCACGGGAGCTGGGGCAATGAGAGCACCAACCTATCGCAACGCCGGAAACCCGGCATTCCGTATTTCCGTATTTGCGGCGCTTGTGCTGTCGATTACCACGCTTGCGGGCTGCGCCACGAACCGGCCGTTCATCCCGCCGGACATAAACTATGACGACGCAGCGCCTGCCGTGCTGACCGTCGATCCGCCCGGACGGGTCGAGGTCGTTGAGATACCCAAGGTGCTGCCCATGCCGCAACTGATGCCCGTATCCGCGGCCGAGCGCACACCTGAGCCCGCCGATCCGCGCCAGCGCGTCACACAAGCTAACCAGGCGGCGCGCGTCGAACCCGTCCGCGACGGCTTCATCAACGCCATCCAGGTCTATCCCTATACGCAAGGCGCGCTGTTTCAGGTCTATACGGCGGTTGGTCAGATAACCGACATCGCGCTTCAGCCCGGCGAGGATCTGGTCGGCACTGGCCCCGTCGCAGCCGGCGATACGGTGCGCTGGATCATCGGCGACACCGAAAGCGGCGTCGGCGAGAACAGGCAGGTGCATATCCTCGTCAAACCCACCCGTGCCGACATCAGGACGAATCTCGTCATCAACACAAACCGGCGCACCTACCACCTGGAGCTGATCGCGACCGCCTCGACCTATATGGCGTCCGTCTCCTGGCAATATCCGCAGGATCAGTTGATCGCGCTGCGCCGTCAGAACGCGCAGGCGGCGGCCGCGCAGCCGATCGCGGGAAACGTCAATATCGCCAACCTCAATTTCCGCTACCGCATCGAGGGTGACAGCGCCCCGTGGAAGCCACTGCGTGCGTTCGACGACGGCAGCAAGGTGTTCATTGAGTTCCCATCGGGCATTGGCCAGGGCGATATGCCCCCACTCTTCGTCATCGGCATGAGCGGCCAGCCCGAGCTGGTCAACTACCGCGCCCAGCAGAACTACTATGTGGTCGACCGCCTGTTTGCTGCTGCCGAGCTGCGGCTCGGCGATGGCGACAGCCAGCGTCGGGTCCGTATCGTTCGGACAGACGGCCGGCCGCATCAGCGATCCCAACAGACGGCGAGTGCGCAATGACCGACACCCACGCACCCTCCACGACGAACCCTCCCATTCCGGAAATCGGGCCGGACCTGCGCCTGCGCGCCGAGCGCCCGCAAATCACGCGCCTGTCCCGCAGGGTGATGGTCGGGCTCGGTGCTGCCTCAGCCCTGGTAATATCCGGTGCGCTGATCTACGCGCTCCAGATAAGCAACCGCGGCCAGTCCAGCCAGGAGTTGCACTCGACCGAGAACCGACGCACGGCCGAGGGGTTGCAGGATCTGCCGTCTGACTATTCGCGCGTCCCTCAGCTCGGCCCCGCTCTTCCCGGCGACCTGGGCAACGCGGTCCATCGCGCAACCGAGCGCGGTCAACCGATGCCGGCCGGTCCGGTCATCACGCAACCGGCCGTCGATCCCGACGAGCAGCGCCGCCTTGCCGAGATCGAGGCCGCGCGCATCAGCCGCCTGTTCTTCCAGACCGACACGCGGGCTCCATCCATTGCGCAGGCGTCCGGCCTGCCGTCGCCATCCGCGCCAGGCACGGCATTGACCGTGCCCAATCTCACTGCCGGACCGCAGAGCCAGACCGACAGGCAGCTCGCGTTCCTCGAGGCCGCGCCCGATCGGCGCACTGTGAGCCCCGACCGGCTTGCCGAACCAGCCTCGCCCTATGTGGTGCAGGCGGGTTCCGTGATCCCGGCGGCGCTTTTGACCGGCATCCGCTCGGACCTCCCCGGCCTCGTCACCGCACAGGTAACGAGCCACGTCTACGACAGCCCGACGGGCTCGCACCTTCTGATTCCGCAAGGCTCGCGTTTGATCGGCCAATATGACAGCCAGATCGCGTTCGGCCAGTCCCGCGTCCTGCTCGTCTGGAATCGCCTCATCCTGCCCGATGGAAAATCCATCGTGCTGGAGCGTCAGGTGGGTGCCGACGCCCAAGGCTTTTCCGGCCTGGAGGACGAAGTGGACTATCACTGGGGCCAGCTTTTCCGTGCTGCCGCGCTCTCGACGCTGCTCGGGGTCGCTACCAGTATCGGCCGCACCGACAATGAAAGTGACATCGCCCGTGCCATCAGGGAAAGTGCCCAGGGCAATGCTGCGGACATCGGCCAGCAGATCGTTAGCCGCCAGCTCAACGTCCAGCCGACGATCACCATCCGCCAGGGATTTCCGCTGCGCGTAATCGTGAACCGCGATCTCGTGATGGAGCCATATGGAGGCGCCCGATGACGAAGCTCAAGTTGAACGCGCTTGTCGACGACAAGCCGGTCAAGCTCTCGATTGAGCTTCCGGCCGGGGTGCATAGGGATCTCGTTGCCTATGCTCAAATCCTGGCTCGCTCCAGCGGGGGGGCGACGCCGCCCGACCCGGCAAAGCTTGTTCCGCAGATGGTCGCGCGATTCATGGCTACCGATCGTGAGTTTATGCGCCAACGCCGGAAACATCTGAACCAAGATTAGGGTAGAGCACCTATCGAACGTAGTGAAGAGCATCCTGGCTGTGCCTGTCATCCGCGTCGTGAGGAGACGCGCCTGAACATCGCCTTGACTTCAATCTGCGACGGCGCTGCCGTTACAGTTTCTCGGAGATCAGTCGCGCGCCGAAGGCCGCAAGCACCGTGCCGATGGCACGTTCGATCCAGATTCCAAAGCGGCCATACGCGATTCGGGCTGGTCCGCTGGATAGAAGCACTGCGGCGAGCCCATACCAGATGATCTCCATCGCGAAACTCCCGAGGAGGATCACGACTTTGGCCCAAAGGGCAGTCTCCGGCGGAATGGCGACCGCATAGAGACTGAGGAAGAAGGCGATCCCCTTGGGATTGGACAGGTTGACCAGAATCCCCATTCTGAACCCGCGCAACGCGCTGCGGGAAATGAGTTGCCGCTTCTCATTCTTCGTTTCCGATCCGCTCGACAGCCATGCCATCACCCCGAGGTAAATGAGATAGCAGCCCCCCGCGATCTGAACGAGGCTTGCAAGCCAGCCGATGCGTGTCAGGAGCAGCGCAAGGCCAGTCATGGTCAGGATCGCATAGAAGCCTGCCGCGAGAGCAAGCCCGAACGTTGCACCAATGGCTGCCGGCCGCGCGCCTGATACTGCGAGCCTGCTGACCAATGCGAAACCGGGGCCGGGGCTTATTACCGCAACAGCATAGAGTCCAAGGGTAGTTATGATGGTGACTAATTCTGGACTCATACCCTGCTATCCTCAACAGGCGTGCCAAAGTTGCCTGTCCTGCCCCGGCGGGCGATAGAAGACCTACAAACTTTCAAACTGCGGTCGACCCGGTGCCGAGAACGCCTTGAGGCGCTCCTGGACATCAGGCATACCCGCAGCGCGGGAAAACTGCGCCGCTTCGATCGCGAGCCCTTCACGAATCGAAACCTCAACTCCCTGTGTGACGCTCGACAGGCACGCCGAAACGGCGACTGCTGGCCTGCGGATGATGAGCATTGCGATCTCGCGCGCTCGCTCCATCAGTCGATCAACTGGAACGACCTCGTTTATCAACCCGATCCCGGCGGCGACCTCCGCAGGAATCGGTTCCGCCGTAAGAATAAGCTGTAGCGCACGCTTCTTCCCGATCAGACGCGGCAACCGTTGCGTGCCTCCGAACGGAGGCGGAAAGCCCAGCTTTATTTCCGGTTTCGCGAAGCGAGCGACCGTGCTCGCAACCGCGATGTGGCAGGCTTCCACGATCTCGCAACCAGCGCCATACGCAATCCCGTTCACCGCCGCGATCACGGGCTTGGAATACTCGTCAATTCGCCTCGTGAGCCCCTGGCCGCGCTCCACGAACTCCTTCAGAGCGACTTCGATGCCGGCCTCGACGCTGTTCGAGAAACATGGGATGTCCGCCCCGGCGCTGAACGCTTCCTTGCCCGCGCCTGTCAGGATGACGCACCGCACCTCATCCTCTGCCTCCAGCAGGTCCAGAAACTGCATCATGGTGTCCACCATGGCGTAGTCGATCGCATTCCGCTTCGCTTCCCGGCTCAAGACGATTTCGGCAATTCCCTCCCGCACGTCGAGGACGACCGAAGGCGATCCTGTATGCGTTCTGCGATGGTTCATGGCGCTACCTTCCGTGGAACGGATGTGTGGCTGGGGTGGTGACGAGGCGACAGCGCGCCACCAATTCCGGTTCTTCACGCTGACGAGTCGATCCCTTTGAGAAGCAGGACGCTTGCGTCAGCACCTGCCCTGCGATCCCTGGCGATCTCCTGATAGGACGGCGACTGCGACCACGCGGCGAACCGTTCCCGGCTCGTGAACGAGATCAGGACAACCTTGTCTCCCTCCCAGATGCCCTCGATGGTGTCGGGGTTTTCGTCTGCCGCGAGCAAGCGTCCACCAAACTCCATGAGGATCGGCATGAAGCGTTCCTGGTAGCGTTGATAGGCTTCCCGATCCTTGAACTTGAGTTGCGCCAACGCGAAAACCGTCATCAAATGCTCCTCTCAAACCTTCGCCCTCGACATTGGCGGGCCGTTGCCCTGGACCTTTGTCAATTCAGGGCTCGGAACGTGGCTTGTCGCTTGCAATGCGCTGCGTGCCGAAAGCCATGCCAGCTATTTCGGGAGCATCATGGGGGTGTCACGAGGACTTGGCGCGCGAATTATTTTCAGGCGCACACCAGCGCTTCTCAGGGGGCCGCCGAAGACATCAGGCACGGGTCACGCCGGTGCCGTCGAAAATGAGCCTCATACCGAGCGATCCGAGCACGATGCCCGCAACGCGGTCGATAGGAGCTTTGCATCGCAGATACGCCCTGCGAGGCTGGCTGGATGAAAGGATCAACGCCACGACGCAATACCATATGGTCTCCACGAGGAAGATCAGCGGCGGGAGCGCGAGCAGCAGCCAGGCCGGCGGCGAGGTCGGCAGCAGCGCGACGAATATGCTCGCATAGACCGCAGCCGTCTTCGGATTGCTGATCTGCACGCCAAATCCAAGCCAGAACGATCGCCGGACGGACTTGCTCTGCCGCTTGTCGATTTCCTCGACCGCGAGCGGCATGGTTGCCTGCCTCCACACCTCGACGCCAAGGTATAGAAGATACACGCCGCCGATCACCTTCAACGTGATGTGGAGAATGTCGACCTGCTGTAGCAACGCGGCCAGACCGAGAAGCGCGAGCGCGGCGAACACGGTTCCGCCGAGGCCCATGCCAGCCGCCGCCGCGAGCCCACTCATGCGCGACTCGGAAACCGCAATACGTGATACGAGCACGAAGCTCGGTCCAGGACTTGCAGCACCGACCAGCACGGCAAAGAGTATTGCCACGAGACTGTATATTGCCGGGTCAGGCATCATCGGAAGAACTCGTCTCCTTCACTCGGCCTGGCATCCCGACTCGACTGGGGCCAGTGAGCAACATTGCGCACGAGTTGAAACGATCCGCAGGTGAAATTCCCTCACCTGCCGGTCAACATCATTCGCTTGCGCGTTGGTCCTGGCTCCTTCCAAATCACGACAAGGGCATTTCCTGGCGGGCAACGGGACCGCAGTGGGCTTCTGGATGGGAGTGGCATGAAAGAGAGCGAGCGTCCGCCTGGGTTTGACCGTTTCCGGTTCAACAGCCCGTTCCTCGACCTGATCGGACCCATCTACTCGAAGTCCAACGATGCAGGAATCACCATCGGCCTGCGCATCGAGGAACGCCATTGCAACAGGCGGGGCACCGTTCACGGTGGCGTTCTGACCTCGCTCGCCGACATCACGCTCGGCTACAGCGCCGGCCACGGACAGGTCGCCGTGCAGCTCACCACCATCGCCCTCAATATCGAGTTCCTGGGACCAGCAACACTTGGCCGGTGGGTGGAGTGGGCCGGCTCGGTCACTAAGTTTGGCCGAAGCATTGCTCACGCGAATTGCGTCGTCACTTCCGATAGCCTGCCGGTCGCTCGTGCGACGGGGATGTTCAGGGTCCATCACTTGAAGGACCAGGCGTCCGACGTCAGTCGCGAGCACTCAGGTTTCGACAGCAAGCGCGACAGGCAGCCCGATGACGACGGCAGATAGAGCCATAAGCTCCACCGGCGTCACAGCCGTCGTGGACCTGTATTGCCAATGCTGGAACGAGGCATCCTCGGAAAGCCGGCGTGCGCTCCTTGCGCAGGTTTGGGGTGAGGATGCCACCTACACCGATCCGACAGTTCATCTGGTCGGCGTTGACCAGCTCAATCAACATATCGGCATAGTATTGGAGCAATCCTACGGCTCGCGTATTGTTCGCACAAGCGCAGTCGACTTGCATCATTCGGTATTCCGCTTCACCTGGCACAAAGAACTTTCGAGTGGAGAGGTTTTGCCGGAAGGGACGGATTTTGGCGATATTGGCGAGGACGGGATGCTAATGAGAATCGTCGGCTTTTTCGGCCCGCCAAAGCACTCGCGCGAGTGAACTCTGCTACCCTGCGCCCGGTGTCCGCGGCGCCGCGCATGACTGAGGCGGACCGAGCGACGGAGTTTGCTGCCGACGCCACCACTGAAAAGGAGTATCCCGGCCATGGACGCATCGGACCTGCGCATCTTTGAAGCCGTTGCCCGACTTGGCAGCATGAGCCTCGCCGGAGCAGAGCTGAACACGGTTCAGTCGAACGTCACCGCGCGCATCCGTGCGTTGGAGGACGAGATCGGCGCTCCGCTCTTTCAGCGGCACAATCGGGGCGTATCGCTGACGGCCGCAGGGCGGCGGTTGCTGCCCTATACCGCATCTGTGTCGAGGCTTTTGGAAGATGCGCGGCGGGCTGCGATCGACGACGGCGTTCCCAAGGGCACACTGACGGTCGGCTCGCTCGAAACGACCGCAGCATTGCGGCTTTCGCCCATCCTCACCGAATATGCCTCGCACTATCCGGATGTTGACCTCGTGCTGCGCACCGGCACGTCGTGCGAACTGGTCGAGCAGGTGCTGGAACACAAGCTCGAAGGCGCTTTCATCTGCGGTCCGGTCGAACATCCCGATCTTCACGAAGAAGCCGTTTTCGAGGAGGAGCTAGTGATCCTGACCTCCCCTCAGATCAAGAGCCTCGACAGCCTGCTCGCGCGCAACGACCTCAAGATCATCGTGCTGCGGACAGGCTGTTCCTACCGGCAGCGTCTGGAGGCAGTCCTGGCAGCCCGTGGGATCGTCGGTCTGAGGCAGTTGGAGTTTGGAACGCTGGAGTCGATCTTCAATTGCGTGAGCGCCGGTCTCGGGCTCACGCTCTTGCCGAAGAGCCTGATCGGCTCGGTCTGGAAGGATCAGCGCATCGCCATCCACCCGATCGACCCGGAGGACGCATTTGCAGAAACGACGTTCATCCGCCGTCGCGAAGCCTATGTCTCAAGCGCGCTTCAGGCTTTCCTCAACATAGCCCGCCTGAAGTGGACGCCGATCGCCGAGGCCGCCGAGTAGCCGATCAGTTGCTATCGCTCAGAGTGATCGCGCCTATCTGGACAAACCGTTTCGGATGAGTGCCGTCATCGCCTAGCCTGCCGATATACTCAACTCGGTTGGTTGGCGGCGGATGCAAGACGTTGAAAATATCAATTGGCTAAAGCTCACTACTGCGGCGATTCTCGCGATTTTTGTTGGAATAGGACTATCCAGATTTGCCTATTCGCCACTGATCCCTGTCCTTGTTGCTGAAGATTGGTTCACGCCGGCCCAAGCCGGCTATCTCGGCGCGGCAAACCTGGCCGGATATCTTGCAGGCGCGCTGGTCGGCCAACAGGTCGCCAAACGGTGGCAGGCGAAGCAGGCCCTGCGCTTCATGATGCTGGCGGCGACCGTGGCCTTCTTCGCGAGCGCCACACCGATTTCGTTCGCGTGGTTCTTCATATGGCGCTTCGTCTCGGGCCTGACCGGCGGCTCGCTCATGGTGCTCGCAGCGCCGACCGTCCTCCCATTCGTGCCGGATTCCAAACGCGGGCTGGCGGCCGGGCTCGTCTTCACGGGTGTCGGTTCGGGAATGGTCCTGTCCGGAACTCTCGTGCCGGCCCTGGTGTCCTTCGGACCAGCAATAACCTGGTGCGTGCTCGCCCTGCTCTCGCTGATCGCGACGGCCTGGGCATGGAACTGGTGGCCGAGCGAGACGCCGGTGCAAGCCTCGCCTTCGATAGGGGACAACGTTACGTCGCGCCTCGCGACATTCCGGCATCCGCAGCTCGTCACCGTCTATGTCGTCTATGGGCTGGTGGCCGTGGGCCTCGTGCCGCACATGGTCTTCCTGGTCGACTTCATAGCGCGGGGGCTTTCCCGCGGCCTGGATGTCGGCGGCTGGTATTGGATCGTCTTCGGAATCGGTGCGCTGCTTGGCCCTGTGATCGCCGGGCGATTGGCCGACAGTATCGGCTTCGCAAACGCACTTCGCTGCGCGCTCGTCTTTCAAATTGCTTGCGTCGCACTGCCGGTCTTCAACACGACGACGGCCGCCTTGATCGTCTCCAGCCTCTTTGTCGGAGGCGCGGTGTCCGGCACCGTGCCGCTCGCTCTCGGACGCACGCAGGAAATCATCACTGACCCGCGCGATCGGAAGACCGCATGGAGCGTCGCGACGATTGTGTTCGCCCTTGGGCAGGCATCCGCAGGATACCTTTTCTCCTACATCTTCGCGGCGACCGACGGCGATTACTCACTGCTCTTCACCTTCGGCTCGGTCGCTATGGGCCTCGCCTTGATCGTCGCTCTAACTCCGCACGGCAGCTCGGGACGCAAGCCGCGATCTTCCGGCACGCCGATCTCTGCCGAACACCCCCGCTCTCCGCGACCGGAGAGCTATCCTCCCACTGACACGCAATGAGGTTGTCAATGCAGCTCTACTGTAATCGCCCATCTCCATATGGTCGCAAGGTCTTGGTCACCGCACACGAAAGCGGCCTGATCGACAGGATCGAGATCAAGGATGTCGACCCCTGGTCGGACCCGCTAGACTTTCACGCCGCCGCCCCGATCGGCAAGATCCCTGCTCTCATCACGGGTGACGGCACGCTTCTCACGGAAAGTATGTTGGTCTGCGAGTTTCTGTTCGCCGAGGGCGGGCGTCCGCCGCAAACGGGAGACGCCCGCGTCGATGAAATGTCGCGCTCCGGCCTCTTCCAGGGGCTTATCGACGCCGCGTTCATTTCCGTCATCGAGCGCAGGCGGCCCAAAGACCGGCAATGGGACGACTGGATCGACCGCCAGCAGCGAGCGATCGCGCGGACGTTGGCGGTGACGAAGACCCCGCCGTCAGGCCGGTTCGACCTCGGCGACATCAGTCTCGCCTGCGGTCTCGCCTATCTGGACTTCCGCCTCCCGCACCTCGAATGGCGGAGCCAGTATCCCGACCTGGCGAGCTGGCTCGATGGTGTTCTGGATCGGCCGTCGATGGTCGCCACGAACCCCTGACACCAAGCATCCACGAGCGGCGCCCGCCGGTGCGGGCGCAGCTCGAATAATTCTTATGGACGGAGCCCGCAGCATACCGACTACCCACTATCGCGAGTTCATTTCTCGGCGCCTGGCCGGGCGTGAGTGCCGACCAGCGATGTCGAGCCCAGGTGAAAACCTTGATCGAACTGTCGTCCATCAAGCTCGCTATGCAAGTGTCGGAGCATCTGAGCATCCGCCGGACGGCGACTCATGTCGGCCTCCAGTCATCCACCGTCAGCCGTCGCATCCGCGCGCTTGAAGACAAGCTCGGGGTGTCGCTGTTCGAGCGCTACAACGGCGGCGTTCGGCTCACCGCAGCGGGACAGCGATTCATGGACCGAGCAGAGGTTGCCCTTTCCAGCCTCGACTACGCGATCAAGAGCGCGGCCGTCGCCGGCCGTGGCGCAGAGGGGCGGCTCCGCATAGGCATTTTCTCTTCTCTGGCATCCCACTTTCCACGAGCGGCGCTAGCCACATTCCTCGGCCGGCATCCGAACGTCGATGTCGAGGTCATTGAAGGCGCCCCGCGGGTTCACTTGGCGAAGGTGCGGGATCGACGCCTGGATGTCGCGCTCGTGACGGGAACACCAACGATCAACGATCTCGACGTCGAGGAGTTTTGGCGCGAACGGGTCTACGTAGCGCTCCCAGCAGATCACGCGCTGGCTTGCCGCCCGGCCGTCATCTGGGCTGACCTACGTCACGAACATTTCATTGTCAGCGGACAGGAGCCTGGGCCTGAGATTCACGACTATATAATTCGTCGGCTCGCTGAGCTGGGCCACCACCCGTCCGTGGTCCGTTGCGAGGCGGGCCGGGAGAACCTGATGCACTTGGTTGCGCTCGGATTCGGCCTAAGTCTGACCAGCGAGGCCACCATCGCGACGAAGTATCCGTCGATCACGTTCCGACCGATTTCGAGTTCCGACGACATTCTGCCGTTCAGCGCGGTGTGGTGCCCGGAAAACGACAATCCCGCGCTTCGACGCTTTCTCTCGCTCATGCGATCCATGGCAAGTCAAGGCGGCCGCTGACACCAAATATGATCGAGTGGCAAGCCCTACCGCCTGACAGCGGCGGGGCTGCTTGGAGCACGGCGAACATCACGAAAACAGCCTTCACGGGCTTGTAAAGTCGGCTCGATTTTGAGCCACTGGCGACAACCACAGGAGGGCATCCTGCAAATCGCTTGCTTGCACACGGCGGACTCCAACATCCTCGTCTTTGACGCGGCTGCGCGGGAACTCGGGTTGCCCCCTGGGCTGCTTCTGCATGAGGTCAGGTCGGACCTCCTTCTCGCTGCGGAACAGTCCGGCGGCTTGACGCCGATCATCGAAAAGGAAACGGCTTCCGCCCTGCTTGTTCTCAGTAGAAGCGCAGATGTGGTTTTGCTGACATGCTCAACTCTGGGGCCTGTCGCGGCCCAACTTCGAGGCACGTCAGCGGCGCCGGTTCTCAGGGTGGATGCTGTGCTTGCCGGACAGGCGGTCGCATCAGGTGGAAAAATTGTCGTGCTCTGCGCCGTCGAAACAACCGTTGGTCCAACAACGAGCCTGTTCGAGGAGGTCTCCGAAGGTTCGCAAGCGTCGTTCGAGGTTCAATTGGTGCCGGAGGCATGGAGCCGTTTCAAGATCGGCGATCAGATCGGATACCTCGCGTTGATCGCGAGGGCTGCCGAGAGCGCCTATGACGATGGCGCGTCAATCGTCGTATTGGCACAGGCTTCCATGGCTGGCGCGGCCGGTCTTGTGAAGAATGGCCCCAGACCCCTCACCAGCCCGAGTGTGGGACTGGCAGAGGCAGCAAGAATTATCAGGGATTGATGCGGCCGTTCGGGCAGCAGCAGGCGCAATGCCTCCGGCACACGCTCGCTATGCCGAACGTGGTGCAACTTCAAACTGCGCGGCTTCCTCGGTCAACCAGTCGCAGAAGAGCGTCAACTTGCGATGGCGACGGGGACGGCGCAGCGCCACGTATGTCTGTCCGCTGGGCTGGAATCCGAATGGGGCGACCAGACGGCCTGCAAGGAGATCATCCGCGATCAGTGGATGGGGCGCGACGCACATTCCAAGCCCCGCCACCGCCGCCTCCAGCATGAAATAGAAGTGCTCGAAGGCCGTGTCGACGCCGTTCCCTACCGCGATACCCGATAGAGCGTGCCAATCCTCCCATGCGCTCGGTCTCGTCTTCGTGTGCAGCTTGGCGACACGCGAGAAATCGGCGTCTGCAAGGCGTGGTGCAACGACCACCGCGATATGCTCCTGGAACAGTGGAACCACCTCGGACGAAGACGGCCAGGGCTCCGAGCCGACCCTGATCGCGACGTCGAACGCCGCGCGCGAGAAATCCACCGGGGCGTCGGACGAACTCAGACGGACTTCTATGCCGGGATGCCTGGCCTGGAAACGATGCAGGCGCGGAATCAGCCAACGCATCGTGAAGGTTCCGAGACATGAGACGTCGAGCGGTCCCTCATCAGTGTCGGCGACGAGCCGGACGGCAATGTCGATCTGATCGAACGCCGTCGTCAGGCCCGGCAGCAGCGCGCGACCCGCTTCCGTGAGCCTCAGCGCATTCTTCGGCCCCTCGAACAACGACACGCCCAGCGCCGCCTCCAGAAGCTGGACCTGCCGGCTGATCGCGCTGTGCGTGACGTTCAACTCGTCGGCCGCAAGGCTCATACGCCCATGCCGGCCGGCCGCCTCGAAAGCACGCAGCGCGTTCAGCGACTGGATGCGGCGAGCCATGTGCGTTTTCCTGACATAGTGTGTTCGATCATATCGCTTTTCGGCATGATTTCATTGAGCCATTCCTTGAATATGCAACGCGATGATAGCTCAGAAACGAACATACCGCACCGCCTTCTGAGGCTCCTCGCTCACTGGATGGAGCGGTCGGCCCAGAGAACAGCACTCAAGGAACTTGAGCGGCACCGCCTCGACGACATCGGCATCGACCCGTCCGAGCGGGATTGCGAATGCCGCAAACGGTTCTTTGAATAGCCATGGAGCCAGCCGTCTTCCTGGCCGTGCTGTTCGCGGCGGTCCTGCACGCGGGATGGAACGCAGTCGTCAAGTTCGGACTCGACCGCTTCCTGTCGGTCACCCTGATCTCGCTCGCCGCCGGCCTCGTGTCCGCCGTTCTGCTCCCCTTCGTGGCAATCCCGATCGCAGCGGCCTGGCCGTGGCTGCTGATCTCCTGCCTCCTGCACACCGGCTACAAGCTGTTCCTCATCGAAGCCTACCGGACCGGCGATCTCGGTCAGGTCTACCCGATCGCGCGGGGTGCGGCCCCGCTGATCGTGTCGGTTGTGATGGCGGTCGGCTTTTCCGAGCATCTTTCACCGCCCGCGATGGCCGGCGTAGCGCTCCTCGTGGCGGGCGTCTGGCTGATGTCGGCGAAGGGTGGCCGGGAACGGGCGAGGCTGGAGATGCGCCCGGTGCTCTTCGCGCTCGCGACCTCCGTCTTCATCGCCAGCTACACGCTGGCGGACGGTCTCGGTGCGCGGGTCAATGGCGACGCGCATGGATATGCGGTCTGGCTCTTCGTGCTCGACGCCCTCCTCATGCTCGCGATCCTGATCGTGAAGCGTGGCGCCCGAAGCGTCGGGACGCTGCTTGCGCATTGGCGCGGCGGCCTTGCGGGCGGCGCGATGTCGTTCGGCTCCTACTGGATCGCGATCTGGGCGATGACATCCGCGCCGATCGCGCTCGTGGCCGCGCTTCGGGAATCAAGTGTCCTGTTCGCGGCCGCCATCTCGGTCGTCATCCTGCGCGAGCCCATGACCGGCTGGCGGGCCGCTGCGGCGATTGTCATCGTTTCCGGCATCGCCCTGACACGGGTGGGATGATGGATGGAACGCATAGTGCGCCAGGCTGAGTAAAATTCACCTGCGCATGAGCAATGCTTATCGCCGTCACCTCTCGGTGCTGGTAATATGATCGCGGCACTGCAAAGGAACCTGAAATGCCCGGACCCCTCCCACCACTGACGACCTTGAGGCTCTTCGAGGCTGCCGGCCGGCACGCCAGCTTCAAGCTCGCTGCGGCGGAGCTGGAGGTCACGCCGAGCGCGGTGAGCCACGGCGTCCAGACGCTGGAAGACTGGCTCGGCACGCAGCTCTTCGTTCGGTCCGCGCGCGGGCTGGTCCTGACCGCGACCGGCGCGGAGTATCTCCAGCCCGTGCGCGAGGCGCTGTCGCTACTGGCGACGGGCAGCGAGCAGGTTCCGGGGCGGCGGGTGAGGGACGCCCTCGTCGTCAGCGTGCCGCCGACGCTGGGCGCTCGGTTTCTCCTGCCGCGCCTGGAGCGCTTCAGGACGATCGTTCCGGGCATCGCGCTTGCCGTCGACACGTCGCCGGCGCATGTGCAGTTCCCTCGCGACGCGGTGGATCTCGCAATCCGGATGGGCCGTGGCGACTGGCCGTCTCTCCACGCCGAGCACCTGATGGACGAGTTCCTGGTCCCCGTCAGCGCGCCGGCGCTGAAGGAGGCCTGGCGCGACGTCACCGACCTGAGCGAGCTTCCCCTGATCCATGTGACGTCGACCTCCCAGGATTGGCTCGCATGGGCCGAGGCAGCCGGGGCCGGTCCTGTCGATTGCGATCACGGGCTGAAGGTGGATACCATCCAGATGGCATTCGATGCGGCTGCAAGCGGCCTCGGCATAGCCATCGGAAGGCGGCCGCTCGTGGACCCTGAACTTCAATCCGGCGTCCTCGTTCCGTTCTTCCCGACGACGATCAAGTCGCCGGTCGGATATTGGCTCGTCGGGCCGCAGGAAACGATGGATCGCCCGGAGATCCGTTCCTTCCGGAACTGGCTTCTCGGCGAGGTTGCCCGCGCCGTGCGGTCAGGTGGCCAAAAGCAGCCGCGACCGTCCACGACCGCAGTCCCGACCATCGTCGCCATGGTCGATGGGATTTCACGCAATGGGGTTTAGGCTTCCTCCACTCAACACGCTGCGCTTCTTTGAGGCCGCGGGCCGGCTCCAGAGCTTCAAAGCCGTCTCGGGCGAGATGAACGTCACGCCGAGCGCCGTCAGCCATGCCGTGCGCACGCTCGAAGAATGGCTGGGGGTGGAGCTGATCTCCCGAACCCGCGAGGGACTCGTGCTGACGGAGGCCGGCGCCAAATACCATCCGATCGTCTGCACGGCCCTGGAGAAGCTGCGCGAAGCGACCGCGAGGGTGCCGGGAAGGAGGGGGCACGGCTCGCTGGCGATCAGCGCGGCCCCATCCTTTGCCGGATCATGGCTTCTGCCGAGGCTTTCCCGCTTCAAGGCGGACTTTCCGGACGTCACGGTCTCCATCGACACAGCCCGCCAGCAGGTCGACCTGC
>WPCJ01122142.1_pt1 | contig 15809 bp, 22 predicted proteins | sample 5399831 | NCBI WGS metagenome assembly WPCJ01 (sample SAMN12869470, study PRJNA574797) | sludge metagenome | isolation source: wastewater treatment of pH10 | place: China:Beijing | collected 2019-05-20 | reverse complement strand
TTCTCTAACGTAAAGGGGAGATTCCTTAACACAGAACCCGGCTTCCCTGAAAAGCTGGATGACAAGAGGGTTGTTCGAGTACACCACGTCAAAACGGGGAGTTCTGGATACGACGTGGTGAACCCAGATAGAGTTATATCTGACATCTTCGATGGGGACGACGTAATGACGGATAGAAAGGTGCTCAAGTGCATTATAAACCATAAGAACCCTTTCCCCTGCAGTGAAAGGATCAATGGCTTCATGGCTTTTCTGGGCACTCCCTATGCCTATGACCAGTTCGTCCACCTCTTCTGCAATCCGCGCGATTACGGCATGGTGTCCGAAGTGATACGGCTGAAAACGTCCTATGTAAAAAGCTCGCGTCATCGTATCCAACCTCGAATGTACCATATTTCTTTTTTGAATTAAGTTTCGGATTTAAATTAAGTTTTGAATTTAAATTAAGTTTCGGACTTCAGACTGTTTCACTGCGGATTCCGGTCTCAAAGCTGAATTCCTTGCAGACTTCCTGGAAATGTTCCGCATTACCCTTGCGCTTCATTTCGATAAGCTTTCCAACAAGTTCGAGGCCTGGCTTGGGGTCTTCCATTATCTCCATCTCATCCCGGACCATATCGAAGTATTTTTCCCCGATTTCAGTCCTTATGAAAACAGAGTTCCACCCGTCAGGTGCTCCAACAGAACCCACAGAGATATCGGCAAAGACAGAGGTATAGTCGCAGCAGTGATGGCAGGGATTCCTTGCATACTTTGCAATATCCTTGATAGGCACGGAATGGACTTCCCCATCCTTTGTGTAGACCCAGAACTTGCCTTTTGTGAATTCCATCTTTACGATATCCCTGACGTTTACTTTCATGATCTCAGGGATAATTTTGTCGAGCATGACATCATGATGGAAACTTTCCATGCAGAGCAGGCCAATAATGAGCACAATCTTCTCGTTTACGTTTTCCCGGATCAAACGTGCAGCATGAGCCTGGCAGGGCACCCCTACAACTGCAATCCTGTCGTACTTCTCAAAAGCTTCCCTGAGAGCTGCTACTACGGGATCAGAAGTATATTTTGTTCCTCTTGTCCTCTCAACGTCTTCCGCACTTGTGAGCAGAACAACTTCGGGTTCCCAGTTTTCGTTCCGGGTGATTCCCACAGCACAGTCAATTTCACCTTTATTGAAGAGGGCTTTGAGAATTCCGCTCGTTACGCCTCCGTCCTGGCTGCCGGCATTATCTTTAGACTTTGCGCCAAAGAATTTGCGGACATTTAAAAGCTCGTTTTCAATGAAACCGTCCACTACGGGACAGATCCTGCTGCAGGTCAGGCAGCCTTCGCAAACCTGGAACGCAGCCCCTTTTTCATACAGGCTCAGATCGTTCGGATCTCGAATTTCTGCCGCCTTCTTTACGGTAACAGCTCCAATGGGACATACAGCCTCGCATGCCCCACAGGCTGCGCATACGTCATATTGAATGACTTCTGCAATCTTTGGTGGCAATCAGTTACCTCCACTGCCTTGATAAGCTTGCCTTACTGGCAAGACGTTTTTAAAAGTATAAAGGGATAAATTAAAAAAAATTATTGCAGGATGTAATAAAATTACATCTTTGCAATGATCTCTTTGCCTATAAGCTTTATTGCCTTTTCTTTGTCAGGACCGATAGGGGATCCGGCAACAATCTGGGTTACTCCGATTGCTTCGAGGTCTTTAATCCTCTTCATGCAGTCTTCTGGAGTTCCGCAAATTGAGAAAGCCTCGATCATCTGTGGGGTAACAAGCCCGCCCATGAGAGATCCGAAGTCTCCTTTGGCAATAGCCTCTCCGATCTGCTTCTTTGCTTCGACAGAAATGCCGTGGCGTTCGAGGACAAGGTCTGGGGATCCTGCGACAATGAAAGCGACCACTACTTTTGCAGCATTGACTGCTTTTACAGGGTCTTTGTCAATGGAGAAACAGGCATATGCAGTTACATCGACTTCACTCGGGTCGCGGCCTACTTTTTCGGCACCCTTGCGGATCTGTTCTACAGCGACTTCAAAGTCCTTGGGGTGAGAAGCATTGATAAGGACACCATCTGCAACTTCACCGGCAAGTTCGAGCATCTTGGGACCCTGGGCACCCATGTAGATTGGTATTTTTCCAGCCTTGAAGGCGAGCTTTGCACCTGCGAACTTGACCATTTCGCCGTCCATGGAGACTTTTTTGCCGTCTATGAAGTCTCTGATGGCCTGGATTGCCTCTTTTGTGGTTGCAAGAGGTTTTTCCCATGCAATGCCCATGGCATCGAAGGTTGCTTTGTCTCCGGGGCCGAGACCAAGAACTGCCCTGCCGCCTGAAATCTCAGCAATGGAAGCAATGCTTGATGCTGTAATTGCAGGGTTTCTGGTGTAGGAGTTTGTAACACCGGAGCCGATCTTGATGCTGTTGGTGTTCAGAGCGAGAACAGTAAGAGTGGAATATACGTCACGGTTGTTGTAGTGGTCAGTGATCCAGACATAATCGAATCCCTGCTGTTCTGAGAGCTTTGCGTAATATGCGATCTTTAAGGCAGGATCGGCTGGTACAAATTCAATTCCGAACTTCATCTTTGATTACTCCTTAATCTACTATTTAATAACTAGATGGGGGATTTTTATCCCATGATGAATATAGAGATCAAATTATAATTAACATCTATTACAATAGATGTTAATTGCAACCTCTAACTAGAATTCACATAACAGTATTTAAGAATCTATATATAATTAACTGTATTAAAGGAAATGTATATAAAAGGACTGATAAAACAAATCCTCATACAGTCATTACACTGAAAACCTGCACAACGCAGGGCTCATTCAAAAGAAATAACCAAACCATATAAACCTTATCGAGAAGCGGATATTTTTCATGCCGTGTTTTAAATGGGGAAAAAAAGAGACATAAAAAAAGATAATTAGGATATTTTAAAGTAAGTTTTCCGCCAGAAAAAGGAAAAGATTTATATTGTAAAGATGTGGCGCGTCGAAATAGACAGAAAATTTCGCAGCCGTTAATTAAGAAAAATCAGGGATACGGACGGTGGAAATAGAAAAAGAAAACCCTGAAAGCCCTGATATAAACATATGAAAAAAATAAGAAATATTGGAAGGGAATGGGGAGACCTATGTTACTTTTTTAAAAATCCTTAGAATTATATACAAAGAATGGTTAATGAGTATGGATGTTGTGAAATTCGGAGCCTTCTCCGAAGATTACAGGGCAAGGGGAAAGCCCGTGTAAGAATTTTAAAAAATTGGAACCAGAAGGAGGTGAAGTAGCTGTGGGCGTATCCAAGAAAGGAGAAAAATACCTCTGCGAGATCTGCGGTAATGAGGTCACCGTAACAAAAGTCGGAGGCGGAACGCTTGTTTGCTGTGGGGAAGAAATGACCCTGATAGAGGAATAATGAAAGAGCCAGAGACTTTCTCATATAAAAATTAAATCAGACCTGAAATAACTGGTACTGGAATAATGTTTTCTGATCTGGAGGTCGAAGAGCAATGAAATGCTACGAGTGTGCCCTTGAGGGCAAAGATACGGATGCTGTGGGAATTTGTATCGTATGTGGGAGAGGGGTTTGCAAAGAGCACCTTATCCATGAGGAAACCCCTGTATGGGAAGGCAACTATCCAATTCAACTCAAGCCCGACCAGGAACGTATAAAAAGAATTGTCTGTGTACCCTGCCACATAGCTTTGAAAGAGAACTGTCTGTTTAACGAAGTGTGTTGAGGTGGTCAAATATGCTGAAATGTTACGATTGCCTTGAAAATAATAAAGATAGTGAAGCAGTAGGAGTATGCATCGTCTGCGGAAAAGGCCTTTGCATGGAACATATCAAACAGGTAGAATTTCCAATGAAAGGGGGATACCCTCTACCTGAGCTAAAACTCAAGAAAGATCTTCCCAGAATGATGTGCCGTGAGTGCATCGACGCTACTGTTGGAGAAGATTTCTGCGTATAATTCTATGATTGAATATGCGTAGAACTGGATTTTTTCTTTATCCGGGGTAGAACAGTAGAAAGATTGCGGAAAGATAAAAGTCAAAATAACTGTAGAATGATGACCCGTACGCAGACGGCATTTATCAGAGCAATTAGAAATATCTCAAGAAATATAACAACTAAAAAATAAAAATCATTTAAAAAAGGAGGCTATCAATTGACAGAGCATAAAGAAGTAGTGGAAAGTATCGGAAAAAAAATGGGATTCAAGCCCAATATCCTTGAAACGCTAGGGGAACTCGATCCTGAATTTCTCGGAAAATACAGACGCTGCGACGGAAAACTCCTATCGGATGGAGCCCTGCCCGCAAAAACAAAGATCCTCATGGCTCTTGCAGTTGTGGCATCCAAACAGTGCGAATCCTGTACCGTAGCTCAGATGAAAAGCGCCCTGAACCATGGAGTAACCAAAGAAGAAATCATGGAGACCATGGAAGTTATCTTTATCACCTCAGGAGCTCCGGCTGTAGCTGCATGCAGGGAAGCCCTGAAGCTTCTGAAATAAATCATTCGGAAGTTGCATGGAATACAGGCCTGTTAACCTGGCTGAGTACTTGATTATAGATTAGATGCAGAAATGAATAGTATGTATCCAGAAATCCCTGTGGAAAACTCCCGGATACATACATTCTAAATTCAGGAAGGGTAAAAGCTCGAAGTAAAAACATACTGAAGAAGCAAGATTGTAAAAAAAGGTAGGTTATTACCATGATAGGAAATGAAGAAAAAATAAATAAGCCAGCAGATCCGGCAAACCTTACAGAAGGAGAGAAAAAACACGTACCGGTTATTGAAGCTTCTGAAATGGTAATTACAGGAGAGCCTTTTGAAGTTGCCGTCACGGTTGGCAGTATTCCCCATGTAATGGAAGAAAAACATTTCATAGAATGGGTTGAACTTTACCTGCACAACAAACTTGTAGGGAGAAAAGAGCTGGATCCTTCCGGAGAAAAAGTTGCAAAAGTGATCTTCAAAGTGGAAGCCGATGAGGCCCTGATTGCTATCAAAGAAATAGAAACATGCAGGGTCCGTGGAGTTAATATCTGCGGCAGCTGCGGAGAGAAATCAGTAATAGCAAACCTTCGTGCAGTGGAAAAATGCAATGTCCACGGCATATGGGAAGAATACAAAAAAATAGAGATAATGTCAGGGGAAGAAAGAGAAGAAGGCAAAAAATGCGTCTGGAAAGCCTGAAAATTTGAACAAAATAACTGGGGGAAAGGCAGTGAAAAGCCCGGGACTTCTAAGTCTAATCATTACTATTCTTTTTGCAGGATTGATCATATTTGCCGGAGCCGCAGAGCCGAGTGGACCCGGTGATTTCACATCCAATCAGTTTTCGAAATCAGGAATCTGTTCGAACTGCCATGGGAGCAGTTTCGGAGAATGGGCCGGCTCCATGCATTCGCTTGCAGACAGCGACTTTTTTTACAATGCAATGCTTCAGGAATATGGTGTAGCTGCAGAAGCCCAGGGGCTTTCCCCGGAGTTTTGTTCCCGTTGCCACACCCCTATAGGAGTGGTTTCTTCCGAAATACCTCCCCTTGATGGGTCTCACCTGAGCGAAGTTTCAAAGGAAGGGGTACAGTGTGACTTCTGCCATGTAGTTGCCGAAAGCGAAGGGATCGGAAACGCCCCCTATATCCTTGAACCGGGAAGTGTAAAATGGGGAAACAGGGAGGATGCAGAGTCTCCATCCCACGAAACAGAGGGACATGAGTTTTATGACGATTCAGCATACTGCGGCATGTGCCATAACATCTACCATCCGGTAAATAATTTGACTCTTGCAGCCACATATACGGAATGGGAAGAAAGCCCTTACGCTGAAAATGGGGTAAACTGCCAGGCATGCCACATGACCCCCGGAATTGTTAAATTCGAAAAAAATCCGGGAAAAGCTGCCTCATCAGGCCCTAAGAGGGAACATGTTTATACTCATCACTTTGTGGGTGCAAACGCTTTCGTAACCGGTGAAATGGGTGAAGGCAGGCATGAAAAGAGAGCTATTGAGTATCTCCAGAACGCCGCAAAACTTGAAGTAAATGCTTCTGATTCGGCTGAACCTGATGAGAATGTGGAAGTTGAAGTCAAAATTACGAATGTAGGAGCAGGGCATAAAATTCCAACCGGAGTCACCGAAGAAAGAGAAATGTGGCTTGAGCTTACGGTAAGTGATTCAGAAGGGAAGGCACTTTATCATTCCGGAGCTCTTGACAGCAACGGTGGAATTGACCCCGAAGCAACTGTCTACCACACAGTCTTTGCTGATGCCGATGGAAAGCCAACAGTCAAGGTGTGGGAGGCAGCAAGCATCTTTTCAGACAACAGGATAGGCCCGAAAGAATCCGTAATTGAAAAGCATTCTTTCATAATGCCTGAAAATGCTTCAAACCCTATCAGTACAAAAGCAATTCTTCACTACAGGTCGGCTTCTCAGGTGCATATTGACGAGCTTTTCGGAGAAGGAGCCTATGATGTGCCTGTAATTGATATGGCAACATACCCTGAAGAAGAAGAAAAATCATCAACTCCTGGATTCGGAATGCTTGGAGCAGTCGTCGCCCTCTCTCTGGGCAGCGTCTTCAGAAGGATTATTCAGAAGGATTAAGAAGTAAAACGGAAGGAAAAACTAAAAATCAGGGTTAAAATCGTAAGGGCATAAGATTATTGCCCTGAAGCCACAACATCATATGGATGAATCCGGAAGTTGCCGACTTCGATAAACCCTGAATCTGATTCAAAAGACCCTTAATTTAGAGATACAGGAGAAGGGACATGCAGGAAACCGAAGCCAAACCTATAAGGATCCTGGGAATATCGGGAAGCCCCAGAAATATGGCAACTGATTATCTGGTTCAGGAAGCCCTGAAAATCGCAAAGGAGAAGTATGGTGCAGAGACGGAATATTTCTCCGCAAAAGGAAAAAAACTGAATTTCTGTATCCACTGTGATTTCTGTATTAGAAAGAAAGAAGGCTGCATCCATAAGGACGACATAGCGGCTGAACTTTACGATAAAATGATCTGGGCAGATGCCTGGATAATAGGAACTCCTGTTTATCAGGGAACAATAAGTGCCCAGACTAAAACGATAATGGACCGCTGCAGGGCTGTGGTCGCAAGGGACCCTAAAGTATTTTTAAATAAAGTAGGGATGGGGATTGCGGACGGAGGAGACCGCATAGGCGGACAGGAACCTGCTATTCAGACAATTCATACTTTTTACATAATTAATGAAATGATTCCTGTTGGAGGAGGCTCTTTCGGGGCAAACCTGGGAGGCACCTTCTGGTCAAAGGACAAAGGGGCAGAAGGGGTTTCTGAGGATTCGGAAGGCATGCGGAGCCTTAGAAGAACCCTTAAGAAGCTTATCCAGACAGCCCAGCTCGTAAAGAGGGCTGATGCCTCGGAAGAGCCTCAAACTCCTGCGCCTGAAATATCCGGAGAAGCACATAAGCAGTAACTCCAGGCGGGGTAAAGGGTTAAAGATTCGGAAGTCCGGGAATAATCACATGATCATGGTAATAAGTCATCAGAGATTGGATTGAAGCCCAGGAAGGTGTTATCTTGGTAGAATCGTTAGACAAACAGGTTAAACGCATAGCATGGGGAATTACAGGTTCCGGAGACCAGATGATTGAAACTTACAGCATTCTGGTAGACATAAAGAACAGAACAGGCGTTGAGACAATGGTTTTCCTGTCCAAAGAAGGGGAAACCGTAATGAAGTGGTATCATCTATGGGATAAAATTCAAAATGATTTCCCTAATTTTAAAGTGGATGCAGGCCCTAACTCTCCATTCATTGCAGGTCCGCTGCAGATGGGATATTATGATTTCCTGCTGATAGCCCCGGCAACCGCCAATACAGTGGCAAAAATAGTGTACGGAATTGCAGATACCCTTGTTACGAACGCGGTGTCTCAGACAGCAAAAGGAAAGACGCCCATATTCATCCTTCCTGTGGACCAGAAAAGGGGAACTGTAAAAACTGCCGCACCCAGTGGCAGGGCGTTTGAGCTTACAATGCGTGAAGTAGATGTTACAAACTCGGAAAAGCTTGCGCAGATGGAAAACATAAACATACTTACCAGCCCCTATGAAATATATGACATATTCGGGATTGAAAGGCCTACTGAAGATATAACTGTAAAAGTTCGGGAACAGAAGAGAAAGAAAGCAAAGAAGGTAGCTGAGAGTTGAAAACTCTTAAAATAAGGGGAAACCTGAAAAATAAAATGGGGGAAAAATATGGAAAGCGCATACCAGAACACTGTAGATGAAGTAAGGAATCTTAAAGGGATTGAAGAAGCTCTGGCTCTTGCAATTGAGAGAGAAAAGGAAGCAAAAGACTTCTACATGCAGCAGGCTGCCATGATGGAAAACCCGAAATTTAAGGAGCTTTACGAGCACCTTGCAGGCGAAGAAGTAAAGCATCTGGGTTATCTCGAAGAATACCGCGATAAAAAAGAACTGCCTGCTATCAGTACGGAAGTTCCCAGCGGGCAGTCTTTCAGCCCTGAGTTCGACCCTGCAAGGACAAAAGTGGGAGAGATTACCCTCGGAGATGCAGGCATACTGCTGGCAGCCATGAGGCATGAGAGAAAGAGCGAGGACTTTTATTCCGAGCTTGCAAAAAAAACAGAAGACGAAAATCAGAGAAATTTCTTCCAGATGCTGTCAAGGTATGAAAGAGAACATTATGAGATTATTGACAGTTACCTGGAAAATGTCACAAGTTTCCGCATGCAGACCTGAAAAGTATAGAAGGCCATCAGCGTATGGAAACTGGGATAACAGGCGGAACAGCCGAACTTGCCAGAAGAATCTACTGGGTAGGATCAATTGACTGGAACGGCAGGGAAACATCAGGGAGTTTCACGGGTTTACCACCCCGGGTAGGGGTGGGACGACCTGTAACTTCTGCCTTATTGTCGGAGAAAAATTACCTTATTGATACTGTGAAGGCTCCTTTTGCAGAAGAGATGTGAGGTGCATACGCCAGTTTATTGACCCCTCAAAGCTCGATTATATAGTAGTAAACCATATGGAGCCTGACCATAAAGTTCCCTGCTGGAGCTAAAAAAGCAGGCGACGCAAAAATCCTCATCACAGGAAGAGGAGTCTGTATTCTTAACGGCTACTTCAAAGATTCCGGCAGTAAGGACTGGAATCTTGAGATAGTGAAAACTGGCGATGAGCTTGACCTTGGAGGCAGGACCCTCATTTTCCTTGAAGCTGCCATGCTTCACTGGCCTGACAGTATGAAAATTTTTCAGAAAGAGGACAGGATTCTCTTCTCAAACGATTGTTTCGGGCAGCATTTAGCCTCAAAGAGGTATGATTTTGAAGTAGGAGACGCCCTTCCTGACGCTGTAGAGTATTATGCAAACACTTTAATGCCTTTCCACATATCCTAACACTTTAATGCCTTTCCACATTCCTCTTCTCCGCTTTCAGGGAGTTCTGGAAAAACCTGGAGTCGAGGCCCTGCAGATAGCCCTTTCCCATTAAATTATATGGAAACAGGATCTCAAGCACCAAGATGACCTTTTTACTTGTTCCACCTGTTAGAAGGGCTTATTTTTAATTAATTAGCGGCATAAAGCTCTTTTTCGCTTGCTCCGCTTCGCTCAGGAGACTAATTTATGAATTAGAAAAGTGAGCTTCGTCCATGAGGACTCACAGATCAGGCATTGCTTTTTTTTGAAAACATTTAGAGGTTATTTAAGATTTACTTTTTGGGCATTTTCAGATTCGATAGCCGTAGAGGTTAGAAATATTCAGTCCTGAGATTTATTAGAAAAATACTTTCACCCTGCTTGGCGGAAGTTAATAAGTACAGAAGTCGTTTTCAGGAGTAGAGGTGAATACAATGGAAGAGATATTCAAAGGATTGGTAGAACGAGCTCAGTACTATGAACAGTTTGAGAGCTTCAGAAACCGGGATATTTCTGGACAGTTCGGGGATATAACAGAAATGAACCTGAGGATAAAAGTTTCAGTACCGAATATGTGAGACCGGAAAGGAATTAACAATTGTATCCGGAATATGCTGGAAACGGTAAATCCGGATAATGAAAGCTGCAAATCTCTAAAAAGGCGGAATGTTGAGATTTAACCTCTCAACACAACAAAAATTAAAAAAATCAAATGAAGAGGATGAAAAAGAAAAAGAAACGAAACTAACAGACAACCGGACAGACAGACCTAAAAAATTAACAAGATCGATATTAGAAAAACAGAAATTTAATTAAGAAGAAGTGAAGGATTAAATGAAAAATTCGAAGGGAGTGGAGGGGAAAAAAACATAATTTTTAACGAGTAATTTTTTAATGATTAATGAAATTTTTGAGGGGTCAGAAAATAAAAAAATAAGAGAAGAAAATTTTTTTCAAAATGCGACTGGAAATAACGCAAAACTTTAAAGTCTGGAGATTACTTTTCAACTTTTTCCAGATCTTCCTGAAGGTTCTGGCCAAGTTCCGCATTATAGAAGTCTTCGCTGGCAGGAAGCTCCATAAAGAATATACTGGTGATATCAAGTGAAGCATCTCCTTTTTCCATTTCAAGGTCAAGAACGTGCCCGCCTGCGCTTCTGTTCTCTGTGATAAAGTGAAGGTGATATCCCGGTACATTTACGCCCTTTACGTATTCGGGAGTTCGGAATCCTACCAGTGTACCGCTTACATTTTCAAATTCAAAGACGGACTGGGAAGATACTGCATCTGCCAGTTGAAGATAAGGCTTCTCCTGCCGGGGTACACTCCGTGCTTTTACGTAAGAGAAATTTCCGTCAACCTTTACAGCATAAAAAAGATTTTCCGAAGGCAGATTAAGGTCAAGAAAATCTTCGAGCTCGGAAAGGTTTGCAGATTTCTCAAGCCTAAAAGTTTCATCAGCTTCAAAATAGGTGACAGTGGCAAAAGGAGTTGTTATTTCCCCGGAAACAGGATAAGCAATACCATCTGTTTTTATTTGATAGTAATTGCCATCAAGAGCGAGCATTTCCCCTTCGAGCCCATCAAAAGTCCCTATACCAAAGTCCCCATGAGTTTTAAGATCAGAAACAGGCAGAACCCCATCATAGACTCCCAGAAGCAGGGCATCAATTGTTGATACCTGATAGAGCACATCAGAGGCATTATTGCTGATAGCCGGAACTGAGTTCTCAATACTTTCGGCGTTGCAATTTTTGCCAGAGGTCTCAGGGGTGTTGCCAGCAAAACCTGTGCAGCCTGAAAATAAAGTAAATGAAGTAACTGCTAAAAGGATTAAAACGATTAGAAAATATTTTATGTTCATCCGTGTTCCTCACAGAATTCTTTTAAAAAATTATTGTTTCTGAAATTACAAATAATTTTAGTATGTTTTTGAAAATACTCACAATATTTATAAGAAATGAAGCTGAAGTACTCTATGGGAAAGGGAACAATATGGAAGAATATTTTGAATATCTTGTTGAGAGGGCACGGTATTATGAAAGGTTTGAAATTTTTAGAGAAGAAGGCCCGAAGGTCCAGATCGGTTTAAACAGGAGTGAACATATCAAGAAAGAGATATCTGTTATTGAACTCTTTTTCAAGCAGGATTCGGAAAATAACAGTTAAGGATCAGGAAAAAAGTTAAGAATAAACTGCAGATATCATACAAATAATTTTTAAAGGAATTTCCTGTTTTTTCCGAACAGGCTACTCTTTAACCAGCATTATTCTTGCCGGAGTCCGACCGCGCCCTTAAGAAGGGGCAGGCCAGGGGATGTATATCCCTATATAGAGACTCCCTATATAGAGACCCCGAGGTTAAGCCAGATAAAAGGACCATGTTATTAATGAGCGGCTCACGAACTTCTTCATCTTCTTCATGCCTGTTTACTCTCAGATGATAAAACTCCGGGCTTTTGACGCCGGCGTCAACAGGATTCCTGTAAATTTTCGAGGTTTCAGATTCTGAGTTAAAGTTCTGCATTATCCTGAATTAAGGCTCTGCATTATCCTGAATTAAGTTTCTGCATTATTCTGAATTAAGTTTCTGCATTATTCAGAGTTAAAGGTTCTGCATTATATACTTTGCAACCGCATTTCCCACTTCTGCAGTGCTCGCCCTGCCTCCCAGGTCAGGAGTAATTATTTTTTTCTGAAGGAGGTCAGCTATTGCAGCATCAATTAGTCGGGCTTCGGGTTTGCCCATCCATTCGAGCAGCATTTTTACGCAGAGAATTGCTGCAAGAGGGTTTGAAATTCCCTTTCCCGCAATATCAGGGGCACTCCCGTGCACGGGTTCAAAGAAGGCGTACTTTTTCCCTATATTGGCGCTAGGGACAAGCCCAAGGCTTCCCACAAGGGCTGCACACATATCACTCAGGATATCTCCGAAAAGGTTTGTCGTTACCACAACATCATACTTTTCAGGGTGCATCATAAGGCTGTAAGCCATGGAGTCAACCAGCATGTCTCCATACTCAACTCCATAAGAGCTGGCAATGTCCCTGCAGACATCAAGGAAAAGTTTGTCTGACTTCAGGACATTGGACTTGTGGACAATGGTTAATTTGCCGGACCTTTTTTTTGCAAGCTCGCAGGCGTATTCCGCAATCCTCTCAGAACCCTTTCGGGTTATCACCCTTTTTGTCCAGGAAAGATCATGTCCTATCTCCTCGATCCCGGAATAAAGCCCTTCAGTATTTTCCCTTACGATAATGAAATCAAAATCGCTTCTTCCGGAAACTCCCACAACGCCAGGAAGGGGTTTTACAGGCCTGACATTGGCGTAAAGGTCAAGCTCTTTCCTGATAGTCAGGAGAACACTTTTATAACCTGGGTCAGGTACCGTGGTGACTGCTCCAAAAAGCACAGCATCGCAGCTCTTTATAGTATCCACATCTTCTTCTGACATTGCAGTGCCTGTTCTTTCCCACCTTGCATAGCCGATTTCCAGAGGCACTTTTTCGAATTCAAGCCCGAAGGCGTCCAGGACCTCAACAGCTGCGGGAATCACTTCCCTGCCGATACCGTCACCTTCGATTACTGCGAGTCTCATGGTACTGCATCTATGGCTTGAGGTATATGAATCTGGCGTAACTTTATAAGATTCTAAGGTAATTTTTAGATCCAGGCCATATGTTCGGCAAGGATTTTTACTCCAAGCCCTATAAGGATCAGCCCGCCCAGGATTTCAACCTCATTCTCGAAAAAGTGGCCGATCCTGTACCCAAGAACTGCCCCGCAAAAAGACATGACAAATGTTACACAACCTATAATAATTACGGGCTCAAGAATGGGCGTCCCCAAAAAAGCAAAGCTGATCCCCACTGCAAGGGCATCTATACTTGTTGCGACTGCTAAAAGAAAAAGCATGGAGTAATTAAGGGAATTTACCTTTCCGTCCGGATCTCCATAGAGAGCTTCAGAGATCATTTTGCCCCCGATGAAAGCCAGGAGCCCGAATGCAATCCAGGGGGCATAATCCGAAACAAAGCCGCTTACCGCACTTCCCCCAACCCAGCCCAGTACCGGCATCATGGTCTGAAAGCCCCCGAAAAAAACAGCCAGCTTGAGGGCATCACTTATCTTAAACGGTCGGACCGTGGTGCCGCTTGACATGGAAACTGCAAAAGCATCCATTGCAAGCCCCAACCCTAAAAGGAAATTTGTAAGAAAAGACATGAAAAAGTTACTCCGCCTTCGTTTTGTACATGAGGTCCGGGATAATAGGTTATCCGGCACTTAAAGGTTTTCCGGCCGCATTTACCGGTCCTGGGCGGAACTGTTTTTACTCCTGATCCTGGTTACGAGATTTCGGACCGCTTCGGCAACCTGGTATTCCGATGCTCCCCAGTGGACAACAGCCCCTTCAAAACCTGAAATATTCACAAGCCCTGACTTTTCCGACCTGCAGCAGCGTGTAATAAAGGGTTTTGAAGGCACAACTATTTCGGATTTAAAAGGGCAGATGTTTATGAAAGAATATTCAAGTTCAGGAAATCGCATCTCAAAAAGAGTCTTTGAGATTTCACATCCTACAAGCAGGTGCCCGTCTTCGGTAAGAGTATCCGAGTCCAGGCATTTCCCTTCAAGTCCTGATGAACTGCATGGGAAGACGGTTTTTTCCCCTTCAAAACGCCTGAGGTCAACAATATTCTCAGTAAACCTTACCTGCAGATCTCCGAAAATCCCGCTTGCTTCAAGTCTCCTCACTACCTGGGAAAGCCATGCAGGCTCAGGCGGAGCGACATCAAGAATTTCTATTTCGAGAATAGCGGAAGGGTCCGGCTCGTGGACTATGGTAACATGCCTGTCCATACCCGTAAAAATGACAGTGTTTACCCTGCCGGTACAGAGTTTTAACGACGTCTCGATCAGGAGGGCACGGTCTTTGATGTTCAGTTCCTTATCATATTTGACAACCTCTTCTCCTGAGGCTATCGTCTCAAGGGCTTCCACTTTCCTTAGAAACCCGTCTCCGCTTTTTTTAACGCGGTAAACTGTATACTCAGAACTGCCTTTCTCAGAACTGCCTTTTTCGGGTTTTTCCCTTTCTTCAATAAGATACTCCGTAAGGAAATAAACCGGCTCCTCAGTGCCTTCGGGGAGCGCTTTAGTCACTCCCACATATTTGTACTCGTCTGGAAAAATCATAAATATCGCTTTTTATACCGTTACCCTGCTAATCTGATCAATCTATAGATCAGGCAACAAAGCAGTATTTCATCAATTTTACTATAATTCTCCGTTAAACTGATTTATTTAATTGTCCGTTAAGCTGATTCTTCTTTCTCATGGTCCCGGACTTTTTTTCTATGGGCAACAAGCCCGCCGTCAGTGAGCATATCGAGAAGGAAGTCAGGAAGTTTGTTCCCCCTGAAAACACCTTTTCCGGAAACTTTAACTTCACCTTTAAGCAGGTCAACTTCAATTTCGTCCCCTTCCTCACATTCAATGTCTGCTTCCATTAGAGGAAGCCCAACATTAATTGCATTCCTGAAAAAGATCCTTGCAAAAGATTTTGCGACTATACAGGCTATCCCGGCGTGCTTCAAAGCCAGAGGCGCCTGTTCTCTTGAAGACCCGCACCCGAAATTGTCCCCTGCAACAATAATATCTCCGGGCTTTGCTTTCTTTGAGAACCCGGGGTCAATACCTTCCATTGCGTGAGCCGCAAAGACCTGCATATCCTTTGTCCTCAGGTATTTTCCCGGAATGATTACATCAGTATCTATATCGTTTCCGAATTTCCAGACCCGGCCTTTAATAGGGTTTTCCATCACACGTCACCTTTGAAATAGGTTTATTAATAGTATATTTAAGTAGCGGGCATGAGAGGAAAAAATAATAAAGGAAATTAAAGGCTGGAAGAAAGCAGATGTGCGGAGAACTGAGCTTCACATCTTGCTGCTTGAATTTTTACTTCCAGACGAAATACTCCTTCAAACCTTTATTTCTTCTCCATTTAATACTGCTTCTTCACTTACCCTTACTTCTCTGGTATCCCCATAGCTTACAACATAAGCGCCTGTCGGTGCAGTGTCGAACTGTGTTTCTCCGGGGATGGGGCCTTCGGTTGAGTAAGGAACAATAAACTCATACCTTCCTTCAGAGTCAGAAGTTGTGGACTGGGAATACTCAAACGTTCTTCCCTGGCCTGTCAAAATTGTTGTGTTTATATTGACAGTTTCATTGGGGGAAACTGTTCCTGTAATCTTTGCACCCTTTACGTACTCGAAAATCTTGACATAGCCGGAGTCAACTTCAGGGATGCTGCTGCCATAAAGGAAATTATAG
>WPCJ01162695.1_pt1 | contig 15811 bp, 17 predicted proteins | sample 5399831 | NCBI WGS metagenome assembly WPCJ01 (sample SAMN12869470, study PRJNA574797) | sludge metagenome | isolation source: wastewater treatment of pH10 | place: China:Beijing | collected 2019-05-20 | reverse complement strand
GTCTTCTTTTTTAGGTTTGAATTTCGCTTTTATTGTCAAAAAATCTGCGGGTTGTATAATATTGTTTTTATATTCTAATGAAGTGCAATTGCAAGACGGTGAAATTTTGCTCAGTATAACGGGAGTTTCACCAACATTCATAATTCTGAAATTATACGCAACAGAGTCTCTATAAGAAATTTCACCAAAGTTGTACTTAGATGCAGGGATTTTTATGACACCATCGTTTTTAGTGATATTAATGGAATATTTGTTGTTTGATAATGTTTTGATAACCGCAATTATTATAACGAATATGGAAAACAATGTGATGAGAATTGTTTTTAATATCTGGTTCATTTGTGTTTTAATATTTATTTGATGATATCTAAAGTGTAGTAATAACCTGTTGTTTTATCCATGTATTTCCATTTATTTTCCTTAGGATAAAACCAATATATCTTATCTGTATCTGCTTCAAATAATATATATTTAGCTTTAGGAGCTTTGTAATCTAGCACAATAAAGAACCCATTTTTAGGATATTTTAATTTTCTTGGAAATTTGACTTTCATTTTAGCCAATTGATAATTATTAAAGCTAAGATCGAAATCAGATATTTTCTTTTCAAACTCCAATATTAAAGAAGAATCATCAGGAAAACCACTTCTATTCTCTAAAATTTGAATTTTCAATGTTCCCTCATTCTTATCAAACTCTTTTATGTTATTAACCAAAAAATTAATGGATTGTATGAAAGTTATTGTTGAAGCATCAAATTTGACCAAGAAAGCTGTTCGAATGTTAGGAGATAATGCAACAGCACCTATCTTTTTATTTCTTTTTTTTATTTTCTTTGTGCTTAATTTTTGCTTTTTGTTCTCACCATCAATACTTACTTCATCTATTTCTTCAATCTGATCGAAAAAAGTAAGTGTATCCTTACTGATAGCAAATTCAAATAACTTACTATCATAAAACACTCTGCTGTTTTCTGAAAAATGATAATTGCCAATTTCGTTTTTATGAAGAATAGTCTTGTTATTATCAACAATAATGATTGAGTCAAACTCTTTATTGTCAGAAAATCTAATGATTTTTTGAGAAAACAACAGGTTGCTGATGAGTAATACGGAAAAGAGAAAAACTCTTTTCCGCAATAACATTTTTTTTACCATTGTCCGGGAGATATTGGATTTTGACCGCAAGCAATATCGTTAACTTCTCTTGTTCCTTCAAAACCAATCCAAAAGACATACTGAGTGTAATGTTCAGTACAACTGCATTTCTGCTGACCATCTGGCAACATACCTGTAGGAGTGCAATTCGACAAACCCTCTGAAATCTTTCCAAACATCGGTCTTCTTGCATTTTCAGCATTTTCATCTGTAGCAGAAGTCATTGCAAACACTGATGCTAATCCTAAAGCACCAATCAAAAATTTCTTTTTCATAATTGTTTAAGTTTTTAAAATTAATGAATATTTAAACATTGTGGTTATTATTTTATTACCACATCGCTAAATTATTTTGGATTTTTAGGATTCACAACAACCATTAGTTATAAAATCAACAACCTTTGGTTGTCATTTTAAAAAATAGTATTTTAGCGTTTAAAATAAAAAAACATGAGTTTAGAAACTAAACTTCGTAAGCTGAGAGAGCAGAAAGGCTGGTCTCAAATGGATGTTGCGCATCAACTGGATATTTCGCAATCTGCCTACAACAAATGGGAAGCAGGTCAGGCAAAACCCACGCTACAAAATTTAAAAAAGATAGCTGAAATTTTTGAAATCGACTTCTATGATTTAATTAAAGAGCAAATCCCTAACTTAGATTTATCTAACGCAAAGTTCGAAAATTCACCATTTTTTGTTATTGAATCAACACATAATACAATTAGTTATGATTCTCCAGAATTAATTAATAAAATCCTAGACAACCAACAACAAATGGCAAAATTGATGGAAAGCCAAAGCAAGCTGATAGAAACTCTTTTGAAAACTAAAACTTCTGAATAAACACAAAACCTAACAGGTTTTAAAAACCCGTTAGGTTTCGATTATAATCATTTTATAAACTATACACAAATATGAAAATCGCCATCATCGGAGCCGGAAATATGGGCTTATCTTTTTCTAAATCGTTTCTGAAATATGAACTGATAAAACCTGAAAATCTTCATCTGGTTACAAGGAACATTTCAAAAATCCCAAAAATAAAAGAAGAGTTTCCAAAATCTGAAATTTCCGTATTTGAAGAGGTAAAGAATCTGGATGCAGATTTAGTCATCATCGCCGTAAAGCCTCAGGATTTCCTACATGTAGCGGAAAATTTTCAATTTCAGTTAAAAGAAAATCAGATGATTTTATCAATTATGGCTGGAATTAAGATCGAAAAAATTCAGAAATTATTAAATCATCCTTTAGTTGTAAGAGCCATGCCCAACTCTCCTACCCTTCTTGGAATGGGAATTACCGGCTACACTGCAGCTCAGGGAATTTCTTTCAGCCAGTTAATCAATATAGAAAGACTGCTCAACTCAACAGGAAGATCGGTTTACCTCGAAAATGAAGAACTTCTGGACGGTGTTACTGCACTTTCCGGAAGCGGACCTGCGTATTTTTATTATATTGTTGATGCTATGATCAAAGCAGGTGTAGAAATGGGAATTGATGAAAATCTGTCAAAACTTTTTGTAAAACAAACCATGTTAGGAGCTTATCATCTCATCAATAATTCTGAAAAAAACCTTGAAGAACTGATAAAAGATGTTGCTTCAAAAGGCGGAACGACAGAAGCTGCCCTTAAAACTTTTAACGAAAATCATCTGAAAGATATTTTACTGAACGGAATTTTAAATGCAGAAAAACGGGCAAAGCAGTTGAATGGATAATTTATTTTAAATAATACATCTCAAATTACTCCATTATATATTTTGTAAATCTGATCTCAAGCATTTTCCTGATCTGCCATCCTAAAAATACTCCAAAAGTATTTAGGATGATATCATCTATTTCAAAAATCCCCATTCTGCTAAAATACTGAAGAGCCTCTACAATCGTAATTGCAGAAATAAAAACAAAAAGATTATTTTTCAGATCATTAAACTTGGGAAAAACCCAACCTAAAAACCCAAAAGGGATAAACATGACTACATTTCCTAAAACTATTTTAATGATATCTGACCAGCGAATCGTATTTTCTATAAAACTCAGCGTTGCCAATATAGGCTCTACCCTTATCAGGTTATCATCGTACTGCGTTCTACCCATTCCCAAAAACATCAGGTACAGAAGAAACACCGTATAAGGAATGATTATTAACTTATAAATTTTCTTTAACATCAATCACAAAAATATTCATTTCAAAAATAGTAAATTTGTGTATTAAAATATTTGAATGAAATACCTATTGATTACGTTGATTTCAGCGATGCTGCTTTCTGTATCCTGGCCGACTTACGGAATCCCGTTTTTTATATTTACAGCTTTGGTACCCCTTCTGATGATGGAACACGGTATTTCAAAATTCTCAGATTACAAAAGAAAAAGCTGGATGGTTTTCGGGCTTTCATATCTGTGCTTTGTCATCTGGAATGTGGTTACAACAGGCTGGCTTTACGGTTCAAAAAATCCTGACGGCAGCCATTCGATGATGGCGGTTTTGTTTCCGGTTTTGGTAAATTCATTCTTATATTCTTTGGTTTTCCAATGCTATCACTGGTATAAAAACGCACAGGGAACCTATTGGGGACTGGCTTTTTTTGTAGCAATATGGATGTGCTTTGAAAAATTTCATCTTAATTGGGAATTGACGTGGCCATGGCTGAATCTGGGCAATGTTTTTTCAGATTACCCTAAAGTTATTCAATGGTACGATACATTGGGAGCAACCGGCGGAAGTTTCTGGATCTTACTCATAAATGTTTTAATTTTCTATACCGTAAGAATCTGGGAAGCAGGACGAAAGAGAAAAAGCTTAATCATTAATGCATCAATTGTGACCGTTATCATCGGTCTCCCAATGATTATTTCTACCATCAAATATAATCAGTTTGACGAAAAACCTATTGGAGAAGTAAATGTTTTGCTGCTTCAGCCAGATCTTAATCCTTACGGAGAAAAATATTCCAAAGACAGCATTACCATTCTTAAAGAACTTCTCGCTTTAGCAGAAAATAATTCAAAAGGAAAAATTGATTATTATATTGCTCCGGAAACAGCCATTCCGGGACGCGGATCTATTTCTGAAACAGCTTTTGAAAAAAGTGAACTGCTCAACAGCGTAAAAGACTTCCTTTCAAAACACCCGCAATCTGTTTTTGCAACAGGAATTTCTTCTCATCAATACTTTTTTAATAACGAAGAATTACCAAAAGATGCTTATCAAATCAACGACAGAGTCTGGGTAGAAAGCTACAACTCTGCAGTGCAGATTATACCAAACCAAAAGGTAGAAGTTTACCACAAAGGAAAACTTGTTCCCGGTGTTGAAATATTTCCTTACATGAATGTTCTGAAGCCTCTTTTGGGTGACGCTATGATCAATCTGGGCGGAACTGTAGCCTCATTGGGAACAGATAAAGAAAGAGTTGCCTTCAAAAACCCTTTCAATAGAGGAAAACTAGCTCCTATCATCTGTTACGAAAGTATTTACGGTGAATTTACCACAGAATACGTGAAAAAAGGCGCCAATTTTCTGGCAATTATGACCAATGATTCATGGTGGGGCGTTACAGAAGGTCACAGGCAGCTTCTTTCTTATGCAAAACTCAGAGCTATTGAAACCCGAAGAGAAATTGCCCGGTCTGCCAACAGCGGAATTTCGGCTCATATCAGTGCAAAAGGAGAAATACTTGAAGATACTTTTTACGGCGATCAAACCGCTTTATTTGCCAAAATAAATCTTTATGAAGGCGAAACTTTTTATGTTAGATCAGGAGATCTGCTTTCCAGGATCTCTATGTTTTCATTAGGATTTTTATTGTTTTATTTTCTGATTAAATGGTTTCAGGATAAAATTCAGAAAAAGAAGAATTAAATTATTTTTAGTCCTGCTACAGATATATTTACTTGAAATACCTTAAAGAAAGGGATCTTTCAAAATATTTCAGCAAATCAGGCTGTAATCACAGATAAATATTACAAAAAATATTAAAGAAAACTTGTCTATCTAAATTTTTCTTTGTTATTTTGCAACCTCAAATATTATACAAATAAGAACATCGAGATATGTCAAGAATTTGCCAGATAACAGGAAAGCGTGCAATGGTTGGTAACAACGTTTCTCACGCTAATAACAAAACGAAGCGTCGTTTTGAAATTAACTTATTGGAGAAGAAATTTTACCTTCCAGAGCAAGATAAGCACGTAACACTAAAAGTTTCTGCTCACGGATTGAGAGTAATTAACAAGATTGGAATCGAGGAAGCTATCGAAAGAGCTACAAGAAACGGATTGATTAAAAAGAACTAAATCATGGCAAAAAAAGGAAACAGAGTTCAAGTAATTCTTGAATGCACAGAGCATAAAGAAAGCGGAATGCCGGGAATGTCTAGATACATTTCTACAAAAAATAAAAAGAACACTACAGAAAGATTGGAATTGAAAAAATACAATCCTGTTCTTAAAAAAGTTACCGTTCACAAAGAAATCAAGTAATTTATAAAACATAATTTACCATGGCAAAGAAAGTAGTAGCAACTCTACAAACCGGGTCAAAAAAAATGACTAAAGTGGTGAAAATGGTGAAGTCATCAAAATCTGATGCTTACATTTTCGAAGAAAAAGTAATGAATGCAGACGAAGTAGACGCTTATTTGAAAAAATAATCATTTACTTTATTTACAATACAAAAACTACTCATATATTGGGTAGTTTTTTTGTTATCTTTGCTTTTGATACGTCGGATGCTTGATGCCGGATCTTTATAAATATTGAAGCTGCGATTACACAGCTTTTAATATCCTGCATCCAACAATAATTAAATTCCATAATTGACTAAGATGAGTTGGTTTAAAAACATTTTCAAAAAAGAAGAAAAAGAAACTTTAGACAAAGGTTTGGAAAAATCTAATCAGGGGTTCTTTGAAAAAATGACGAAAGCCGTAGTCGGCAAAAGTAAAGTAGATGACGAAGTACTTGATGATCTTGAAGAAATACTTATTGCCTCTGACGTAGGAGCCTCTACCACCATCAAAATCATCGAAAGAATTGAGGAACGTGTTGCCCGAGATAAATATGTGGGTGTAAATGAACTGGATAAAATTCTTCGTGAAGAAATTTCAGGACTTTTACTTGAAAATCCGCACAGAGGAACAGGCAATATTGATGCTTCAAAAAAACCGTACGTTATTATGGTTGTTGGAGTAAACGGCGTAGGCAAAACTACTACCATCGGTAAACTGGCTCATCAGTTTAAGTCTGAAGGCAAAAAAGTAGTTTTAGGAGCAGCAGATACTTTCAGAGCAGCGGCTGTAGACCAGCTTGTGATTTGGAGCGAGAGAGTGGGTGTCCCGATTGTGAAACAGGAAATGGGTTCTGATCCCGCTTCGGTTGCTTTTGATACAGTGCAAAGCGCAGTTGCCCAAAATGCAGATGTAGTCATTATCGACACCGCAGGAAGGCTGCACAACAAAATTAATCTGATGAATGAACTTTCCAAAATCAAAAGAGTGATGCAGAAGGTTATTCCTGATGCTCCACATGAGATTTTATTGGTTCTGGATGGTTCTACCGGTCAAAATGCTTTTGAACAGGCAAAACAATTTACCGCAGCTACAGAAGTAAATGCTTTAGCTGTAACAAAACTAGACGGAACAGCAAAAGGCGGTGTGGTAATCGGTATATCAGATCAGTTCCAGATTCCTGTAAAATATATTGGCGTTGGCGAGAAGATGCAGGATCTTCAGCTTTTTAATGGTACAGAGTTTGTAGATTCGTTCTTCAAGAAGAGATAAATTCTTCTGAGAACAAATTTAAACCAACTTTTTAACATTAAAAATTTAAGCTATGGGAATTTTAACATGGATAATTTTCGGACTTATCGCAGGAGCAATCGCAAAAGCACTACACCCCGGTAAAGATCCGGGAGGATGGATCATAACAATCATTATTGGTATTCTGGGAGCAATGCTTGGAGGATGGCTCGGATCAATGATTTTCGGAGTTGATGTTACAGGATTCAACTTCTCAAGTTTTCTGGTAGCTATCGGAGGTTCAGTTTTATTACTGGCAATTTACAGAATGGTTACAAAAAAGTAATTTAAATACTTTATAAAAACAATCCCGATTTGAAATTCAAACCGGGATTGTTTTTTATTTGATATTAATCTTATAAGGCATCTCCATTTTCACCTCAGATTTTAATTTTTCATCAGTAAGCTGCTGCAATATTTCATAATTGGCTTTTCCAATTTTATTCTTAATTAATTTTGCAGAAATATCATCTTCATTCATATTACTGAAAAACTGCTCAAATGCACTTACTTCTTTCGGATAAGAAGATACTTTGTAAGATTTTAAATTAGCTTTCTGAGCCGCAAATCTCACTGCATCCTGAAGAGATCCCAATTCATCAACTAAACCAATCTCTTTAGCACGTGTTCCGCTCCACACTCTTCCTCCACCTACATTATCTACCTGCTCAAAAGTTTTATTTCTGTTTTGAGTTACAAAATGTACAAACCTCTTATAAGTACCTTCCACACTTCTCGTCATCAGATTTACTCCATAAGGTGTAAGACCATTCAGAGAAGAATAATAAGCTGAATTGGCATTAGTGGAAACAATATCTGAACGCACTCCGTTTTTATTAGCAATATCTTTGAAATAAGGAAGGACACCAAATACACCAATTGATCCTGTAAGAGTATTAGGCTCAGAATAAATTTTATCTGCTGCCATTGCAATGTAATAACCGCCGGAAGCAGCATAATCACCAAACGAAACAATTAAAGGTTTCTTTTTCTTCAATTGCTGAAGCTCAAAAAGAATTTCATCAGACGCATTTGCACTTCCGCCAGGAGAATTGATTCTTAGAACAACCGCCTTTACTTTTTTATCTTCCTGCAATTCTTTTATATATTTAATATATTTTTCAGAATAAATCTGGTCATACTCATTACCACTGTTTATAGAACCGGAAGCATATAAGATTGCTACCTTTTCATTATCCGAATCTTTATCTTTAAAAGAATCTACATATTTATGTAATGTAATTTTATTAAGCTGGTCTTTTTCTTTCAGAGCAAGCTTTTTACGGATAATGTTATCATATTCAGTTTTCTGGATCAGTTTATCTGCCAATTTATATTTCACAGTAAGATCAGGAATCATACCATAAAGACTGTCAACAACCATTCTGAAATCTTCTGTGTTCATTTTTCTGGACGCAGCGATCTTAGAAGAAGTGTTGCTCCAAATATCATTTAAAAGTGTACTTAACTGTTCTTGATTTTCAGGTGAAATATCATTTCTTAAGAAGGGCTCAACCGCAGATTTAAATTTTCCGTGACGAATAACTTCAATCCCTATTCCATATTTTTCAGCAAAATCTTTAAAAAAAGTAACTTCCGTAGAAAGTCCTTTTAGTTCAATTCCACCAGCAGGATTCAGATAATATTCATCAGCAACAGAACCCAGATAATAAGAAGCCTGAGAAACCGCATTTCCGTAAGCATAAACAAATTTTCCGGTTTTTTTGAAGTCTTCAATAGCGGATCTTAAGTCATCTATATGAGTAATACCTGCATTCAGATTATCAACCTCTATACTTATTCCTTTTATGTTATCATCGGTTTTAGCTTTCTGAATGGCTTCTATAGCATCATAAATAAGAATATTTGTGCTTTTGCTGTTAATATCAAAAATACTTTGCTGCTCTTCTGTAGGACTATCTATAATATCTGTTTTAAGATTAATAGTCAGAACAGAATTTTTCTTCACCGTTACAGATTCTTTATTGCTCATTGATCCGAAAGCAATCATTACCACAAAAAAGAAGAAAAATACGAAGCATAGTATAACAATAGCTACTATATTTGCTAATACATTTTTAAAGAAACTCTTCATAAATAATCATTTTTCAATATGTCGCAACATACAGCAGTTTTGTTACTCGGAAGTAACATCGGTGATACAAAAAATAATATTGATGAGGCTTTGGAAGCAATATCACAGGACAATGTAATATTAAAAAAAAGTGAATATTTAATATCTGAACCAGTAGAGTTTGTCAGTTCTAATATTTTTTGTAATATTGCAACGATAATACAGACTCATTTATCACCCGTTCAACTCCTTGATTATGTGAAAAAAATTGAGACAAGTATGGGTCGAAAAAACGACTCGTCGGTCACAAAAATTTATACAGACAGGGTAATTGACATTGATATTGTAAAGTTTAATGAATTGAAATTCTCATCAGAAAGATTAGAAATCCCTCACAAGAGACATCTTAACGATAGAGAATTTTCAAAATTTTTATTAAAAGATATTATTTAAAAAAACAACACATAAAACATATTGTATGAAATTAGGTTTATTATTATTGGCTACATTGCCTATTGCTACTTATGCGCAGGACAGTATTGCCGTAAATTCTACTAATGAATTTCCTAATACATTCTCATCGGGATCCGCAAACATTCAGAAATTTGACAACAAAGCGAGAAGATTTAACGACTGGTCTATATCTGTAGGAGGAGGCCCTGCATTTATGGCTTTTGCTGATGTTACTTCTTTTTATGATCGTAAAATTAACTGGGGTTGGAATGCTTACGTAAGTCTTGACAAACAGATTTCCCATACTTTTGGATTAAGTTTACAGTACCAAATGGGTAAAACGAACCAAAAAGCAATGTTACCAAACAACCCTGCTGCAGGAGTTGCCAATGCGTGGACGGAATTTAAGCAGGTTTCAATATTAGGAGATGTAAACCTCTCTAACCTTCTTAGACGTGTAGATAATCATTCACCATACAGATGGGCTTTACATGGTTATGCGGGAATTGGCTTCATGGGTTATAACACAGAACTCATCGACAATGATGCCTCAAGATGGAGTACAAACCCTCCAAGAATTCCCATACTAGTTGATCAAAAACTTGGTATCGAATCCTTTTTTATGCAGGCTGGTGTAGGATTGAAATATAAAATCTCCAGACTTATAGATATTGAAGGAAGAGTAATGTACCTTAATAGTTTTGATGAAGAATTTGATGGCGGTGGTCTGGGAAGAGAATTCGAAGGGGCAAACGGTTATAGAATTAATTACAATACAATCAATGATTCTTATTCAGACTCAATGCTCTCATTCAATTTAGGTCTTTCATTTAAACTGGGAAAACATATTTCTCATCTCGCATGGCACGACCCTTTACAAGAGGCATATTACAGAGCTAATGTTTTAGAAAATACATCAACAGAATTAGTTGTTTGTGAAAAAGGAGATAACGACAATGATGGTGTATGTGATGACTGGGATCGTGAACTCAATACTCCTGCTGGAGCAAGAGTTGACGGAGCAGGTGTAGCCTTAGATATGGATTTAGATGGTGTAATTGACCTATATGACAAATGTGTAACAGTTCCTGGTCCTGTTGATAACCAAGGATGTCCTACTACTCCAGTTGTACAGAATGTGGCTCCCACAATCGAAGAAACAATCAATCAAGATTTTGAAGGAATTGAATTTGAATTAAATGGTGACAAAATAAGACCACAATCTTTTGATAAGTTAAACCATGCTGTTGAAGTTATCAAAACTTTAGATAAAAATACTCAATACTTAGTTATTGGTGCTACAGATACAAGAGGTTCAGAAAAATATAATCAGACACTATCTCAAAAAAGAGCTAATGCTGTTGTTTCTTATCTTACAGGTAAAGGCGTTCCAGCAGGTATGTTAATCCCCGAGGGTCGTGGAAAATCTGATTTGAAATATCCTGAATGTGATCCTGCTACAAAATGTCCTGAGTGGAAAAATGAAGCAAACCGCAGAGTATATTTTAAATCTAAATAACAATTATTTAATTAACTAAATAAAAAATACACTATGAAATTAAGTTTAGCCATTGTTGCATTAGCTCTAGCTGTACCTACGGCAAGTTATGCACAAGATTCAATAATGGTAGTATCTAATGATACTTATCCCAATACATTTTCATCCGGATCTGCCAATGTATCTCCTTTTACACAAAAATCAAAAAGGTTTAATGACTGGGCAATTTCTGCCGGAGCGGGTGTTCCATTACTTCAGTCAGGAGATTTAACTTCTATTAAAAACGGTAACGGTAAAAACCTTTTTGGGTATTCTGCCTATATAAGTGTTGATAAAGCCATTACTCATGCTTTTGGTATCAATTTACAGTATGACAGAGGAGAAACAAGACAAGGCTGGTTCAATACAAAAGATTCTGCTCCTGCGGGTTCAACTTATCAACAGGTAGGTGCAAGAACTCAGTATGATGCAATCTCTTTGTTAGGTGATATTAACTTTTCAAATTTATTAAGAAGAGTTGATAACAAATCTACTTTCAGATGGGCATTACATGGTTATGCAGGTATTGGAACTTTAGCATATAGAGCTTATCAAAAAGATCTTAATGGTCAGAGATTAGCCACAGAAGTAAAACCTTTCAAATTAGGATCATTCTTTGGACAAGCAGGAGCTGGTCTTAAATTTAAAGTAAACAGAAGATTAGATCTTGAAACAAGATTAATGTATGTCTACACAGGTGATGATGAATTTGACGGTGGTGGTGCACAATATAGCTCTATCAATAAGAGAGAAGACCAGATTTCAGATAACTTCTTTAATGCAACTTTAGGTCTGTCTTTGAAGCTAGGAAAACATGAATCTCACTTGATGTGGCATGACCCGCTACAAGAAATGTACTACAAGCTTGATGTTTTGGCTGACAAAAATCAGGATATTGAAGTTTGTAAAAAAGGTGATGCAGATAATGATGGTGTGTGTGATGACTGGGACAGACAGCTTGATACTCCTGCAGGAGCAAGAGTTGATGGTGCTGGTGTAGCTCTTGATACAGATTTAGATGGTGTAATTGATCTTTATGACAAATGTGTAACTGTACCTGGACCAGTTGAAAATCAAGGTTGCCCATTAACTCCTGAACCATTACCAAATAATGGTGGGGTTACGATAAGTGAAATGAATCTTGAAGGAATTGAATTTGATTTAAATTCTGACAGAATTTTACCAAATAATACTCCGATTCTAAACAATGCAGTAAATTATATTAATTCATCTAATGGTTCGTATACGGTAATTGGAGCGACTGATACCAGAGCTTCTGATGCATATAACCAAAAACTTTCCGAAAGAAGAGCAAACAGCGTTAAAAGCTATTTAATCAAAAACGGAGTTGATGCTTCTAAGCTGAATGCAGTAGGAAGAGGTGAAAAAGACCTTAAATATCCTGAATGTGACCCGGCTACAAAATGTCCTGAATGGAAAAACAGAGCAAACAGAAGAGTTTATTTTGAAGCTAAATAATAAACTATAGTATTATATAAAGTCACGCAATGCGTGGCTTTTTTTGTTTAAATTCTTTCCTTACATTTACTTATGATTTCTTCTCAAGATTTTAATGAATTGAAAAATAAAACCCTCAAGCATTTCTGGGGTTATGATCATTTCCGCAATACTCAGGAACAAATTATAGATTCTATTATACAGAGAAAAGACACACTTGTTCTGCTTCCTACAGGCGCAGGAAAATCACTTTGTTATCAGTTACCTGCACTTTTGCAACATGGAACCTGTCTGGTAATTTCACCTTTACTGGCATTAATGAAAGATCAGGTAAATCAGTTAAAATTCAGAGGAATTGAAGCAGAATATCTGAGTTCTGAGCTTGATGAATTTGATGCTGAAATAATTTACAATCGATGCAAAGATGGCTTAACAAAATTACTTTACATTTCTCCTGAAAGATTAACCAATAGACAATTTGTACAAAATATTGAAGAAATACCACTTTCATTTATTGCAGTAGATGAAGCGCACTGCATTTCAGAATGGGGACAAGATTTTAGACCTAGCTATCAGAACATAAAAGATTTCAGGAAGAATAATCCTGAAATTCCATGTTTAGCATTAACAGCTACCGCAACACCCAAAGTTTTAAATGAAATAAAAAATAAACTTGAGCTTAAGAATCCTAATGTATTTCAGAAAAGCTTCAAAAGAGACAATATTAAAATCTTTATAGAAGAAATTTCAGACAAATATCAAAAGGTTTTTAATATTCTGAAATATGCTAAAGAATCCGGAATTATCTATGTAAGAACAAGAAAAGAAGCAGAGTTACTTACAGAATATCTGCATCGAAATAAGATACAGAATGTAGACTATTACCATGCCGGTCTTACTGCCAAAGAAAAACACGAAAGACAAAATTTCTGGAATAACAGTGATGAGAATGTATTGATCTCTACCAACGCTTTCGGAATGGGTATTGATAAAGACAACGTCCGTTTTGTAATTCACTTCTCACCTTCACAGTCAATAGAAAATTATTATCAGGAAATTGGTCGTGCCGGAAGAGATGGTAAAAAAAGTTTTGCTTTTCTGTTATGGAATCAACAGGAGCTATCAAATTTCGATCAGATTTTAAAAAATCAGATTCCTAATAAAGCAGAATTTCTAAAGATTATCAGCTATTTATACTCAAAATTTCAGATCGCCGAGTTTGAACTTCCTGAAAAAGTTTTTCAGCTCAACACAACTGGCATACAGAATTTTACAAAATTATCAACGGCAAAAATCAAGAATGTACTCAATTTCCTGCACACACAGGAGATTATTTACTATAATAACAACAAAAGCTTATCTTCTGTAGAGCTTTTGATCAATCATTATGAAATAGATCAGCTTCCTTCAAAAGATGCTTATTTTATTGAATTACTTCTTCGTTCGCTATCAGGGATTACAAGTCATAAAATAATGTTTAGCGAACAAAATCTGAGCAGTAAAATTGGTGTCAGTGTTCATTTAATCAAAGAAAGATTAAAAGAAATGCAGCAAAAAAACTATCTGGAATATATTGATGGTGCTTTAGCGAGTATCAAATTTCTAAAACCCAGAGATGAAAGAGCTAATAGTGGAATATACTGGAAACTTTTCGAACACATCCAGAAAAATAAAATCCAGAAATGGGAAGAAATGAAGTTTTTAGTAGAAGATACCAAATACTGCAAGATAAAACTTATCCTGTCCTATTTTGGAGAAAAAAATTCAAAAAACTGTGGTCAATGTACTGTCTGTGAAAAAAATAAACAATCAATATTCGGAAAGAATATTTCTGAAGAAATCATCCGGGTACTAAGCAAAAAACCTTCAACTATAGAGGAAATTTCTATTCAGCTGCAGTTCCATTCTAAAGAAAACATTCTGGAGCATTTAATTTATCTTCTGGATTCAGGAAAAGTAAGAATGCTCAATTTTAAAACCTATGCTTTAACATAGTTTTTAATGATAAATAAATTTAAAATTTAGAACCGATCATTTTTTCCTTATAATAAGGAACTTTATCTTTGTACAATGAAATCACTGAAAGTAGTATTTTTAGGCACTCCGGAGTTTGCAAAACATACATTGGAAGCCATTCACAAATCTCATCACCAAGTTGTAGGTGTCGTAACTGTTGCCGATAAAGCCAGTGGACGAGGACAAAAAATAAACCAATCACCTGTCAAAATTTTTGCGGTTGAAAATAACATTCCCGTTTTTCAGCCTGAAAAATTAAGAAATCCCGAATTTTTAGACGAATTGAAAAAATTAGAAGCTGATATTTTTGTGGTAGTTGCATTCAGGATGATGCCAAAAGTTCTATTTGAGATGCCTAAAATGGGAACCTTCAATCTTCATGCATCACTTTTGCCAGATTACAGAGGTGCTGCACCTATTAATTATGCTGTTATAAATGGTGAACAAAAAACAGGAGTAACTACTTTTTTTATTAATGAAAAAATAGATGAAGGAAATATTCTACTACAGCACGAACTTACTATTTTGCCCGATGAGAATGCAGGAAGCCTTCATGATAGATTGATGTTGATCGGAGCTGATCTTGTCATAAAAACGCTTGATGGTCTTGCCGAAAACTCAATTACAGAAAAGGCACAGCCAGAGGTTAGTAACCCTAAAAATGCCTTTAAGATTTTCAAAGAAGACACAAAAATCAATTGGAAGAAAAGTTCTAAAGAAATCCATCAATTTATTCTAGGAATGTCTCCATACCCTGCTGCTTTTACAGTTTTAAAGATTTCTGAAGAAGATAAAAACTTAAAAATATTTTCAGGAAAATATGAAATTGCCGATCATCATAAAGAAAGCGGAAGTTTAGAGATTTCAAAAAACGAGTTTAAGATCTATACTACAGATGGAGTATATTTTCCACTAGAATTACAATTAGAAGGCAAAAAAAGAATGAATTTAAAAGATTTTCTAAACGGCTTTAGAAATTTTGATGAAATCAAATTAGCTTAATAGTATCTTTTCTTTTAACTTGATAGAGAAACCAATTCCATTCTTTTCCTATTAATAAATAATCTTAGAGTAATAGCTTTTTACTAAAAATTTCAAGTAATGTATATCCGCTTTGTCATCAAGGCGTTTTTTTTTGGGATTAATACTGTTTTTGAGTGTTTATACTACTTGACTAAAGAATGTAATTTCAGATAAATCTTAGCTACAGAAAACGTCCAATAATATTACGTAATTTGATTGTGATTAAAAAGTTTTCCATTAATTTTAAATTAGCTTCTTAAACTTCATTAAATATTGGTATAAACTTTTGGAAG
>WPCJ01252417.1_pt1 | contig 15818 bp, 16 predicted proteins | sample 5399831 | NCBI WGS metagenome assembly WPCJ01 (sample SAMN12869470, study PRJNA574797) | sludge metagenome | isolation source: wastewater treatment of pH10 | place: China:Beijing | collected 2019-05-20 | reverse complement strand
CTCAAAGGGATAGCGTCAGGCGCCGGTGCGGCAGGCAGCGCGCTGGCCGGCGCCGCGCGTGACAAGGCCATCGGCGTGCCCGGCACATGGGGGGCGTCCACGCTCGGCCTTGCCAATTCCAAGCTCGACCAGGCCCAGGGGCGGCCGACCCGCAAACCTTCCAGCGACGACAAGGCGTGAATGACAGGATATGGCTACCCGCAACCCACCCGAAAATCCCTATCTCGCCGCGCGCCAGGAATGGAATGAGCGCTATGGCTCTTATGTGATGGCGGCGCGCGCCTGGCGCATTGTCGGGATCACCGGCATGCTGATGGCGGTGATCGGCTTCTCCTATGCGCTTTATCAAAGCACGCAGGTCAAGCTTGTCCCCTATATCGTCGAGGTCGATCGTCTGGGCACGGCTGCCAGCGCCGGCTTCCCGCAGCAGATCGAATATGCCGATGCCCGCGTCGTGCGCGCCACGCTTGGCTCCTTCGTGAGCAATTTCCGCTCGGTCACCCCTGATGCGGTTGTCCAGAAGCAATATATCGACCGCACCTATGCGCTGCTGCGAACCTCTGACCCGGCCACCGAGAAGATCAATGCCTGGTTCCGAGGCAATTCCCCCTTCGATCGTGCGCTCACCATGACAGTCGCCATCGAGGTGACCAACATCGTGCCGTTGTCGAACCAGAGCTATCAGGTCGACTGGACCGAATTCCAGCGCGACCGGCAAGGCAAGGAACTCGGCACCCGTCGCTACCGTGGCATCGCCACCGTAACGCTGACCCCGCCCCAGGACGAGGCGGTCATCCGCTTCAATCCGATCGGGCTTTATCTGAAAGATTTCGAGTGGACGGCGCAGCTGTGAGCGCCCCGCAGGAGAGTATCATGATCATATCCAGGATGCGGGGCATCATTTTATGCGCCGCCCTGCTTGCATCCGTAGTACCGGCATCTTCTCAGGCACAGGCGCTGAACGCCAACGAGATGCGAGGAACGAACCTTTCCGGCCAATGGCAGTCGGGGAGGGGAGTCGTTACCCGCGGCAATGACGGCAAGGTGATTTTCCTGTTCGGCGAGGTTCAGCCCTCGGTCGTATGTTCGCCCCTTCAGGTCTGTGATATCGAGCTTCAGACAGGCGAAATCGTCCGTGATGTTCTCCTTGGCGACACGGTACGCTGGAAAGTCGAGCCGGCAACCTCCGGCGCGCCTGGCGGACAGGCGGTGCATCTGATCGTCAAGCCGTCTGAGGCCGGGTTGGTCACCTCAATGGTGGTGACGACGTCACGACGCACCTACCACATTCAGCTCAAATCCCATCAGAGCCAATATATGGCGCGGGTCGGCTTCGAATATCCCGAGGACGTCAATGCCCGTTTTGCTGAAATCAGCGCGCGCATGGAAGCCAGCATCGTCCCGGGCGCTGGCATTGCCGCCGACCAGCTCAATTTCGCGTTCCGGATGAGCGGTACGGCGCGCTGGCGTCCAACGCGGATCTACAGCGACGGTCAGAAAACTTACATCCAGTTTCCATCCTCGCTGTCTGGCCAGGATGCTCCTGTGCTGTTTGTCGTGTCCGGCGGTGAAAACCGCATCGTCAACTACCGGATGAACGGTTCCATGATGGTGGTCGATTATTACATCGATCACGCCATTCTCGTTTCCGGCGTCGGTCGCCAGCAGCAGAAGATTACCATACGACGGGGAGGGTAGGAGGATGCACGGGATTTCCTTGTTCAGCCGCCTTGTCGCCGCCGCTCTTATTTGCGCCGGCCTTCTTGCCGGTTGCCAAACGCTGGGGCAGGCGGGCCTGATCCAAAGCACGGTCACCGCGCAACTGACACCGGAAGCCGCCAGCAGTATTGCCGGCGACATGGTGGACAGGCTTGCTGAACAGGCCGGGCCCGGCAACACCACGATCCGGTTCACGCCCGACGGCTCGGCATTCGGACAGGCGCTCGCGGCATCCCTGCAAAGCTGGGGTTACGCCGTCGTCACCGACCAGAAAACCGACCAGGAAAACATCCTCGACCTTGCCTATACGGTTGACGAATTTGAAGGAACCGTTCTGGTCCGGCTGTCGACGCCGCGCTTCGATCTGACCCGCATGTACAAACCCGGGGCTGAAGGGGCTTCTGTGGTCAGCCCGCTCTCGGTCCGGCAACATGGCTCGGCAGGCACGGCATGACGCAATCGCTGAAGCTCGGCGGCACCGACGCTGCATCCGCTCCAAAGATCCGCCGCCTCAACCGGCTGCCGATTGTCGGGGCCATTGCTCTGGTGGTGCTATTTCTGGCCGTCATCTTCTATGGGCTGACGTCACGCGGGCTGCGGTTTCGTGACACCGGCGACGCCGGTGCGGCGGGATCGCAATCGGCCTCGACCTATGCCGACCAGCTCACCCGCGGCGTTCCCGACGGCATCATCGGCGAGCCGGTCCAGCCACAGTTCCAACCGCGGCCGCCCGCAGCGCCGGAGACCGCAGCCAATCCGTTCCCGGTAGCCGAGCCCGCACCCCAAATTTCTCCGCAGCCGGCCACGTCACAGCTCGAGCCCGAAGAGGTGTGGCGGACACGGCTTGAGCGGGAACAGCATGAGCAATATCTGCGCGAGCAGCATCGGCAGCGCATGGCGCGGTTACAGGCCAATGACGCAGCCTACGATTCCCCGATTGCTGTCGGCATCAGCGAACCCGGGCACGATCCTGCCACTAGCGCAGAGACAGCCGGAGCATCTTCCCCTGCTGGACAATCAGCACGGCCGGCAAGTGCGCTCGATCTCTACGCCGCCGCCATGCAAGGTGGGCTGACGGATCAAACCAATGATCCGAATGGACAGGCCGGAAAGGAACGCTTCTTCAATCAGGACATCGCGGAACTCGGCTATCTGCCAAACCGGGTCGCGCCGCAGATCTCCCCTTACGAGCTGAAACGCGGCTCCGTCATCCCGGCCACGCTCGTAACCGGAATCAACTCCGATCTTCCCGGCCGCATCACCGCCCAGGTCAGCCAGAACGTCTATGACAGCGCTACGGGCCGCCATCTGCTGATTCCGCAAGGTGCAAAACTCTTCGGCCGCTACGATTCCAACGTGTCGTTCGGACAAAACCGCGTACTGGTCATCTGGACAGACATCATATTCCCGAACGGCTCCACGCTCCAGCTCGGCGGCATGGCCGGAACCGATGCAGCCGGCTATGGCGGGTTCAGGGATCGTGTCGATAACCACTATTTCCGGACCTTCGGCTCCGCAGTCCTCGTGGCCCTGATCGGCGCCGGCACGGAAATGATGATCCCGCAGGATCGCAACGCCTTCGGCACATCAAACAGTGCCGAGGACGCCACCAGGCGCTCATTTGCCGAGACCTTCGGCCAGATGTCGCAACAAACCTTGTCACGCAACCTCAATGTCCAGCCGACGCTGAAAATTCGCCCAGGATACCGGTTCAACGTCCTCGTAGACCAGGACATCGTGTTTCCCGGCACAATGTGACGTGAATCCAGGCGGCGTGCTGCAAGTTCACTCTTGCGCCAATCAGCTATCGCGCAATTCCCGCTTCTCATAAACAGAGCTTATCCGGTTTCCGTCCCACACATAGCAAAGATGCCGCTCCTGCCGGGCGTTGGACAGCAACGGCGGGCGAAAGACAGCGGCACATTCACCACCTTCCTGCCGCACGCTGTCATAGGCGATGCCATTGGAGGCGTCCTTGCGTAGTGTTCGGGCAAGATGCTGGGCGGCCGCATAGTCGGTCTTGTGATAAACGAGTGCGAAATCGCTCTGCCTGCCCCGTAGATCGTGCAATTCGCCGTCGAGGTCGATGACATAGACTCGCATGTCCAGTTCCATTTTCGGCTCGGCGGTCGCCCGCATGAAGCGCTCGCGATGGTAGCTGGTTTCGGCTATCGCGGTTTCGATCTCCCTGGCTGCATAGAACACACCGAAGGCGCCATCGGTAAAGCGGCTGCCATCGGGATTGAGATGGGTGAACGCGGCCATGATGACGCTGGTGCCGGGGCCGCTGATGCGGTCTTCCGGCGCGACCAGCCTGATATCGCCGGCTTCGTCCCGCAGCCGCTGATTGGTCAGTGCCTCCAGCTCAAAGATGGCTTCGAGATCGTCCGGGTTCGTCACGCGCTCGAAAAGCTGAATGGGCGGAAAGCGGCTGGGAATGATCCGCCAGCACGGCTTCCATTTAATGTGGGAAACCGGTGGCGTCATGCCCAGCCGCCGCGCTGCGCATCGAGATACTGGCGCACCGCGTACAGATCGGCGACCTGGCCTGAAAGCATCCGGTCGAGCGCGGAACGTCCGCCGAAGAGGGGGGCTGCGTTCGGACGCTTGATCCAGCCATCGGCGGCTTTCTCATCCGGCAGCAGAATCTGGAGCGCCTTGTAGACGCCCAGGATGTAGGAAATTCGCTCCAGCGTGTCCTTGGGCAGTGCCGTGTTCGGGTCCTTCTTCCATTTGAAGAAGGTCGAGCGCGCGGTCACGCCCAGCAGGGTCATTTGCTCATCAACGGAAAGGTCCCACAGATCGGCGATGCGGAAGAACGTTCGCAGCGCAGGGCCTGACAGACCCTTGCGGTCGATTGCTGGTGCGGTATGTGCCTGGACCGACATCGCTGCCTCCATAATTGGCTTCCTCAATAGTATGGTCTCTTTGTGGACTTTTTTCAATAATTATCTGTAATTGGATTATTGGCATTCCGCAAGGGGCGAGCCCCGTCGTCGATTGGTTTTGCTGTGTTGAAGCCCATTGCTGGACCCAGGCTTCCGCCAAGACAGGTAAGAACACCCGGTCGTGGTGACCGAAGGTCTTGCCAACGGGCATTATACGCCGCTGGAGTGTCGTGGTTTCGAATCGTATCAGCCTGCCGGTCGGCCATTGCGAAGACTTCGACGATCTGTAGCACCTCGATCACCTGATTGGCCTTCGCAGGCGCGCATCGGCCGTTGCCGAAGGAGCCAATATCGCCAGAGGAAAATTCCCGAATCTGAAAGCGTTTCGGCAAGATCCTCAGATGCGCATTCGTCATTCAGGCGCTCATACATACTGGCGTTGCACTGCATTCTTTCATATTGTTCTTCATGAAGCGGTACGCGCCGCTTTGGGGCTTCGAAACCCCTGTCCACCGGTTGGTGCCGGCCGTTACGGCGCCGCGATCCTATGGCCAAAGGCCGGGGTCCTGTGACGTATGTCCAGGCGCCTCGGTGTTAAAGGTCACAGGGCTGCGGTGGACGCAGTTTCGAAACCCCGGCTTGGGTTCACAGGATTATCGATTGCGGGGGCGTACCGCAATTCACCTGTCCTGAAGGTCGAATGACAATGCGAAACCCGTCAACGAGGAACCAGACCACCGATCTTTCAAGGCAACTCGACCCATTGATCGACCCGCTGGACGACGATCAACTCTTGACCCTTGTAATTGAGGCTATCAAAGAATACCGGCGCCTGCTGCAATACGCTGAGGATGCCCATCAGCATTGGGAGCACGCAAAATCTGCTTCCGCCGGCGAAAGCTGCCAACTGAAAGAGCTTGAGCGCGCCTACCTCAATGCCCTGAAAAACCATCAGGCCCAGATGAACCTCGTCGCATCCCTGACAGAGCGGCTCGGCTATACCCCGACCATCGATCAGGAGGGCCCTACCGCCGAGGAATGAGTCCGCGATCCAGTGCAATCCGCACCATATGAGGCCCATTGGTTGCGCCCAGCTTGGCCTGGGCGTTATCAATATGAAAGCGGACCGTTTTTTCAGAAATTCCATGCATCTGGGCGATGTCGGCTTTCGTCTTGCCCAGCGACGTCCACATGACACAGTCGAGTTCTCTGGGGGTAAGCGGATTGGAAAGCATCTGCCGCGCCGCGAAATCCGCATTGGAGACATGCATGTGGGTATAGGCGACGGCGGCCACGGCAGACTTGAGCGCAGAGATATTGTAGGGCGCATCCATGTCGGATTCGGACATGAATGTCAGCATCGCCGTTCTTCCGAACCCGGCACGCATCGGGATCGTCATGCCGGACACGACGCCGAAATCACCGATCTCGTCACGATATTTTCGTGCAACAGGTTCCGTAAGGTCCATTCGCGCCAGCGACCACCAGAACGGCGTCGACGCCTTGCGGGCGTGTCTTACCACCGGGTCGACGATCGACAGATGCGCGTCGAGATAATAGTTCTCCCACGCCTGCGGCAGATCGGTCAGCGTACGAGCGCCATCGCTGCTTACCCCGACATAGGCAAAACGTTGCAATCCCGCAGCGACCGTGAATTTGTGCAGAGCCGCCCGTACGGCCCGTTCGTCACGAGTAAGCTCCAGCGCTTCGAGCAAGCCGGAGATCTGGTCCGACAAAAGGTTTGTTCGCCTTGCGGGTTGCATTTCGTCCTCCTCACGACGTAGCTTTGCCGCGATTGTCGAAATCTTACTGGGTTACCTCCTTTTCCCGGCTTTGCGGCGCTTCTAAGCGGTGAAATTCTTTAGCCATTTTGGTTTTGAAACTTCTGGAACTCAATCTGCATCCGCGACAAATCGACTGTTCCAGGTCACATCGGCGTTACCGCGCTGTCAGCCAGCAGCAACCAGGGATCGGAAATGACAGCACAACGTCTGTCATCTATGGCCCATCCTGCTCTTTGAGCGTGGAAAGATCGACGCGTATTCCCGCGGCGTGTGGATCGTGGTTCTGCTCCGGCGCCAGAGTCGTGCTGTCGGGTTCTGAGTCCAGAGTCGCTTCTGGCGGATCTTCCGTCGAGCTATTCTCGTCGCCAGAAAGCGGGCCGGGATCTGCCTGGCCAAATACATAGGCTCCCTGGAACATTCCCGTACGCCAGGCGGCGATGGCTTCGCGAAACACGCCCTGACCGTCTTCGCCCCGCGCATGGGCCACAATTCGATACACCTTTCCAAACAGCGCCGAACCCATACGGATGTTTTCGCAGGCATCGACCAGGCCGGTCGAGATTTTCGTGGCATCTGAAACGCCGTAGCCTGCCGGATACTGAGTGACGCCGACCCGCACGGTCGCCTGGCCGATGAAACGCTGAATCAGCCTCACTGCATCATCCGCATTTCGCGGCGGTTCTGGCAGGATAACCCTGTCGCCGGCCGTGATGGTTACGGAAAGGGGATTGTCAGATCCCGCCTCGACAATGAAGCGCTCGACAATTGCGATCTCTATTTGAGGATCGGCACATTGATGGATCAGCGCGGCGTCGATCATGGCGAACCTTTCTTTCAGGTGTTGAATGAAACAATAAGCGGAAGCGAAAACAATCGCGCCCAGGCGGCCGCACTTGCCCGCTGAATGGCGACGATGTTGGTATTCCCGGTCCACCAGCCATTGCCCGTCGCGACAATGACGTCCGGGTCGTGCAAAGTGGATTGCAGGACAGGCCAGATCAGGAGTTGCTCGTAGCAGATCAGCGGCGCGATCCTTTGACCATCGATTTCGACAACCGGGTTGTCGAAGAAATGCGCTCGCGCGCCTGCCGGCTCATCGATAAGTCTACGCCATGGCTGCCACATCGACACCGGCACCGGCATCCGCTCCCGGTAGAGGATGCGGGATCCCTCGCCGGACACTTCGACCATGACATTGTCGTAACCCCCAGCATCGACGATGATCGCGCCGGCGATGACGGTCAGGTCTGTACCTTCGAGCGCTCTGCTCCAAAGACGGGACGTCGTCGGTGTCCAGATGCCTGCCGCACTCTCCGGCAACACGACAACCTGCGCACCATCGCCCGCCGCTTCGGTGACAAGGCCGATGGTTTCGACCTGCTCGGCATAATCGGCATAGTGTCCATTCTCGCCGCGAAAATGCGTGTCGATACCGATCCAACCTTCAGCGGTGTCGGGAGGCGCCCACGTTGCTGCTGACCACAGGCATAACCCGGCCATGGCGAGTGTCGCGATCGGCCAGAATCTCGTGGTCATTGCCAGAAGGCCGATCATTGCGGCCACCAGACCCGGCCATCCCCATCCGGAAAACACCATGCCGGCGCCCGTGATCGGATGCGCCCAACCCACGATACCGAAGGGCGGTACGCTCATCAGCACCGCTGCGATGCCATAGCGCAGCACGCGGTCCCGCCCCGACCGCTTGGTCCAGAGCGCCGTGTGAACGAGCACAAAGCCGGCTGACGCTGCAACCCAGAGCGCAAACCCCGCTGCGATACCGCCGCCATAAAAGTTGGCGACCCCTCGCGGAAGCCCATGAGAGGCGGCGAGAAAGTATCCGGCCGCGACCAAAGCCGCGATTGCTCGTGTTGGCGCCACCGCCCAAAGGGCCGGAAACAGCATGGCGACCGGAAGAAGGAAGGGATTGCCGCTCCAGCCAATAGTGCCAATTGCAACCGCAGCGATGGTGAGGATTGCTGATTCTACGATCTCAGGGGGCGGCGACCGTAAGGACCGGGCGCGCGAGGCCGAGGAGCCCGGATGCCGGGATCGGCCCGAAATATCTCGAGTCATAGGAACCTGCAAAGCTGGAATGAAGAAAGAGATGACCGAAGGGCACAAGGCCGCCGGTGTAGGAAGGAAGCGCTCTGCCCTGCGCATCGGCAGCGCGAACATCGGAATGCGGCAGCACCCGACGGTCGATCATGACGACGTCGTCTATCTCGACATGCTGACCTGGCAGCGCCACCACCGTCTTGATGAGCGGGCTCAACCAGCCCGGGCAAAGGCCGCGCCGGACGTAACCGCGCTCGAGACCAAGCGTGAAGGCGGCCGTTTCAGGCGGACAGATGAAGACCAGATCGCCGACAATCAGCGACCGGTCGAGCGCTTCGATCCGCCACAGTCCGATTGGATAGCTGGGCGTCAGATTGAAACGAAAACCAGAACCATAGATCGCGGCGAGCATCAGTGCCGGGAGGGCAATGATCGAGCCAACGATAGCGGCGCGGCGGCGGCGTATCGTCATTTCAGCACCTGCGACTGGCGCTGCGTCTGGCGAAGCGCCTCGGCCTCCTTGAGCGCCTGGGTGGTTCGTTCATGGGCCGCAAGCTGCTGTCCGGCTCGCATCATTGGCCAGGCCGAGGCAAGCTTCTGGCGCTCGCCCGGCGACATGCCGAAGACCTGCCTTTCGAAGGCCGGTCCTGTTGCCGCGCTCGCAGCATTGGAGAGCAGGCTGCGTTCGCCGAACCGCTCGGACACCGCCTTGTTGAACGTGTCGATCTCGGCCTTGGCCATCTTGTCGGCCAGCGCAAAGCCCAAGGCCGCTGGCAGATCATTGCGGTCGATGGCGTCGCGCACGCGCTCGAGCACCCGTCGCGCATTGTCGGAAAGCGTGGGGATGTCGACGGACACCTTGAGACGCCGGGCGCGCTCTTCTGCCTCGTGCTTGCGTTCGGCCTCGGTCCGCTGGCGCAGATAGTTCTCGAGGTTCCGGGCCAGCGCCGGCGCGTTGAGACGAGCGGTTTCGCGATCCTGCTTGTCGGCGCGGCTGGCGAGCAGGCCAGTCTTGCCCTTGAGGGCTCCAAAACCTTCCGGGTCATTGACAATTTTCTCGGCCGTGGCCTTGGCCAGCGCCGGATCCTTGAGCATGGCGTCGACATTGATGGCGTTGAAGGCGGCCTCCGGCTGCGCATAGACCAGCCGGAAGCGCGTCGAGACTTCCTCCCACTGCGTCTTCAGCGCCGGGTCGGCCGCAAGCTTGTCCTCGACAGCCTGTTCGACGGATTTGGGGAATATGGTGATCCCGGCCACCATCGGTTCGACCTCCTTGATCTGGGTGGAAGGCGTTTGCCGTGCAGAGCCGGAAACGAGACCCAGCCGGCCCGCCAGGGCGAACAGGCGCGGACCGAGATCGGCCAATCGCTGCTTCTGACGCACCGTCCAGTCGAGCCGGTCACGCACGATGGTGCGCGCAACGTTCATCAGGTTGAGGCCACGATTTTCGGCGAAGCGGAGCGCTGCGCGATAGGCGGAAGCGCCTTCATAGTCGAGCGTGGTTTCCTTCGATCCGTCACGCGACAGGCGCTCGACCAGCCGCGACATGGCGAGTGCCCGAACGTCGACGACCTCCCAGACATGCCGCTGAACGGTCTGGCCGTCCGGCAGCGTCACGGGTTCGGAGCCCTTGTGCTCGAGGCCGATCCGATCGCCGATTTCAGGCGCAGCCTTTTTCATGGCGCGGTTGAGATCGACGCCCCAGATCGTATTCTGCTTGCCGTCGCCGGTCTCCAGGGTGACAAAGTAGCTGTCACGGTTCTCCGGTTTGTTCTCGAAGGGTGCTTCACCGTGATCGACGAGAACGCCGCCACGGTTGGTATAGTCGCCCAAGCCCACATAGAGCTGCGCGTCATCACGATGGCGGGTGAGCGCAACATAGGTGAGGTGACGATCGAGCGTGCGCGAGGCGAGCACTTTCACGCTGTCGACGGTGGCGCCCTGGCTTTTGTGAACCGTCGTGGCATAGCCGTGATCGAGGTTGGCGTAGAAGCGCTGCTCGACCATCACCTGGCGGCGATCATCCCCCTCGCCGACTTCTGCAACAATCCTGCCGGGCGACGCCTCGACGACCCTGGCCAGCATGCCGTTTTTGACGCCGAGCGATCCCTCGTTCTTGAGGAACACGATCTGATCGCCTGCCGCGAAGTTGCGATTTCCGCCCTCGGTCTGGAAGTCAAAGCCTTCGGCGAGGATGCCGCGCTCGACCAGCTTTTCGCGAGCAAGTTCGTTCAGCATGCGCACATCGGCACGCCGGTGCGCGAGAATGAGAGCGGTTCTTGCCGGGTCATAGTCCCGGTTCCAGTCTTCGACGAGGGATACGATCGCCTCGTCGCGGCTCCATTCCGTCCTGACCATGCCGACATTGTCATAGGCGGCGAGCGCTGCGCCGATGCGGCCGCGGGCAAGATCGGCCGACGCCTGCCGCATCCAGGATTCGCGCTGGCGATGAATGATACCAAGTTCAGCATAACCGATGCGATCGGCAATAGCCCGGAAGGCCGCGCCCGCTTCGATCGGCTGGAGCTGATCGGGATCGCCGATCAGGACCAACTTGGCACCGGCCTTCGATACGGCTTCGACGAACAGCGCCATCTGCCGTGACGACACCATACCGGCCTCGTCCAGAACGAACACAGTCTTGTCATCGAGCCGGTCCTGGTCCTGCTGCCAGCGCAGCTCCCACGAAGACAGGGTGCGGGACGCAATGCCCGCTTCTTTCTCCAGCCCTTCGGCCGCCTTGCCCGCCAGCGCGCCACCAACAACGCGGTATCCGGCTGCCTCCCAGGCTTCACGCGCCGCCTTCATCGTCGTGGTCTTGCCGGCCCCGGCACGCCCGACGATGGCCGCGATCCTCGCGCCTCCGGCAATATGCTCGATCGCCGCACGCTGTTCTGCCGACAGGCGCTCATGACGCGCGAACGTCTTCTCCAGAACCGTGTTATGAACCCCATGCGAGGACCGGCGGGAAAGCCAGATCGCGCGTGACGCCATGCCCGCCTCAAGCTGGATGAGCTCGCGCGTCGTCAGCCTGGCCGGCTCCCGCTTTCCGGACGCGAGCGAGATTCTTTCCCGCTCCAGCCGCAGGATGTCCGGGCTCTGCAATATCCGCGACAGCAGGTTCCGGAAGATGCCTGCGTCGTCGACATAGCGATGCAGCACTTTCGCGATATCGCGCTCGTCGAAGACGTTCTTTTCGCGGCTGATGAGATCCAGCACCAGTTCAGGATTGAGCTGAATGCGCCGGGCGTTTTCGGCGCGGCGTGCCTCAAAGATTTCCAGCCGCTCCAGCTCCAGCCGCTCGCCCAGCACCTGCGCTTTTCGGTCTATCGCCTTTGCGCCAACGCCGAGATGGGTGGTCGGCACCAGGTCGATACCCTGCCTTTCGTAGGAGTGGCCATCGACGCGCAGGTCAACGCCGTTGAGCGCCAGATGGTGATTGAGCCGCTCGAACCAGGCATCGCGTACGGCATTGAACTCATCCAGGCCGCCAGCCCACAGGTCGTAGACGATCCTCCCTGTTTTCGTTCTGACCGGCAGGCCATCCTCGCCGATGACCGCGATCTTCTTTGCCCCGAACCCGTCTTCGGTCAGCGGGCGCAGCGTCATCATCAGATGGACATGCGGATTGCCGGGATTGTCGTGATAGACCCAGTCGGCAACCATGCCCCGCGAGAGGACCTGGCTTTCCACGAAATCCCGAACCAGGGCGATATTCTGCTCCGGCGACAGCTCCAGCGGCAAGGCAATGGTCAGGTCCCTGGCAAGCTGGGCATCGGCGCGTTTCTCGAACGCCTCGACCGTGTTCCAGAACGCTTCGGCAGCCCCCGCAACAGAGCGATCCGCGATCATGTTGCGCAGCCAGTCCGGCGCATCGGCCGGGATCGTGAACTCTTCATGCAGCAGACCGAGTTTTTGCGTGTAGTCGATGGTTCTTGCCTCGCGTTCGAAGTCCATCCGCGCACAGTGCCGATAGGCCGCCGACAGCACGGCGCTGCGGCCGTCACCGCGGCTGATGATGCTGGCTGAGAAATGCGCGATGGCCACGGGCCGCGGGCTCCTTCTTCCGGTCGACATGACCTGTCCGCAAGCAACACCACGGCCCGGCGACAGGCCGGAAACGCAACGCGTCGCGCCAGCGACGTATAATTGCGCCCTTGGAGCATTCCTTCGGAACGCCGGGATGATTTCAGAAAGTGTCAGCTTCGCCGACCCGGCATTTATGCCGGGTCGCGCAAAGCGCGATCCCGGGCGAGTCTGGCCACTGCCAACAGGCAGTCTAGCCAGAAGGAGCCAACCGGAATGAGGAAACCATCGTCACGGATCAGGGAAGAGATCGCGAAACTGCAAGAGCAGCTCAAGGCTGCTGAAACCCGGGAGGCCGAACGCATCGGCCGGCTCGCCCTCAGGGCAGGGCTTGGCGAGATCGAGATCGAAGAGAGCGACCTTGTCGCTGCGCTCGAGGAGATTGCGGGGAAGTTTCGAAAGGGGGGAGGACGGGTCAACAAACCGACGTCCGCGCCGGTCGCGGCTGGCGCGCCTGCGAGGCAGGCTGGAGAGGCATAAGCGGATGAAACGAATAGAGACGGACGAAGCCCGTAAGAAAGACACGCGGGAAAAGATCGCGCTGGGCGGCCTGGTCGCTAAAGCAGGCCTGCGCTATGAGAAGCGCGCGCTCCTGCTCGGACTGCTCATCGACGCGAAGCTGAGGATCAAGGGCGACGACAAGGAGCGGTCACGGCTCACCGAAATCGGCGAAAAGGCATTCGGCCGTGAACCCGACTAGGATCGCGCTGTTGGTTGCGCCCGGCGCGATCATGGTCACGGCGCTGATGCTGCTCACCGGCATCGAACAGTGGACGGCAAGTTTCGGCAGAACCTCCGATCAGCAACTCGCCTTCGGGCGGGTTGGGATCGCATTGCCCTATGTGGCAGCCGCGGGCATTGGCATCGTGTTTCTGTTCGCCGCCAGGGGTGCGGCCGCCATCCGCTATGCGGGTGGCGGCGTGCTGATCGGTACGTTGGTCATCATCGTCGTCGCAGCGATCCAGGAACTCACCCGGCTCGCCACGTTTGCTGGCAGCCTGCCGACAGAAACCACAATCCTTGCCTATGTCGATCCGGCAACAGCGATCGGCGCAATGCTATCCCTCGTTGCAAGCATGTTTTCTTTGCGCGTTGCGCTGCGCGGCAATGCGGCCTTTGCTGCATCATCGCCTCGTCGTGTTCGTGGCAAAAGAGCCATCCACGGCGAGGCTAGGTGGATGTCGCTGAATGATGCAAAGCGCGTCTTCCCCGCAGTCGGGGGCATCGTCGTCGGCGAGGCTTATCGCGTCGACAAGGATGTCGTCGCCGATCGCAGCTTCCGTGCTGATGATCGGGAGACCTGGGGCAGCGGTGGAAAATCGCCACTGTTGTGCTTCGACGCTTCTTTCGGCTCGACTCATGGTCTCGTGTTCGCGGGCTCGGGAGGCTTCAAAACCACATCCGTCACCGTGCCAACCACCCTGAAATGGGGCGGTGGTCTCGTTGCGCTCGACCCCTCTAATGAGGTTGCGCCCATGGTAATCGAGCATCGGCGCAGTGCCGGAAGAGACGTGTTCGTTCTCGACCCCAAGAAGCCGGCAACCGGCTTTAACGTCCTCGACTGGATCGGCCGCTTCGGCAGCACAAAGGAAGAGGATGTGGTGGCGGTCGCCAGTTGGGTGGTGACCGATACGGGACGGTCGACCTCGATCCGCGATGATTTTTTCCGCGCTTCTGCGCTTCAGCTCATCACTGCGCTCATCGCCGATATCTGCCTGTCAGGGCATACGAAAAAAGAAGATCAGCATCTGCGGCAAATGCGGGCAAACCTGTCCGAGCCCGAACCGAAGCTGCGAGAGCGGTTACAGAAGATCTATGACAACTCCGAGTCCGATTTCGTCAAGGAGAACGTCGCCCCCTTCATCGCCATGACGCCCGAAACATTCTCCGGCGTCTATGCCAATGCGGTCAAGGAAACCCATTGGCTGAGTTATCCGAATTATGCGGCGCTGGTGTCAGGTTCGAGTTTTTCGACCAACGCCATTGCCGAGGACAAGACCGACATTTTTGTCAATCTGGATCTGAAGACGCTGGAGACCCATCCAGGTCTCGCACGCACCATCATCGGTGCATTGCTCAATGCAATTTACAACCGGAATGGAGAAGTTACTGGCCGTACATTGTTCCTCCTCGACGAGGTGGCAAGGCTCGGCTATCTGCGAATTCTGGAAACCGCACGCGATGCCGGCCGCAAATATGGCATCAGTCTCGTGTTGCTGTTTCAGTCGATCGGCCAGATGCGCGAGACCTATGGCGGGCGCGATGCGTCCAGCAAATGGTTCGAGAGCGCATCCTGGATTTCCTTTGCCGCGATCAACGATCCCGAAACAGCCGACTACCTTTCGCGCCGGTGCGGCAACACCACTGTCGAGGTCGATCAGCTTAGTCGATCGTCGCGGATGTCCGGTTCATCACGGACGCGTTCGAAGCAACTGGCCCCTCGACCGCTGATCCTGCCTGACGAAGTGCTGCGCATGCGCGCCGACGAGCAGATCGTTTTCACTGCCGGCAATGCGCCGCTGCGCTGCGGGCGCGCCATCTGGTTCCGGCGAAACGACATGACGTCGGTCGTCGGCGAAAACAGATTCCACCGGAAAGGGGGACAGGCATGAGGCTCGGCGCGCTAGCACCGTCCCTTGACGTCCGGGCACAGCTGGGCTGCGCCCTATGCTGACCGGCGAGAAATTCGGATGCCCGCAATCTCAGTTTCGCATTCGAAAGAAAGAAATGCGACAGACGGCCGAAGCCGCCTGCCGCTATCGTGCATCAATGTGCACGCTCTTCAGTGAGGACAGTTGGGACCACCCCGATCAGCTTGACGGAAAGCCCGCTTACGCGGCTTCCAAAGACGTGCGGACCGCGCAGCATCTCGAACTCCGGAGACAGAACCGGATACCGGATCATCAGCATCGCCGCGATATCCTCGATCGGATGAGTTGGCGATACGGAATCACCAGCCGCATCGGTGCCGATGATCAGCAGGTTTCCCGCGAGCGGGCTACCGTAGTCTTTCAGCTCGGTGAAACAGGGCAGCTCGTCAGTGAGACCATTGTCGTCAACGACGATGCAATGGTTCCGGTCTATGCGAACCATGTCGATAAGTTCACAGCCGATATGGCGACGGATTTCGGCAAGGATGTGGTCAGGATCGATCGTGACGATCCGGATTGTCCGACGCTCGACTTCCACGAGATAGGCAGTGAGGAAATTTGTCATGCTGGTCTCCTTTCATTGCGATGACGGAGACCGCCCCGGGCAAGTCGGGCATCGGGTCAAGGACCGCTTC
>WPCJ01218064.1_pt1 | contig 15819 bp, 15 predicted proteins | sample 5399831 | NCBI WGS metagenome assembly WPCJ01 (sample SAMN12869470, study PRJNA574797) | sludge metagenome | isolation source: wastewater treatment of pH10 | place: China:Beijing | collected 2019-05-20 | reverse complement strand
GATCCGGGGCAGGACATTTTCGCCAGACTGAAAATCTCAATCGTCGAGTTCAGGAGGACTTGAAGCTTCCTTGGTTATGCGATGCATGTGACGGGCGCGGGTGTGGTCGGGCAGAAGACCGAGCCGCTGGCGGCGCCTGATTGTCGCCTTCAGCAGCCTGGCTCCCGATAGGGTTACGTCGATCTCCACAGGGTCGATGAATCGATCGCGCCTATGGATGCCCGGCCGGTCAAGGCCATCGCAACTTCCAACTCCGCTCGCAGGATGACCAGAAGATGGGCAACGCCCACGGGACCGGCAACTGCCAGCGCATGCATGATGGGTTGGCCGATCATGCAGGCGCTGGCGCCGAGGGCCAGCGCCTTCAATATGTCGCTACCGCGGCGGATGCCGCCGTCGAGCAGGAGGGGCACGCGGCCGTCGACATGCCCGGCGACCGCCTCGAGCGCGACCACCGCCGCCGGCAGTGTATCGAGCGTTCGCCCGCCATGGTTCGAGACGGCAATGGCGTCCACGCCGAGCTGGATCGCACGCTCCGCGTCCCCCGGATGGACGATACCCTTGAGGATGAAGGGAAGGTTCGTCCGGCCGCGCAGCCATTCGATGTCGGCCCAGTTCGGCGCACCGTCGAGCAGGCCCTTGAAAACCGGGCTTTCCCCCGGCCCCGCGCGTGAAACCGGACCCGCCACGCCCTCGATGTTGACGGGCCGCACATCGGCCGGCAACCGGAAGCCCGCTCTTTGCTCGTCGTTGCGTATCCCGTTGACGGGGGCGTCGACCGTCACCATCAACGCGCGATATCCGGCATTCTCGGCGCGGCGCACCAGCGAAAGCGCCGCCTCGCGCCCGCCCTGCATGTAGAGCTGGAAGATCAGCGGCGAAGCGGCCTGCGCGGCTATGTCCTCCAGGGAATTGCTGGCGAGCGTGCTGACGCACATCGCCGCGCCGCAGGAAGCCGCCCCCAGCGCGGTCGCGAGCTCTCCGTCGGGGTGGACGAGGCGCTGATGGGCGACGGGCGCGAGCAGGAGCGGGAAAGGCAGGTCGATGCCGAGAAACGTCGTGGCGGTCGATGCCCCGGTCATGTCGGCCAGCACGCGGCCGGCGAGCTCAGTTCCGTCGAACGCGGCACGATTGCGCGCTTGCGTCAGCCCGTCCGCGCCTGCGCCGGCGATATAGGCCCAGACATCCGCCGGCAGTCTTTCGCGGGCGTGGTGCTCATAGTCGGCGAGGCAGACGACGTCCGGCGGGACAGGCCCGGTCATACGTCCGACCAGTGGCGCAGCAGATTGTGGTAGTGGGCCATCAGCCCGACGACGGTCGGGTCGTCGTCCGCCATCTCCTCGCGCACGCGGATGATCGACTGGTCGAGGTCGTAAAGCATGGTGCGCTGCCAGTCGTCCTTCACCATCGACTGCGTCCAGAAGAACGAGCCCCAGCGGCTGCCGCGCGTGACCGGCGTCACCGAGTGCATCGACGTTGCCGGATAGACGACGAGATGACCCGCCGGCAGCTTCACCGAATGGGTGCCGTATGTATCGTGAATGACGAGTTCCCCGCCGTCATAATCTTCCGGCGGGGTGAGGAAGAGCGTCGAGGACACGTCGGTGCGCAGGCGCTGCCCCGTGCCGGGAAGAGCGCGGATCGAACCGTCGACATGCGCGCCGAAGGTCATGCCGACGTCGTAGCGGTTGAACATCGGCGGCAGGATGCGCAACGGCAGCGCGGCGCTGGTGAAGACCGCGCTTCTGGCCAGCGCGCGCAGCACGATCTGCCCGAGTTCCTGCGCGGCCTGCGATTCGATGGGAAGCTGGAGGTTGTTCTTGACCTTGACCGCCTGGCTGCCGGCGGTGACGCGTCCGTCGACCCATTCGGTGCCTTCGAGCACCTGCCGCATGTAGGCCAGTTCCTCGGGCGTGATGAGATCGGGGATGGTTACGATCATGTCCTCACTCTCTTTCCTTGAAACGGAAAATTGCCGGGCTTGCGCCCGGCAATTTCATGGGTGAGGAAGATGATGCGGAGGTCAAGATCTTCCCATGCCCCGGTTGTCGCGGATCAGAACCTGAAGCTGGTGCCGAAGCGATAGGTGCGCGGCGCGCCGAGATAGCCCCAGTTGCCGTTCCAGTTCGCGGTCGTCAGATAGGTCTCGTTGAAGACGTTGTCGACGTTGAAGCGAAGCGTGACGTTGTCGTTGACCGCGTAGGACGCCATCAGGTTGACGAGGAAGTAGCCCGGCAGCTTGCCGTACACGCCGTTCTTGATGACGCGGGTGGCGTCATCCGGCCGGCCGATCCAGCTTTCGCCGACATACTGGAAGCCGCCGCCGAGCGTGAGCTTCTCCGTGAGGTCATAGGTGGTCCACAGACTGGCGGTCACCTTCGGCGTGAAGGCGAGTTCGTCGCCATTGGTTGTCGCTGCACCATCATAGTCGTTTCCGCCGCCACCCCCGCGGACCGCATCGTCGACGTCGATGCCATGCTTGCGCTCGCTCTTGAGGAAGACGACCCCGCCGAAGACATTCCACGCGGACGTAATGTTGCCGGCCACCCCCAGTTCTACGCCCTGGACGATCTGCTTGCCGTAGACCGGCCTGTTCAGAGGCGAGCTCCAATAGCCGACCTTGTGCTTTTCCGTACGGAACAGCGCACCCGTCACGGAGAGGTCGCCGCCAAGGAAATCCCACTTGACGCCAAGCTCGTAGTTATGAGCCTCGATCGGCTTGGCTCCGGCGACGAAACCGGGGAAGCCGTTATCTGAGGTGCGCGACGGATCAGGATTGGACAGCAGCGAGCCATGCGGCAGGTGCGACAGGCCGTAGGATGCGTAGAGGCTGCCCTCCGGCCGGGGCTTGTAGACGACGCCAAGCTGGCCGCCGAGGGTGGTGTGCGAGTCGCTGTAGGTTCCCGCCCCGACATTCGGAATGTTAACCGGTGCGCCGGTGGCCGCGTTGAGGTTGGTGATATCGACGCTGTAGCGCTCGACCCGCAACCCGCCATTGACCAGCCACTGATCGCTCAGCTTCACCGTGTCGTAGACATAGGCCGCGGCGGTCCTGACGTCGAACTCCGTGTTCTGGCTTCCCGCCAGGTTCACCACACTGCTTGCTATAGGCGCGTTGCCGGAAACCCAGGCGGGGCGGAACACATCCGCCTTCTCGCTGCTGAACTCGAGGCCCGCCGACAGCGTATGCGAGAACGAGCCGGTGTCGAATTCGGCCGTCAGGTTGGTCTGGTTGGTGAGCGTGGTGTTCACCCGGTCCAGATATTGCCGGGCGCTCCCGGCATAGTTGACGGGCACGAGCGTCGGATTGAAGCTGCCGGCGGCGCGGTAGTGCGCATCCCTGTCGACACGCGACCAGCGCGTCTGGTTGCTGATCGTCAGCCAGTCGGTCGCGTCGTATTCGAAACGGGCGAGAAGTGAATCGCTCTTCGTCTCGTCATACCCGTCCGGATCACCGAAGAACACGTCTCTCGGCGCGGTTCCATCGGGGTCGCGCAGGCCATTTGCGAACGAATCCTGGCGCCCGATACGCGAGTCGATCCTGACGCCGTACGGCCGGTTGATGACGACACCCGAATCGGGCAGGCCGCTGCTCTGCGTGTGCTCATAAGCGAAGATGGCGCGGAAATCGGTGCCGAGGCCATAGGCAAGCGAGGGCGCCACACCCCAGGTATCGGCGTCGGAGAAATCGCGACCGAAAATATCGCCGCCTTCGGCCATGCCGTTGAAGCGGAAAGCGAAATTGTCGACCACCTTGTTGACGTCCACCGCGCCGCGCGTGCGTGTGCGGCCCTCGTCGTCGAAGCCGACACGCGTCGAGCCGCGAACGAAATCCTCCAGGGTCGGCGTCTTGGTGACCATGTTGACATAGCCGGCGCCGACGCCGCGGCCATTGGCCGACGCGACGCCCTTCACCACCTCGACCTGCTCGGTGTTGAACGTGTCGCGCGTGCGGCCACCATTGTCGCGCGAGCCGTCGGTGAAGATGCTGCCGACGGCATTCATGCCGCGAATGAAGATCTGGTCGCCGCCGGCCGCGAAACCGTTCTCGCCGGCATCGAAACTGATGCCCGGCGTATTGCGCAGCACTTCCGTCAGGTCCGACGCGCCACGTTCCTCGATCACCTGCTCGGGGACGACCGTCACCGTCTGCGGCGTGTTCTTCAGCTCTGCCGTGGCCTTTTTCGACTGTATCCGGTCGCGCTTGTAGCCAGAGGCCGTGCCCTGGGTGCCGCCATCGACATTGATCGTGTCGAGTTCCGTCACGTTTTGCGCATGCGCGGGACTGGTCAAGGCTGCCGACAGCGCAATCATTGGCAGCAGGCCAAGAGTCGTCTTGACAGGATCGGCACGGGTTTTGTTGTCGCTGGAATTGTCGCTCAATGAAGCCTCCGTTATCGGCCGGAACGGGGAATTGGGGGGCTCCCGATCACGGTCCATAAAATGCCGTCCTGCTGTTCACCGGGGCAGGCGAAAGAGTGACGGGTGCCTGAGAGGGGCATTTCACCGACTAGTAATCTTGAGTAAAAGAGTCAACTAAAAATGTGGCGCGATTGTGCGCTCGCCACAAATTCGCCGCATGGCGATTGGCAGCGGCAGCAGATCGCGACCCATATCGGCGAGGATATTTTCAGGCTGCGACCGCGTCGAACAAATGATCATATCGGATCATGCGCGGGGTTCCATGAACTCTCCGCCAGTGTTGCCCGTTCTCGTGGCACCCCAATTCACGCCGCCTCAATTCCGCAAAGCGGTAAGCTTGAGCCGCATGTAACCGCGACCCTGAGCCGCCTCCGCGCCCTGCGATTTCAACCGCCCGGAAAACACGAAAGCCGCGGAATTTCGCGGCTTTGGACTGGTTGGGAAACTGGAGCGGGCGAAGGGATTCGAACCCTCGACCCCAACCTTGGCAAGCAAAAAATTACGCCGTCAAGGTATTCGATCAGAATATCTCAGATTTCATTCCCGTACGCAAGAGGGTGCGTTCTTCCGGTATTCGCAGAGTTGGCGATCTGTGAACGGAACGATACTCCGATGAACTGACGTGAAGGGCAACGAAACAGCGAAACGGTGACCGAGCGGTGACCGGATGGATATATATGACAACTTCGGGGTCGAAAGGGGAGCAATCGCTTCTGCCGTTGTAAAGAGTAACTGTAGTCATTGATTGATCAATGGGTGCGGAGCCACCTTGTCAGTCATCTTTTTCGAGATAGCCCGGCCCGTAAGACTCCTTCCATATTCCCGCTGTTGCGAAAGTCATGACGTTGTTTACAGCTTCTTGGAGCCGGTTGTTAGGATACCTTCTGTAGGCCACGAGCAATTCATTGGCATATTGCTGAGAGATCACCTTAGCGCTTTCGATGCCAAAGAATTTTAGAACGACCGAAAGGTGCCCTTCAGCAAGAGTTACAATCGGATATGTGTCCGTTGCACCGGCCACTCGGTTCAACTCACGTAGCGCTTCTATGGCTTCGTTGAGAAGGGGCTCGGCGTCGTGCCAATTCGCCGACATAGAAGCAATAATCAGCAGTTGCTGCGCGTAAGCGTGCTCGATCTGTGGAGAATCATAAGCCTCGCGAGCTGTCTTTAACTTTTCTAGCGCCTCAACGTGCTTGCCAAAGTCGCGTAACGCCAAGCCGTACTGGAGCCAGTAAAGGCCATCGACATGAAATTTCGTCTCAAATGCTTCATATACCGATCGGGCTTTTTCTTCATTGTTGCGCATCATCTCTTTAACGAAACGATGATTTATAATGGACTTGAAAACCACACCGTCCGCTCTTCCGACATTCTTGATTACCGGGGTCTCATAGTCGGAAAAGGCCTCCAAAACAGAGATTAGACAATCCCTGATCATTGTCGTAGGGACTATCTTCTCAAAGAGTTCTCGAACGTAGACCGGGTGCCGAGCAGAATATTTCTTGGAATTCGTCACGATAATCCCCTCAGTTTCGCGCGACATCACGTTGACGTCTTCCGCGATACCGAGGTTGGAGAGAGCCGAGCCTATAATGTGGGAGCTCAGGGCTGACCTGTGGATGCTCGCGAGGCCGACGACAACTAGGAGCTTTTTGTGGCGATCGTCACCTACGTTCTTGAAATCTCTGTCGATAATCTGCGTGAAACCGAGGCCAGTGGTTGCCTCCATCAAGCCTATAAGCAACTGCCGGTCGGCCTTGTTGAAGATTTCCTTGATACGTTCATCCGGACTCATTGGCTGTCCAATTGCCGCTGGCGCTTCTGCACGTGAGGTTTGCTGTGCACTTGTACGCTGTATCACTCATACCGGTGCCGATCACCTGTATCCAGACCGTCCGTGGCGGCGCAGCCACGCAGGCGCGCGGGTGGAACAGTGCCCAACGCTCGTTTGGTGAGCACGCGCTTGAGAGTTTTGTCGATCGGCTGCATCGGTGATGGGCGGTACGGCGCGCGTACGCAGTATCATTCATGCGCATACCGGTCACCTATACGTCAGCTTTCCGTAGCGCTGCCGCTACGCGGGCGCGTCCGTGGGGCAGCGAGCCGAGCGGCCACAAAACATGAACAAATTCAGTTCTTTACAGGAAAGACGAATCGCGGCATTGTGAGGCCGCACTGATGAAGAACGCTGACGCGCGGCTAACGCCGCCTTCATGACGTAGTGCTTCAGACGTAGCAACCGACGCGCAAGCTGGTCAGTGGCCGTTCCGCAAGGTTGAAAAGTTCTGCAGAGCGCTGCCGGTCGCATTGAACCCTGATCGAAATCGGGGCTGAGATGCACGGCGTAGCGCTTTTTGTTGCTTCGTGCTCTCCGCCCGACCGGAGATAAACATGGACAACATTCGTCCTAACGGTTCGTCAGCGCCGGAAAAGCTGATCAACATCCAAACCGCAGCAAAGGCGTTGGGCGTCCATCCGTGGGCGCTACGCCGAGCCATAAACGCCGGCACCATTCCCGCGTACACCCCGTTCAATTCGAGGAAACTGGTCAAGCTTTCCGAGGTGGCGGCGTACATCGACTCCTGTCGACAGGGAGGTGGCGATGCCTGACACGATGCTATTGCCGGAGCCACAAACGCAGGTCGCCATCGAGTTCCTCAAGGCTATATCGCCCAACCGCTGGGACCTCGCTGCCATTCCGCCGGATGGCGGTCGCCCGGAGTTCCGGACGTTCATGCCGAATGAGCGCTCGGCAGCAGAAAAGTGGATCGAAGCCCGGCAAGGAATTGCCGGGCTCTATTATCAGGTGAATGAGGTTCAGGCTGGGCTGTTGCACCGGAAGGCGACGAAGGCTGACATAGCTCGCGTCCGGCACCTTCATGCCGATATCGACGTGAACGACGAAGCGACGCTTCAGCGTATTCGTTGCTTTGTACCCGCCCCGACCGTCATCGTCTTTTCCGGGGGAGGCTTCCAGCCCCTTTGGACGCTGCGCGAGCCCTCGACCGAGTTTGATCGCGTGGAGCGGATAAATATGGCGCTTGCTCAGGCTCTCGGTGGCGACAATTGCCACAACGTGGACCGGCTGCTGCGGCTGCCCGGCACCATCAACGTGCCGAACGCCAAGAAGCGCGCCGCTGGCCGTGTCCCCACCCTTGCGAGGATAGTCTAAAATGGAACTGGAACGTAAATACACACTCGACGACTTCCCGCACGGCGAGGGGCCGGAGCCAGCAGGGCCAAAGGGGGCGGTCGTACAAGACCCGTCCGTCGTTCCCGTAGGCTCGGACGAGATTCCGCTGTCGGTGCTGCCGGTTACGCGAATGCTGATCGAGTTGGGCGACGACCCTGAGCGGCCTCGCAACCGTGAAGCTCCGCGCTTCCGTTCGCGTAGCGAGGTGGTGTTCTGAACGACGTGGCGCTTCACTACGACGACCGCGAAGGTCTGCTCCTGCTCGCGAATTACAGCACCTTGAACACGCATTGTTGCCTCCTACGCTGCCATCTTCGAGCTGCGGTTGTTGATCCATTCCCAAGCTTGCGGAGCACTTTCGATGCTGCCGAAGCCGCCTTTGCGCTCGTAACTTCTTTGTTCGCCATATGAATCACCTCCTTTCCATTCCTCAGCCGTGCTTGCGGACATGATGAAACCTGCCTTGACATTTCACTTGACCGCCGAATCCATCCATGATTCTGTGTGTTTCACAGATAGGACGTTTCATCTCTGAAACACTAATCGTCTCACATCTGAAACGATATGCGAGTCTGGCAGGAGTGTCAACTGCCGAGATGGCTTAGGACTGCGATGAGCTTGAGCATTGAAAAATTTGGAGAAATGATCGTCAGTAGGCGCGGAACGCTGGGCGTTCGAGCTGCGGCAAAGGAGATTGGAGTCAGTCCTGCAACGCTTTCGCGAATCGAAAACGGGCACGTTCCCGATCTTGCGACCTTTGCGGCTATATGCAGGTGGTTAGGGGAGGATCCGGCGAGCTTTTTAGGAATAAGTTCGACGAACGTCGAAGCGACCGCTACAGTTCATCTAAGAAAGAAGCGAACCACATCGGTTGATACCGCCAACTCTTTGGGCGCCGTGATTATAGCCGCTCAAACTGCTTTAAGAGATCGTGAAAACGTTTGATTGAATGCGCCGTGGATTCAAATCTCAGTCGGAAAAAATTGCGCTAGACGCTCGAAAAAGCTGTAACCAAACAGCTTTTGATCGATTTAACCCTAAGAAATATCTTGAATCATTAGGGTTTGCGATCTGGTTTCCAGAAAATATTCCCGGTTTATTACCAGAGCATATATTACAGCTTACAGTTAAAGATCCGGATAGCTGGTCTGGCGTTACTATTCGAGAAGGCAACGCTGCAGCTATTATATTGAATCCCACCCACCCATCGACTCGGCAGGCCAACACGCTGATGCACGAATGGGCACACATCGAGCTTCGGCACAAGCCGAATCGGGTTGATCGATCAAAGGGCGGGCTACTTTTACTCAGTGACTACCCCCCTGAATTTGAAGACGAAGCCGACTGGCTGGCGGGCGCTGTTTTGCTGCCCCGTGATGGGTTGGTGCAGTTCAAAGGACGGGGAATGTCCAATCGTGAAATAGCGGACCACTACGGGGTGAGTACGGAACTAACAAACTGGCGAGTCCGTATGACTGGTGTTGAACGTCAAATCCAGGCAAGGCGCTCGTACTATTGAGCACTCCACCGCCGCCGCGATTTCATGTTCCGTCGATTCCGCAAAGTGGTAACCCGCGTGTAACCGAGCCTTTCAGAGCCTCTTCCGCGCCCTGCGATTTCAACCGCCCAGAAAACACGAAAGCCGCGGTGTTCCGCGGCTTTGGACTGGTTGGGAAACTGGAGCGGGCGAAGGGATTCGAACCCTCGACCCCAACCTTGGCAAGCGAGAAATTACGCCGTCTAACCAATTCAGCGCAGTGTCATGGAGTTAGCTCCATTGCGCGAGAGACCGCGTTCCTCCGGTCTTGGTCGGGTTGGCGAAATGTGAATGGAATGAAATTCCGAGGAAGTATGGTGAACCGCAGCGTAACACTCGGACGGTGACCGCGCGGTGACCAGCGCTACTGCGCCGAGCGTTCTGATTGAATCGAATAGGATTCCCGACGCCTGGTTTTCGCGATTGACTTTGCTTGGAGATGATTTGCGATGACGCGATCTTATTCTTTCGATCTTTGTGAACGCGTTGCCCGGTTGTGGAAGGGGGTGGGTCACCGATCGAAAGCATTGCACTGGAAAATTAACGGGGCTTAGGTGATCGATATGACCAGTTTGCAATCGAGCGTGCAGCTCTCTAACAACGGATACAGGAGAGCGGCGAAAGCATTTTGAGTCGTGGGAGTACTGACCTCTGTTCCGACGGTACGATACCGAATTCTGCGGGAAACTTCTTCCTGGCGACGTGGAGCACTCGACCCACAGCGTCGAGGTTGGTATCAATCACGTTATTGCATATTTCACATGCGGCGGAACTTGCAGCGCTTTTCCTGCTCCGGGGGAACCCGCTGACTAAAGGGACTTCACGACATGAATTCGAAGAGGCTTATCACCGTAGACCTTTTCGCGGGCGCTGGTGGAATGACGGAGGGGTTCCGGAAGGCCGGTTACGACTGTGCTTTGGCAATTGAAATTGATCCGATGGCTAGCAAGACATTCTCTTGGAACCACCCCCAAGTGCCTTTGCTGACTAGAGACATAAGGACAGTCAGCAATTCCGAAATTGCGGAGGTGTTAGACAGACGGCAGGTGGATGTCGTTACCGGTGGCCCCCCCTGCCAGATGTTCAGTCTTGCGGGCCCACGTATAGCTGATGATCCAAGAAACTTTCTGTTCAAGGAATTCGTGCGGGTCGTAAAGCAACTTTCCCCAAAATATTTTGTTTTCGAGAACGTAGTCGGGTTGCTGAATACTAAAGGAGGGGCAGTGTTAGCGGCGATCCTCGCGGAGTTTCGAGCGTTGGGTTATAGTTGTGATTTCCAAGTTCTAAACGCAGCCAGTTACGGTGTACCTCAGTCGCGCCCTAGAGTGATAATTATGGGCAGCCGCATTTCCGAAGAATTGCCTTTCCCCAATCCGACTCATGGGCCAGTAACAAACCAAGGAACTTTGTTCTCGACGAACCTTGAACCCTTTCTTACCGTCGATGCCGCGTTATCAAACTTGCCTGTGATTTTGGATGGAGAAGGGGAGGAACTCGTAGCTCATCCAATGATATTCCATAATGACTATCAAGCAGCCCGAGTCGGGCGCAGGGAACCAGGAGTATTATACAATCATCGTGCGACCAGCCATAGCGAGACTATCAAGCAAAGGTATGCTTCCCTCCCAGAGGGAGGTGATGGCCGTGACGTCCCGATGCACCTTAGAACAAAAAAGACGAACATCTATCGTTTGAATCGATCTACCACGTCTCGAACGGTCACCTGTAACCATCGGACGGATATTATTCATCCAACCCTACCCCGTGGTACGACGGTGAGGGAGGCTGCTCGTCTTCAGTCATTCGATGACGACTATCGTTTTTTTGGAAATCTTACGCGAAAGGCCAGATGGGTTACGCAAGACGATCAGGTCGGGAATGCGGTACCTCCGCTATTGGCTTTCGCAATAGCGAATTCACTTTCTAAGAAAACTTACAATAAGATCGAAGATCAAAATGTTGCTGCCTAATCAACGAACGTTAAGTTCAGCAGGCCATGCCCTAGGTCAATACGTCGGCGATTGGTGGGAGCGTTGGGTGATTTTTCCGGTCCTCCAAAGTGTAGCTACCAAACTAGACTTATTTCTTGACAACAGATACGTCCATCGTACCTGTCGTGCGGGGAAAATCCATTGGCGAGACGTGGACGGGAACGATGTCGATTACGATTTCGCTTTGGAATTGGGCGGCACTCCGTCGGAACGGGGTGTTCCTGTCGGATTTATTGAGTCGTTTTGGCGGCGCGGCGCTCGACACTCTAAAGACAAAGCGCGCGATGACACTAACAAGTTGCTTCCGATGAGGGAGACCTATCCCACGGCGCGATTCCTTGCCATCGCCGCGTGTGGTGAGTTTACAGAGCCGGCACGAGGTTACGTTACCAGTAGAAACGTAGAATTATTGTACGTCCCTAAAGGCCACATAATAGAGTGCTTCCGATCTGTGGGCATCGAGATTGATTATCCTGATTCAATGAGTGAGGTCGAAAAGGCTGCACTTGTAGACAAACTTTACGAAATTAGTAACGAAGAAAAAATGCGAGCGGCCTCAGAAGCTTTGGTGAACCGAACAGGAGAACTCTTCTTTTCTGGCTTCGCAAAACGAGTAGAAGCGGCTCTAAGCGCATTACCCGCAGAAATACGTTTTTTGGAGGCTTGGAATTCCGACGTTGTGTCGTTTTCTACGGTGGAGGCCGCGGAAGAATTCTTACAGTCGCCAAAATTCTCCTATGGCTCAACTGAAAAATGCTATACCTACCAGATTACTTATAGTGATGGATATGAGTTCTCTCGAAATGAACTGACCTGGGAGAGTCTGCATGAACTTCATGTGGATCTTCTGTCCTTTGTGCGGCACGTTCAGAATGTTATATGATAATGGAGCGGTTCTTTTGCCTTGTTTGCACGGATGCAGAGGGAAGCGACGGCGAAAGAGTTGCTGCGGAACTCATCGCGCGCCGAAGATTAAGTCAGGCCACATGGCCACTATATACCAGAACGAGGAACCGGTCCCGTATAGCGGCGGGGGATGGTGTATTAGTTTACATCGGTGGCAAATCTAGTGGAGCGCAATCATTTATAGCTCTTGCGGAAGCCGGAAACATTACTACTTCGAGACGCAGGATTGAAGAACCAGAGTATCGCGCAGAAAGTACTTTTGGCGAGCTTGAGCTTTTAAATATACAGTATTTTGACAATAGAGTATACATAAAAGAAATTATACAGGATCTCGACTTGTGTCCGAAAAATATGTCTAAATGGGGTGTTGTATTTTACGGAGGAACTCGTTCAATTACTTTTAAGGATGCGAGTATTATCCTCTCTAAACGCTGAACTTTTATGCCTTCATCACGTTGATCGTTAACGTTGGCAATCTCGCGCTCCAGCCGTACGCCGGTACGCAGTCACCTTAGTGCGCTACCGGTCTCCGTACGTCATTTTTCCGTAGCGGCGCAGCTACGCGCGCGGGCGCGTGAAGCGACGAAGCTTGTACCGGGAGAGATTGGGTTTGTCGGGAATTGCACCGGGATGCAGTGAATCCGTGCCGGAGTATTTTGTCGAGAGGCCGCAACCACTGTGGGCGACACGATGCTCGAAATGCGCTCGCATGCCATTGTTGGCTAGTCGGTGCGCCCGGACCCGCCCGTGACACTCGCAGCAGCGCATCAGGTATTCCGATCTGATGGGGAGCGCTTCGGCGATGCTGATTTTCTCCCACGCACCCCCGCGCCATACATAGCATTCGGCCGCAAGCACCATCTTTCCCGCCACTCGTTGGTTGCCACCACCGCTTCTACATACAAGGTTCGCCGCACATATACACAGTGCCATATATGCGCATACCGTTCCCCTGTACCTCAGTTTTCCGCAGCGGCGCAGCTATGCGGGTACAAGCGCATGGTGACAGCGGCCACAAACCGAGAACAAGAAAATCGTGGACGCAGCACGCGACGCTGCTAAAATGACCACTGCAACTGATGAGCGTGCTGACGCGCGGCTAACGCCGCCTCATGACGCGGTGCTTCAGACGTAACAATCGACGCGCAAGCTGGTCAATGACCGCTCAGCAAGATTGAAGAGTTCTGCAGAGCGCTGCCCTTGCATTCACCCCGAAATTCGAATCGGGGCAGAGATGCATGGCGTGGCGCTTTTCGATGTCCCCATCATCTCTGCTCCTTAAGGACCAGATACGATGCAGGACATCCCTGAAAAGTTCATCCCGCTCAACGAAGCCGCAGACCGGCTCGGCATCCATCTATGGGCGTTGCGCCGCGCTGTAAAGCGTGGCCACGTCCCGAGCTATGCGCCGTTTGGAAAACGCCGGTTGGTCCGGCTTTCCGAGGTCATCGCCACAATCGAGACTTTCCGCGAGGGAGGTGCCGATGAGCGCTGAGTTCTCGTTGCAGGAACCGCAAACGCGGGTCGCCACGGCGTTTCTCAAAGCCATGTCGCCCAACCGGTGGGACCTCGCCGCCATTCCACCGGATGGCGGTCGCCCGGAGTTCAGGACATTCATGCCGAGCGAGTTTTCGGCAGCCGAAGAATGGATCGAGGCCCGGCAAGGAATTGCCGGCCTCTATTATCAGGTGAACGAGGTTCGGGCCGGGCTGCTGAACCGGAAGCCGACGAAAGCGGACATAGCCCGCGTCCTGCACCTTCACGCCGACATCGACGTGAACGACGAAGCGACGCTTCAGCATATCCGGTCCTTCGTTCCTGCCCCGACTGTCATCGTGTTCTCCGGGGGAGGTTTTCAACCTCTTTGGACGCTGCGTGAGCCCTCCACCGAGTTTGACCGCGTGGAGCGGATCAACATGGCGATTGCTCAAGCTCTCGGCGGTGACAACTGCCACAACGTGGACCGACTCCTGCGGCTTCCCGGCACCATCAACATGCCGAACGCGAAGAAGCGCGCCGCCGGCCGCGTCCCCACGCTTGCGAGGATAATCTGAGATGGAACTGGAACATAAATACACACTGGACGACTTCCCGCAGGGTGAGGGACCGGAACCGGCGGGGCCGAAGGGGACAATCGCGCAGGATCAGCCCGTCATTCCGATTGGGCTGGACGCGCTGACGTCTGCCGTACCGCAGTTCACGCGAACGCTGATCGAGTCGGGCGACGACCCCGAGCGGCCCCGCGACAAGCCCGGCGCACGTTTCCGTTCGCGCAGCGAGGCGGTGTTCCGCGCCGCCTGCGATCTCGGCCGCGCCGGTTGCCCGGTGGGCATCATCGCCGGCGTGCTCATCAATCCGGCCTTCGGCATCGCGCGGTCGGTGCTGGAGAAGAAAAAGCCTGTCCACTATGCGTTGCGGCAGGCGCGCTCTGCTCTGGCAGCGGTGTCGGACGGCTGGCCCGACTGCGACAAGCATGGCGGCCTGAAGGTGACGATGCGCAACACGGTCGTTGCACTTCAGCGCCTCGGCTTCGCCTTTTCCCAAGACCAGTTCCGGCACCGGAAGGTTGTCAACGGCGCGATGCTGGATGACCACGAGGGCGAAATCAGCGACGATGCTTGCGCCATGTTGCGGGCCTTTATTATCGAGGCGTTCGGTTTCGACCCCAAAGCCGAGAACGTGCGCGATGCGGTGACACAGCTTTGTTTGGAACACACGTTTCACCCGATCCGGCAGATGCTCGACGCGCTAACATGGGATGGTATTCCCCGTGTGGACCACTGGCTGACCACGTATATGCGGGCCGACGACACCCCGCTGAACCGTGCGATTGGACGGATCATGCTCGTCGCGGCGGTGAGGCGCGTTCGGGAGCCCGGCGTCAAGTTCGACACCATCGTCATTCTTGAAGGCAAGCAAGGGACAGGCAAGTCAACAGCGCTGCGCATCCTCGCAGGGCAGGGCAACCACTCCGACAATGAACTGCTGACGCTCGACACCAAGGCCCAGATGGAGGCGATGGAAGGCGTCTGGATATACGAACTCAGCGAGATGTCGGGACTCAGCAAGGGCGACGTGGAACGCATGAAGGCGTTCGCGTCGCGCGACGTAGACCGCGCCCGCATGTCGTATGGCCGCTTCTCGGAGGCCCGAGGCCGGCAGACGATATTCATCGGCACCACCAACGAGCACAAATACCTGAAGGACCGCACCGGCAACCGCCGCTTCCTGCCCGTGAAGACCGGAGCGATCGATCTGGAGGCGCTTCGGCGCGACCGGGATCAGCTCTGGGCCGAAGCGGCGAAGCTGGAAGCCGAGGGCGAGAGCGTCGTGTTGCCGCAGGAGCTTTGGGCGGTCGCCGCTGCCGAGCAGGAGGAACGGCTCGAAGACGACCCGTGGCAGGAGAAGCTCGCCACAGTGCGGGGCAAGGCGGTGGGCGAAGAGGTGCGTGTGCCTACCTTCCACCTGCTGACCGAGGTGCTGGGCATCTCCATCGAGCGGTTGCACAACGGCCACGGCAAGCGCCTTGCGGCATTGATGCGCGAACTCGGCTGGGAGCCAGGCAAGTTCAAGGTGGCCGGCAAGACCATGCGCGGCTTCTGCCGTCCCAAGCCCGAGGGTCACGTCGATGACCACCCTCTCCCCTTTTAGGGGGGTGGCGGTGGCGGCGGTGGCATGTGCTGTAGGGACTCCCGGCGTGCAGCAGGTGGGCTGTGGACAGCCGCAGCCTGCGCGCACGCTGCACCGGGACCGTACGGGGGGCGTGCCAC
>WPCJ01121618.1_pt1 | contig 15831 bp, 13 predicted proteins | sample 5399831 | NCBI WGS metagenome assembly WPCJ01 (sample SAMN12869470, study PRJNA574797) | sludge metagenome | isolation source: wastewater treatment of pH10 | place: China:Beijing | collected 2019-05-20 | reverse complement strand
CAAAAAAGAAAGTAGCATTAACTCCATAAACCATTTCCGGAATAATCCTATAATGGAGAGGGGAGGGATAAAAATAGGTTTTTATACCACAGATGAGGGGTAATATCATTCCAGCAGTTAACCCAAAAGAGTGAAAGACAGGTAAAGCACTAAATAACTTATCAGAGGAAGTAAAATCTATTCTCGATGAAAGCTGCTTTAGGTTAGAAAGAATATTAGAATGACTTAAAACCACACCCTTAGGTAATCCTTCAGAGCCGGAAGTAAATAAAACAACTGCTGGATCATTCGGTTGCGGTAACTTTCTAAACTTCTTCCTAATAAAATATTTTTCATGATAGTATAAAGGAAAAAATGATTTAAATAGCCCTTTTATCTTATCTAAGGGTTTTATTTCTTTGCGCAAATCCTCAAGATATATAATCTCTATTCCATGTTCTTTAGCAACCGTAATGTTATGTTCAAGGCTGGCTTTTTCAATAAATACTCGTGAAGTATAGATAATTTTTATTTTTGCAGTTTTACAACTGGAAATAAAATTTCTAAGTCCGGTAGAAAAATTCAACATTGCAGGAACTCTTCCGTATAACGAAATTGCAAAGAATGTGACTACCGTTGCAGAAGCATTTGGCAGTAAAACACCGACATATTCCTTATAAGCTGTTTTAGCGGCTATTTTTTTGCCTAAAGTAAAGCTTCCTGCCGCTATCTTATTATAAGTTAAAGAAATTTTATTGGAGTCAGTGATTATTGTAGTATTCCCGCCAAACTGCTTTTTAGCTTGAGTTAAGCTTTCAAATAATGTTTGGGTGTTTTTGCTACCGCTAAACATCATTTCCGTCATAATATCATAAAGCCTATTACCGATTTCATGCCTTCGATCTCTACCAATTAAAACATCCGATACCTTCAGTTTTTGAGGCTTAAGGATATGCATTCTAATTTTAGGGAATAACCTTAAGCGTAGTTTACCATGCATCCTGGAGAATAAGCTATATTGAGGGCCATCTAACCTAATCGGAAGCAATACGGCATCCGCTTTATCAGCAATCATCCCAGGTCCTTCGTAAATCTTCATTAAAGAGCCGGTTACCGTAATTCTACCCTCTGGGAATATTACTACCGGCTTATTAGCTTTTAATTTATCTATCAATGTTTTCGTAACCATTGGGTTAGACGGATCAACTGGGTAAGCCTTCAAAAAGCTTAGAAATGGTCTTAGCCACCATTTTTTTGCAATATAGGTATCTATAGCAAAGATAACCCTATCAGGCAGCATCGCCCCAATTAAGATCGGATCAATAAAAGAAGCATGGTTGGCAATAATTAATACTCGTTTACCGGCTTTGTGATAATTTTCCATTCCTTCAACTTCAACCCGGTAAATGAGCTTTAAAGCTATTTGAAAACAATTTTTGACAACTGTATCCGGTAAGATTTTACAAATATAACTTGCTGTGAGAAAGTTAGCGACCGCCAAAATAAAAAGCAACTCAGGTTCAGATAAACCGATTGCGATCAATAATATAGTGATAGTACTTGCAACCACCATAAAAAGAGAGCTTACAATATTACTTGCCGCAATTACTCGTGACCTAAACTCTTTTTTGATATCAAGTTGCAATATAGCATAAAGAGGCACTATATATACCCCTCCAGATACGGAAATCATAAATATGTCAACAAAAGCCCTGATACCTTCTAAGTTAGATAGAAAATAATGGATTCCACCAAGGTAATCTTTTTTTTCAAAAATTGTTGATGTCCACCATAAATCAAGGAAGAAAAAGCTCATCACCATCATGGAGGTCGGAACATATTTAGTAGTTACTTCATCTTTTAAAAGCCGATTGCATAATATCGAGCCGATACCGGTTCCCAAAGAAAATGCGGTTAAAAGGAGTGTAAAAACCGATTCATCTCCACCGAATACTTCTCTGGTTAAATTAGACATCTGGGAGATGAGAACACTACCAATTAGCCAAAACCATGAGATACCTAAAATTGCTAAAAAAGCTCTTTGATTTTGTTGGGAAAATTTTACACAGTCCTTAGTTTCTTGGATGAAGTTTGCAGAAAGCTTAATGTTAGGGTCTGATGCTTTGGAGTTTGGGATTGAAAGAGCGAAAATATAACTAACAATTGCTGAGGTAAGTATTATTCCACATGTAATATAAACATTGCTTCTTTCTTGGGAGATTACTATTCCGCCTAAGGTTACCCCAAGTAATATTGCGATAAACGTTGCTGCTTCAATCAAACCGTTTCCAAGTATAAGTTCGTTTCTTTTTAAACCTTCAGGAAGTATACTATATTTAACCGGTCCAAAAGTTGCAGCTTCAACACCGGTCAAAAATATGGCAAGCAGCAGAATGATGTAACTATTAGTCATAAAACCTAAAATAGCAATAAGAGCTACAATAATATTAGATGCTTTTAGCCATACTATTAAACGAGACTTTCGAAATTTATCGGCAAGCTTTCCACCGCTTGCTGAAAAAATACAAAAGGGTAGCACAAATAATGCCATAGAAAGTGTGATCAAGATTGAGCGGCTTAATTCCGAAATCTCAATTATATAATATGTAATCAAGGTCGTGAATGCCGTACGTATGAAATTGTCGCTAAAAGCCGATAAAAATTGGCAGATAAACAGAGGTAAAAACCTTCTTTGACTAAGTAATGCAGTTGATTTAGAGGGCATAAAAACAGTTTTTCCATTATCTTCTCAAGGCCTATATATTTAACACAATTTTGCTTTATTTAAATACTAAAAATTAATCAATGTTTACTTATAAAAGTTCTGGCTTTTACAATGCTTTTATATTATAAAGGGCTCTAAAAATAAATTTAAAGTAATTGATATGGCAGTACCTAAGAAGAAAACTTCGAAATTGAAAAGAGGTCAAAGAAGGTCTCATGATGCTTTGAAACCGATGAATATCGCGTTTGACAAAAACACCGGTGAAGCAAAACTCCCACATCATATATCGCTAAAAGATGGGATGTATAATGGTAGGGAAGTTTTAATCAAGAAAGAAAAGTCTGTTGATGAAACAAACGGTGAAGCTGCTTAGTCATAGATATATAGCTATATTATGCCCCAAAAAATAATTTTAAGCTTAGACGCAATGGGAGGCGCAAATGCGCCTCGTGCTGTTATTGAAGGGGCGAGTATTGCTATCGCAAAGAATCCTAATCTTTATTTTAAGGTTTTTGGCAACAAGCAATTAATCGGCAACTTATTTGAGCAGTTTCCGAATCTTAAAGGAAGTTATGAATTTATTGATACCGACACCTATGTTTCAGATGACGAGCAGCCTATAAGAGCACTTAAAAACGGTGTTGGCTCAAGCATGAGGAAAGCAATAGACGCAGTTAAAGATAATACCGCTTCTGCATGTGTTTCATCCGGTAACACCGGTGCGTTGATGGTAATGGCTAAACTTGTTTTAGGAGACCTCCCCGGTATAAAAAGGCCGGCTATTGTCGGGGTGATGCCTAATCTGAACGGCGGTACCGTTATTTTGGACCTAGGTGCTAATGCTGAGTGTGATGCAAATAATTTATTTCAATTTGCACTTATGGGAGATTGTTTTGCAAAGATTATCCTCAATAAACAAAACCCAACTATCGGATTACTAAATGTTGGGGTAGAGCAGATAAAAGGAAGAGAATTAGAAAAGGCAACCTATAATCTACTTAAAAAATCAGGGCTTAACTTCATTGGTTATGTTGAGGGGCATGATATAACCAAAGGCGCAGTAGATGTAATAGTGAGCGATGGGTTTTCAGGAAATATTGTGTTGAAAACGGCTGAAGGAACTGCAAGATTGCTAATTCAAATAATGAAGCAGGGTTTTGAAAAAAATTTAATTTCTAAGCTTGGTGGTTTTTTGGCTAGAAAGGCTTTAAAGGAAAGCTTTAGAAGGGTTGATCCAAATATTAATAATGGAGCTATGTTTATCGGAGTTAATGGAATAGTGGTTAAAAGCCATGGAGGTGCTGAAGCTGTAGGCTTTGCAAACGCTATTAATGTTGCTTATGATTTAGCGCAAAGGAATATCAATCAAGAAATCATTAGAGAATTAGATGTTCTTCAGAGGGAAATCAGCATTGGCCAAAATATTGTCGATAAAATTAAGAAGACTTCAGCAAGAATTTTAGGTATTGGTAAATGATTAGTTCTGCAATAGTTGGGGTAGGTTCATATTTACCTCAAAAAATTGTTAGCAATAATGATCTTGAGCGGTTAGTTGATACTACTGATGAATGGATATTTTCCAGAACCGGGATTAAACAGCGGCATATTGTTGCAGAAGATGAAGTTACTTCCGATCTCGGTTTAAAAGCACTTAAAAATGCTTTAGAGCACGCGAAGTTGGATCAAAATGACTTAGATGGGATTATTGTCGCAACTGCAACTCCTGATTTGCTCTTCCCTTCCACTGCAGTCAGTGTACAGAGAAAAATTGGCATGACTCATGGATTTGCTTTTGATATCAGCGCCGTGTGCAGCGGGTTCATATATGCTCTTTCAGTTGCCGATGCAATGATCAAATCGCAAAATCTCAAACGGATTGCTGTTGTTGGAGCAGAGATGCTTTCAAAAGTCGTTGATTGGAAAGATAGGTCTACATGTGTTCTTTTTGGGGATGGAGCAGGAGCTGTTATACTTGAGGCAACGCAAGAAAAAACACGAGGAATTTTAGGTGTTGAAATTCACTCTGATGGAAATTTAATCGATATCCTAAAAGTAAACGGTGGATTATCGAATGGGAATTTTGAAGCAAAAATTGAGATGAACGGCAGGGAAGTGTTTAAAAATGCAGTAGAGAAAATGTCTGCCTGTGTAGAGAGCTTACTTAAAAAGTATGATTTTGGCGCTGGTGATGTTGATTGGGTATTGCCTCATCAGGCAAATATTAGGATTATGCAAACGGTAGCTCAGAAACTGAATATCTCTGAAGATAAAGTGATGTCGACAATTGATAAACATGCTAACACCTCAGCTGCTTCTATTCCTCTTGCATTAGATGCATATGTTAAGGGTAATAAAGTTAAACAGAATGATTTAGTGGTAATGACGGCAGTTGGTGCAGGATTGACCTGGGGTAGCGCTCTGATCAGGATATGATATTAAATTTGTGTTCTGGTTGTTCAATAGACCTCTTGTATAACCCGAACTCAGCTGGTAATCGCGACTCTAGTGCTCAAATCTTCATGTGCATTTAGAAAGCTCCGGTTTCCCATGCCGTAAGCTTCGCCGCTTACCCCTCCAGCCGAGTCATGTTCTGCAAGAGGTCTAATGATTAATTGAGATTGGTGTAACAAAAATCTTATTTGTTTTAAATAAACCTTCTTGTTACCAAATTGGGAAAATGCTATAATATTAAAATAAAAATGATAGTTTAATAATGCGGATTATAGCTCGAGGTACTTTAAGGGAGTTTTGGGAAAAATGCAAAGATGCAGAGCAGCCTTTAAGATCCTGGTTTGATTTGGTAAAAAGTGCAAATTGGGAAAAACCAAACGATATTAAACAAATTTTTAATAGCGCTGATATTCTACCTAATAACCGGGTAGTCTTTGATATAAAAGGCAATACTTATAGATTGATAGTGCAAATAAATTATAAGTTTAAAATAATTTATATAAGGTTTATAGGAACGCACGCAGAATATGATAAAATAGATGCAATAAAAATATAGAGGAGGAAGAGATGGTCAGTATAGAAGTTAGGCCTATAAAGAATCACAAAGATTATAAAAATGCCTTAAATGCAATTGAACGGTTATGGGATGCTGAGCCTGAAACACTTGAAGGTGATCAACTTGATATATTAGTTACATTGGTAGAGAAATATGAGGAGAAGCATTTTCCTATAGATTCTCCTGATCCTATTGAGGCCATAAAATTTATAATGGAGCAAAAGAGCTTGTCTAAGTCAGATTTAGCTAAAATTTTAGGAAGCAGTAGTAGGGTTTCAGAGATATTAAGTAAAAGAAGAAAACTAAACTTAAAAATGATAAGAAGCCTTCATGATAAGCTGCATATACCTTATGAAATTTTAGCTTCGGATTATAGCATTAGAAGTTATAGATAAGCGCATATCATGAGCAGAAATATCAAAAAGTATTAAACCATGGGATAGAGAATTTTTATGACGGTAAAAGAAAGGAAAGAGATTTATGAGCAGCAAGTATCAGGGGAAGAGATATGTCGTTCTATCTTAAATGATATTGAAGAAAATTTAAAATTTAATATTAGTGAGTTTGAGTTATATCAAATTGCCAAGAAAATTATCAAGGATCATCCTAAGGTGCAAGGTATATGGCATCCTATAATTATAAAATTCGACCAATCTACCCTTGCTACAGGGATTAAGCATATTCCTAGTAAAACAATTTTTTATAATGAGATAGCAATAATAGATATAGGCATAATAGTAGATGGTTTAGAGTTAGATTATGGGCAAACTTATGGCAAGACAAAAGAAGCAAGGCAACTAATTTCAGTCACAGATAAAGTCTTTGATAGATTCAAAGGGATAGTGGTAAATAAAAAAATTACCCCTCAAGTTGCATACAGGAATCTATGTGCAATTGCAGAAGAATACGGTGTTAAGCAAATAGCTGATCATGCTGGGCATTTACTTGGTTCATACCCTACTCAAAAATCTCATGTTAAAATTGGTATTGAATTCGACCAGGTAGAATGCATACCATGTGGTAGTTGGATGTTAGAGGTACACTTAAGTGATTCTTATATCGGGTGTTTTAAAGAAAGATTGGTGTTTGTTGAATGATTCCAATTCTATAAAATAATTAATCGTAAATTTCTTGGTATGCAGGTAATCTGGCTTGCCTTACATACCACTTTCAAATATGAGAACGTTGCAAATTAATATTTCTCCCTCTTTATTTTCCTGCTCTAAATCTGATGGAGAAATCCTGGGCTAATATGATGATACAGCTGAATTTACTATGCCATTAGCGCCCTTGAATTGTGGATAATTTTACATAATCGCTTTGTTTGCCTTCAATCCTTATTGATTGATATAAATGAATCTCTTTAACTCGGAACTCTTTGTTGTTCATAGGGGCATAAGTATTTAAGCAATCATCAAGCTCAGCTTTAATATGTTTTGATTTGGCACGAGCAATGGTTATATGAGGTTTGAAAGGCCTATCTTCGAATGGTATTAAAGCATGTTGAAAGAGTATTTTATCAATTTCATGTTTAATTTTCTTTAGTTGAGCATTTAGCTCTGTTTCAATTACAATTAAATTAGGCTTCCATAAGGTTGCTTTGCTAAGAGTGATATAGAAGTTAGAAAATTGCATTTGATTGATTGTTTCTTTAATATTAACAATTTTTTGTTCTTCTAGAATTCCTAGGAACTTAAGAGTTATATGTAAGTTCGAGGGTTTTACATATTTTATATGCCTTAAATCGGCACAGCATAAATTAGCTATTAAGTTAGTAATATGTTCAGGAAGTGCTATTCCTATGAAAGCATTACCAATTATTTTTGGAGTTGACATAAGTATTATAAAAAATTTTATGTTCTTATTTTAATATAAAATTGTTAGCTATCAACAAAGCTTATTAGATTATTATAATTCCCTTTATCCGCTGCTCTTAGAGGCTTCTGGATATAGGATATAAGATTCTCAAGCTGTTATCTTTTATTAAGTTGCTATACCGCATCCATAATTACCCAGGAGTATTAAGTCGCTCAAACCGATAGCTTTTTAATATTAATTAGGTTATAAATAATCGGGTTATAACTTATTTTTAGCGAATCTAATATAATAGTGTTAGCGATAATTTAAATGTTTAAAAAACTAGGGAGAACGTTATATATTTGGGGTTCTGCAATAATTGGAATTGCAGTCATCTCGCTAATAATTTTGCTACAGGTTATCCTTTATTATGGTAAGGATTTACCTGATTATAGGCAATTAGAAGAGTATGATCCCCCTTCTATCACCAGGCTATATACTCAAGATGGCCATATATTGGATGAAGTTGCCACTGAAAATAGAATATATATAAAATATAATGAAATACCGGAAATAGTTATAAATGCATTTATTGCTGCGGAGGATAGGACTTTCTTCAAGCATGAAGGCTTAGACCCGATAGGCATTGCCAGAGCTGCTATTATTAACATTGCCAATGTCGGTAAGCATAAAAACCCATCCGGTGGGTCAACGATAACCCAACAGGTAGTGAAAAACTTTTTACTTACCAATGAGAGAACTTTAGCCAGAAAGATAAAAGAAGCTATTCTTTCATATAGAATCTCCAAGGTTTATTCAAAAGAAAAAATAATGGAGCTTTATTTAAATCAGATATACCTGGGCAATAATTCATATGGGATTGCCTCTGCTGCTTTAAATTATTTTAATAAGGAATTGCAAGATTTAAACATTGAAGAAGCAGCTCTTCTCGCTGCATTGCCTAAAGCTCCTTCTTATATTAATCCCTTGAAAAGCCCGAAACGCGCTCGAGACCGTAGGAACTGGGTTTTAGGCAGAATGCTAGAAGAAGGCTACATCACGGATGAAGAGCAGAGTAGGGCTACTAAAACTTTAATTAGCCTTAAAAAAAGAAGGGAAACTGACTTTTTTCGTGCCGATTATTATGCTGAGACTGTAAGGCAGGAACTGATCAACAGGTTAGGTGAAGAGGCGGTTTATAATAATGGGTTACAGGTATTTACTAATGTCAATGAAAGGCTGCAAACACTTGCGGAGGCCACGTTAAGAAATGGCTTGCTAAGATATGATAAAAAACATGGTTATAGAGGAGCTTTAGGTTATATTAATGTAGATCAAGAACAATGGCCAGAGGAGCTCAGAAAGTTTTCAAGACCTTTAGATATCGGTTCTTTTGAGCTTGCTGTTGTTTTAAAAGTCGATAACTCCACAGCGAATATTGCGACTAATGATGAAAAAAAGGGAGTCATCAAACTTGAAAGAATGTCATGGGCTAGGAAGAATTTAAAAGAGCAGCTAGTTGGTCCGAATATAAAGTCAGCAAGAGAGGTGTTAAAGAAAGGTGATGTTATTCTAGTTAGTAAGGTACCGGGAACTGAAAAAGACTATTCCTTAGAACAAATTCCCGATGTTAACGGTGCAATTATTGTTCTTGAGCTGAATTCTGGAAGGGTGCTTGTCGAAGTCGGTGGGTATAGCTATAAGAAAAGTAATTTTAATAGAGTAACCCAAGCAGACCGGCAACCGGGGTCGACTTTCAAAACCTTTTTATACTTAGCTGCGCTTGAAAAGGGATATAACCCCAGATCAACGGTGTATGACAGTCCGATAGAATTGAGCCAAGGTCCAGGCATGCCGATGTGGCGACCTAAGAATATTAGAGGTGATTACTTAGGAGCGATAACATTACGAAAATCCTTAGAGAAATCCAGGAACCTTTCTACTGTTTGGTTGATAACTAAGATAGGGTTAAGTCCCGTAATTGAGATGTCAGAGCGTCTTGGAATATATAAAAATCCTCCAAGAAATTACTCTATGGCCCTTGGAGCGTTTGAGACTAAGGTAATAAATCTCGCCAATGCTTTCAATGTTATTGCAAGTGGAGGCAGAAGAGTGGAGCCTAGCTTTATTGACAGAGTTTATGATCGAAAGGGTAAGTTAATTTATTCCTCAGACAAACGAAAGGTTTTAAGTTTAGAGGAAGGAAAAACTCACCTTCCGCCGGGATTATTTTATGAGTACGACCAATTGATTGACGAGGATGTGAATTATCAGATGCTTTCTATTCTGGAAGGAGTGGTTCAAAGGGGTACTGCTGGATCTGCAAGGTCGTTAAAGAGAACGCTTGCTGGAAAAACTGGCACTACTAACGATAGTTTTGATACTTGGTTTGTTGGTTTTAATACCGATATAGTTGTCGCTGTTTATATAGGGTTTGATGCTCCTAGAACACTTGGTCAGAAAGAGACCGGTTCTTCACTACCTTTACCTATTTTTATAGATTTCATGAGAGAGGCTTTAAAAGATACTGAAGACAGAAAATTTGAAGTGCCTGAAGGTATTGAATTGGTTAATGTAGACGTTAGAACTGGAGCTTTAGCCAGTGCTGAGACTGATCCACGTAATATAATTCAAGAAGCGATTAGAAAAGCTCCATTGGAGGAGAAGGTTGAATCTATTGATGAGATATTGGAGGTTATAGAAGAAAAAAGTTCTGCAAAAACAAAGGGGCCTCACTTTGATGAAGGGTTTGGAGGAATGTACTAAAGGGGATTATGGCAATTTTGGATTTATTAAAATCATTTTCAGCACTTATTATAGTTTTAGCATTTATTGGGATTATATATTTTTTATTAAAGAAATATATATTACAAAATATTGTTGCAGCTAAAAACTCTCAGTTTAAAATTGAGGAGATCTTATATCTTGACCAAAAACGCAAAATTATCTCCGTAAAACGAAAAAGAAAGACTTATATATTACTTTTAAGTAACACAGATCAACTAATTGAAATTATAAATGATGAGTAGATTAAGCGTTATATTTGCTGTTTTTATGAGCATCGCATTTGAAGCCGTAGCACAATCAGTTAACATAGATTTAGGCGGCGAGGCCCTAACAGGAGGAGCTTTGTCATCTAAGGTTATTCAGATGATAGGGCTTATCACTATTTTAAGCCTGGCGCCTTCAATATTTATGATGGTTACCTCATTCGTGAGAATCGTAGTAGTTTTCTCTTTGTTAAGAACTGCGATAGGCTTGCAGCAGACCCCCCCGAACATGGTGATAACTAGTTTAGCATTATTTTTAACATTTTTTATTATGGCACCGACTTTTGAGAAATCATATGAATATGGTATCAAGCCGTTGATAAATGAAGAGGTTCAAGAAGATGTTGCTCTTCCTCTTATCGCAAAGCCATTTCATGAGTTTATGATAGATAACACCAGGAGTAAGGATTTGTCGTTGTTTATGGATATTGCAAAGCTTAATATAGAAAAGAAAGAGGATGTTCCTTACCATACTTTAGTTCCGGCGTTTATGCTTAGTGAATTAAAGCGGGCTTTTGAAATCGGGTTCCTTATATTTTTACCGTTTTTAATTATAGATTTGGCTATATCATCAATACTTATGGCGCTCGGTATGATGATGTTACCCCCGGTGCTGATATCGCTACCATTTAAAATTATTTTCTTTGTTTTAATTGATGGATGGTATGTACTTTGTGGTAGCTTAGTAAAAAGCTATGGAATCGGTTAGTAGCTGTTCATCATTCTTAATTTGGTATTAACCATTTATTAATCTTTTTCCATTATAGTCATTTTTAAGGAGTAAAATTTTTATAAGGGGAAGAGATGAGGGAAGAGCTAGATAAAGAACGAGTAAAAGTAGAAAGTAATGCTGAAAAAATAACTGAGGATACGGATAAAAAAGGAGTTGAGATTCGGTTAGGAGGAAATTTAATTACTACAAGTGATATAGCACGAGCATTTCGTACGGTAAGGCAAGATCTAGAAAAGTTAGACACTAACACTTCAATAAATAGTATACCTATTACTTTTTCAACATTTGGTGGAGATAAATTAATAGTTGAACTTAAAGCCCAAGGCAGTTTAGTGGATATACTAAAAAACACAGAAATAAAGCTGATTGGAGGTGGTGAAATTGATTTACTTGAATCGCATAAATTTGATACATTAAAAGAAAAATTGGAATTTTCCTTAGATACTCAGGAGAAAATAAAAAATGACCAGCAAAATAATATAGTAATTGCTAAGAGTGCACTAAAATACTTTTCTAATGTTGAGGAAAAAGAACCGCAGTCACAGCTGTCTTCTAAGGCGCAAGAACAGGAACAACGGCAAACGGAAAATGTTTCTAAAGTCAGCAGCGAAGATTCACAGAAGGAGCAACCACAAAAAGTAGAGCCACAAAAGCCACAACCGGAAGAGCAAAAACAGACTCTATGGGGTAGAGCCAAAAGTTTTATTTCTAATAACCCTAAAACATCGGCTTTAGTTGGTATAGTTGGAGCTGTTGGGTTTTTAGCTGCAACTGTGGCAACCGGTGGGCTATTTGTCGTAGCTGCCGCTGCGGCCGGAGGTGCAGCATATGGAACTTATCAAGGTGCGAAGTATATAGAGGAAACCAGAAATAAAAAAAACACAGAGATAAGCGGACCAAGTAGTTTTAGGCATGCTGGGAGTATGAAAGATGAACCGCATCCATTTCCGCAAGTACAATATCATCCAACACCGCAGCCAAAGCCGGAACCACAAGATCTGCAACAAGAATCTAAGCACCATTGGGTGAAAGGCCATTCAGCAGGAATCACTGGCAAAACGGAAGAAAACCCGGTTAAAAAGTTGCTAGGGTCTCACAGGCAAGCAGGAAGCATTAGCCAAACAGAAAGCAGAGTTGAAGAATTAAAGCAGAAGAAGGAAGTAGATATACCTGAAAGGGCAGGAACCAACGGCTACGCTCAACTAGAGGGAGAGAAGAAGAATAACTCAAGCTCCATAGGCAAAGGATTATAGGTAGCATCAATTCATGTAATAACTTTTGCTTGACTAGTTGGTAGAATTATTTATAACTTGAGATAATTTACTCATAATAATGTGTTATGGCGAATGTATGCGATGCTTTTTTTGAAATACTAACAAAATTCTCGCACCCTCCTGTTCTAGGATTGATATTTGTTATAGGGTTTGTGTTTATTAATAGAAAGGCGTTTGGGGTTACAATTTTTTTAACTATTTTTACCATGGCACTTAATGCATATTTAAAATCCATTTGGCAAGTGCCTCTTAATCCGGAATTAAAAGTAGAAGGTTGGGCATTTCCTAGCGGGCATACCCAATCTAGTTGTGTTTTTTGGTTCTTTTTAAGCTTAATGCTAAAGAAAAATTGGGTTATATTACTCATACCCATACTCTTATTTGGAATCACTGCAGGAATAGTGCATTTCGGCTATCATGAATGGCATGAGATCTTGGCAGCAATCGGGTTTGCGGGCTTAGAAGTTATCTTCTTTTATTACCTTTTAAAACTCTTTGATTATTATAAAATTAATTACTATACCTTAGGGTTCGCTTTGACTCCGATCGTAATTTTTATAATAACAATTTTACCCTCTTCCATGGTTCATAATTATTATTGGCTATGGTATTGCGTAGCTGCGATGCTTGGAGTCTCATTGGGCTCAATTCTTTTTGATAAATCTTATCATAGTTATAAAGTTGAAAACAAATTAGTTACCCTTGCTATGTTATTATTGGCCGCCGGGGTTATATACTTGGTCGGTTTAGCAATTAGGCCTAGTGTTATTAGTAACTCTGTTAAGTTATTCGTTGCTGGTATATTGATTAGCTTGGTAATTCCGATTCTTGATAAGAAGATGAGTAATATTAATTACAGGAATTAATTAAGCTCTATAACTAATTGTTGATTATTTCAGAGATTTAGTATTAGTATTATACGATAATTATATAAGGGCGCTTCCATGAGGAAACTTATTTCTACCATTTGCGGCATAGCAATTACATTTTTTTTTACCCAAGCAGAAGCTAACCAAGGGGCGAGGCTTGATCCGGAGAATATTTTAGTTATAGAGCTAAAAAATGGAACGATTGAGATTGAGCTTTTTCCGGATAAGGCTCCTAACCATGTGAAAAGGATTAAAGAACTAACCAGGGAAGGTTTTTATAATGGGGTTGTATTTCATAGAGTAATAACAGGCTTTATGGCACAAACCGGTGATCCAACCGGAACCGGAGCGGGAGGCAGCTCCAAGCCGGACTTGATTGCAGAATTTAATGATATAAGCCATGATAGAGGAATAGTTTCGATGGCAAGAAGCAATGACCCGAACTCTGCAAATAGTCAATTTTTCATTATGCTAGCATCTGTGCCATCCTTGGACCATCACTATACTGCATTTGGTAAAGTAATAAGCGGCATGCAGTTTATTGATAAAATTAAGAAGGGTGATGAGCATAACAATGGCACAGTCACAAATCCTGATAAAATTATCAGCATGAAAATTTTAGCTGATATCGAAAAGAGGAAATAAATAAATAATTTAAATTAGTTAGATGTCATCACTACCAGAAAAATATAATTCACAAGAAATAGAAAAAAAATGGCAGGAAACTTGGGAAGCAACCCAAGTTTATGCATATGAAGCAAATGAAGAGAGAGAAACGACTTTCTCAATAGATACTCCGCCTCCCACTGTTTCGGGGCTACTTCATATGGGGCATATATTTAGTTATACTCAAACGGATTTCATTGCCCGTTATCAAAGAATGAAGGGTATGAATGTATTTTACCCGATGGGCTTTGATGATAATGGCCTCCCTACTGAAAGATTGGTGGAGAAAGTGAAGGGTATTCGGGCCGGGAAGATGCTTCGTGCTGAATTTATAAAAGTTTGTGAAGAGGTGGTTGAGGAATCGGAACAAGAATTTAGAGCTTTGTTTAAAGAAATCGCTTTAAGCGTTGATTGGAATCAAGAATATCAAACGATTAGCGAGAGTTCTCGCAAGATTTCTCAAATGTCTTTTATTGATTTGTTTAAGAAGAATCTAGCTTCTCGTCAATTCTCTCCCACATTTTGGGATCCCATAGATAGGACGGCAATAGCTCAGGCCGAAATTGAAGATAAAGAACGCAAGGGTTATATGAATGATATAGCTTTTACGGTTGCTACGGATGAAAAAAATAGATCTCTTGAGGAAATCGTGATCGCTACTACCAGACCGGAACTGATTCCTGCCTGTGTTGCAGTTTTTTATAATCCGAATGATGGTAGGTATAAATCGCTGGCAGGAAAGAGAGCAGTCACACCTATATTTAATGCTGAAGTGCCGATAATCGCTGATGACGGGGTCAGTATGGAAAAAGGCACCGGGTTAGTGATGTGCTGCACTTTTGGGGATGTACAAGATATTGAGTGGTGGAAAAAGCATAATCTTTCAACAAAAGAATGTGTTAGCTTAGAAGGTAAAATGGTTAATGCCGGCAAGTATGATGGTTTAAAACCCGAAGAAGCTAAAAAGTTAATAATTGAAGATTTAAAAGATCTAGGAGCTCTGAAGAAACAAGAAGAGATAACCCAGTTTGTTAAGTGTGCAGAAAGATCAGGGGCTCCTCTTGAGATAATTCCCACACATCAATGGTATATCAATGTTCTTGATCATAAAGAAGCCTTATTAAAAAAAGGTAGAGAATGCAATTGGTATCCGGATTATATGCGAATTAGGCTAGAAAATTGGATTAATGGCCTTAACCAAAATTGGTGTATATCAAGGCAGCGTTTTTTTGGCGTACCGTTTCCAGTGTGGTATTCTAAACGTGCCGGTGAAGAGGGGAAAATATTGATAGCAGATGTCAATCAGCTCCCGGTTGACCCGCTTACTGATCTACCCGAAGGATATGAACGTTCAGAAGTTGAACCTGATTATGATGTAATGGATACCTGGGCAACTAGCTCAATTAGTCCACAGCTAAACACCTCAACAATAAATAAGGATTTATACATAAATCTTGATAAGCACCGAAAGCTTTATCCCTTTGATCTCAGACCTCAAGCACATGAAATAATTAGAACTTGGGGATTTTATACAATTGTTAAGTCGTTATTTCATGAAAATACCATTCCTTGGAGAAACTTAATGATCAGTGGTTGGTGTTTGGCAAATGATAAAACAAAAATGAGTAAATCTAAGGGTAATGTTATAACCCCCAAAGGGTTAATAATTGAGAAAGGTTCGGATGTTGTTCGCTATTGGGCATCTACTTCTAAGCTTGGGGTCGATACCGC
>WPCJ01087223.1_pt1 | contig 15850 bp, 13 predicted proteins | sample 5399831 | NCBI WGS metagenome assembly WPCJ01 (sample SAMN12869470, study PRJNA574797) | sludge metagenome | isolation source: wastewater treatment of pH10 | place: China:Beijing | collected 2019-05-20 | reverse complement strand
CAGAGAAGTTAAGCCCAATGGCGCCGATGGTACTGCAATTTTGTGGGAGAGCAGGTAGCCGCCGTCCTTTAAACACGGGTCCCCGTAAGAGCAATCTTGCGGGGGCTTTTTTATTGGTATATGGGGTACTACGGGACAGTTCCGCCGTGGAGAGTGGATTTTTTTTATTATTAATTGCACTAAAATTGCTCAATTGATACTACATTTGTAGTTTCTATTTTTATATATTTATCATGATGCAACAATTTAAATTAATCCTCATTTTTGTTTTTTTATTTTCTGCGAGCTATTCTTTTGCCGAAAAACAATATACATTGAACTCCCCGAACGGAAAAATTCAAGTTGATATTTCGGTCGGAAATTCGATAGAATATACGGTAAAGCATGACTCGGATGTGATGATTACTCCGTCTCCCGTATCTATGGAATTAGATAACGGTATTATTTGGGGAGTAGATCCGAAGTTGCAAAAAACTTTGACGCGTACGGTAAATGGGGTTATTCCGGCAGCCATTTACAAGAAAAAGGAAATTACAGATCAATTCAATGAATTGACACTTACCTTTAAAGGAGATTACCGGGTTATTTTCCGGGCTTATAATGATGGTATTGCATACCGTTTTGTATCCACATCAAGAAAACCATTCCGGGTGAAATCGGAACAGGCGGTTTTTAATTTTCCTTCCGATTATAAAGCTTATATTCCCTACGTAAGGGAAGATCGTACAAAGAGCTTCGAAGAGCAGTTTTTTAATTCATTTGAGAATTTATATACTTACACCAACTTGTCGGCTTGGGATAAAAAGAAGTATTCTTTTGTACCACTCCTGATAGAAGCAAATAATGGGAAAAAGATCTGCCTGACAGAAGCGGACCTGATAAACTATCCCGGTATGTATCTCTATAATGAAGAGGGTTCAAATTCTCTAAAGGGAGTTTTTGCCTCTTATCCCAAAGAGGTTGAACAAGGGGGGCACAATGAGTTGCAGATGCTCGTGAAATCACGTGAAAATTATATCGCTGCCTATGATAAAGGAACCGAGTTCCCATGGCGTACGATTATTATTGCTGAGAATGACCACGAACTTGCAGATAACGATATGGTGTACAAATTAGCGACTCCTACTATCGATATGGATTTCTCCTGGGTAAAACCAGGAAAAGTGGCCTGGGAATGGTGGAACGACTGGAATTTATATAATGTCGATTTCAAAACCGGGATAAATAATGAGACCTATAAATATTATATTGACTTTGCATCCAAATATGGAATTGAATATGTGATATTAGACGAAGGGTGGTCAGTGAATAAGCAAGCCGACCTGTTTCAGGTAGTACCTGAAATAAATTTGCCGGATTTGGCAGCTTATGCAAAATCAAAAAATGTGGGTCTGATCCTTTGGGCCGGATATCATGCTTTCGACCGGGATATGGAAAAAGTCTGTAAGCATTACAGTGAGATGGGTATCAAAGGCTTTAAAGTAGACTTTATGGATCGGGACGATCAATATATGGTGGATTTCCATCGACGTGGAGCTGAAATGGCTGCCAAATATAAACTATTAATAGATTATCATGGCACATATAAACCTACAGGACTACACCGTACCTATCCGAATGTAATCAATTTCGAGGGAGTACATGGACTGGAACAGATGAAATGGTCATCTCCTTCGGTGGATCAGGTTGTTTATGATGTGACAATACCTTTTATTCGTCAGGTGGCAGGGCCTATGGATTATACCCAGGGGGCGATGCGCAATGCCTCGAAAAACAATTATAGACCTGTAAATAGTGAACCTATGAGCCAGGGTACAAGATGCAGGCAATTAGCGCAATATGTTATATTTGAATCGCCATTGAACATGCTTTGCGACAACCCTTCAAATTATGAGGCTGAAAAAGAATGTACGGAGTTGATTGCTTCTATCCCGACAATATGGGATGAAACCAGGGCTTTGAATGGAAAAGTGGCAGAATATGTCAGTATTGCAAGGAGAACCGGGAACAATTGGTATGTAGGTTCAATGACCAACTGGAAAGCTCGTGATCTGGAGATAGATCTTTCTTTTTTGGGAGAAGGAGATTATAAGGCTGTAATTTTCAGGGATGGTGTCAATGCCGACAGAGTTGCAAGAGATTATAGAAAGGAGATCATTACTATTCCGGACAACCGGAAATTGAAAATACATATGGCTCCCGGGGGTGGATGGATTGCCCGTATATACCGTTAAATCATAAAAAGACTGTAAAAAAGAGGCCGTCTCTGTGAAGTTAACTTCAATTAGAGACGGCCTCCGCTTCTTATTCTTTTTATCTCATTACTGCACCGGTTCCAGGTATTGCGAGTAGCAATAACCCTCTTCACCGTCGTTATCACGAACCAGCCACCACTGGTCGTTTGCTTTGCTGATGAGTGTGATAACATCTCCCTTTTCGGCTTTACCTACAATAGGTTGATCCGTTCCGGGTCCTTTACGGATATTCAGGCGACTCTCCTGGGTTACAACCCTTACTTTGCCCCCGTCTCTAACGGCAGTCTTTACATTCAATACTAAATCGTTACTCTTAAAATGGGGATCGATGCGTTTGTAGATTTCCCACATCTTATCTTTCACGTCGGCGTTAGGAACGGTACCCTCCACTTTCAGCACGTTTCCCGATTCGCCAACTAGGAGATTGTTCTGCCTGGCCAGATCCACCAGTTCCTTGTATTTTTCTGTCAAAGCCATAAATTACTATTTTACTGTTAAGTTATTTACGACCTGTACGGGGTTCAATGCATTCAGTTTTTCCATTAATACCTGCAGATCACTTTCCTTGATCTCACCGTTTAGCGTAATAACGCCATCTTGTACGGTGGCTGTCACTGTAGCATGGTCTTTGAGCGCATCAGGTAGTGCTGCATTGATAGCGGCATCCAGAGCACTATGATCGGGTGCGGGCGGAATTACTTCCACCTGGTTGACAACCGAAGTCACATTTTTTACTCCTGCCACCACACTTTCAGCATAAGATTTGGCAGAGTCATCACTTACAGTTCCGGTCAGCGTCGCAACTTTATTTTGCACGGTTACCGTGATGCCTGCCAGTTCAGGGTTTGCATCCAGCAATTCCTGTGCTGCGCTTTGAATGTCTGCGTCATTTACCTGGTTACATGATGTTACACCCACTCCAAATGCAAAAATGAGTGTCACTACGGATAATAAACGTAATGCTTTCATAATTCTTCTTTTTTAATTAAACAATTCTATTTAAACGACAATAATTAAACGTATGAAAATTTGAATTGTTTTCAAACCGGGCGGATTTTTACGAAAGCATCCGTTTTGTCAGAAGATTTTTGTATACTTATGGCAGTAAGGCAGGGTACCTTTGTATTCGTAATACTGTTGATGGTAATTCTCTGCCTTCCAGAAAGTGGAAGCCGGTTTCAGCATGGTGGCTACCCTGTATCCCTTCTCAGTCAGAATATCGATATACTTCTGCGCAATTGCTTTCTCGGCAGGATCGGAATAGAAAATGCATGAGAGATATTGAGGCCCTATATCCGGTCCTTGTCCGTTGGTTTGCGTGAAATCGTGGGTTTCGAAGAAGAGCTTTACCATCTCTTCGTAGGATGTTTCAGCAGTATCGAAGACCACTTCTGTTGTTTCCAGATGCCCGGTATTCTTCTGGCATACCTGTTCATAAGTCGGGTTATCCACATGTCCACCCATAAATCCCACTGAGGTCTGCTTCACGCCCGGGGCTTTCATAAAGAAATATTCCGTTCCCCAGAAGCATCCGGAAGCAAAATAGGCCGTAGTAAGTCCTTCTTTTTTTTCCGGGACAAACTTCAGCGAGATAGAGTTTACACAATGCCGGGTCTGCTTGGGTGTAAATCCTTCACCTAAGAAAACATGCCCCAGGTGTGCTCCGCAATTATTACAAATGATCTCGGTACGGCGTCCGTCAGCATCGCGTATACGTTTTACAGCACCCTCTATCTCATCATCGAAAGAAGGCCATCCGCAATCCGACTCGAATTTATCTTCCGAATGGTAGAGTGGGGCGTCACATCGCTTACAATAATATGTCCCTGCCACTTTATTATTCAAATATTCACCCGTAAAAGGACGTTCCGTACCCTTGTGGATGATCACTCTCTCTTCTTCGGGAGTCAGTGTATTATAGTCCATAATCTCATTTTTGTTTTTTGTAATAGCCGATTCTTTTTGTTTACCCTGTCCGCATGCAGTGACAAGAATGAGGGTAAACAGAAACAGCAGGTATGTTCTCCTCATTGTTCTAATTACTCCTTGATTTTTTAAAGATATTTTATAAAAGCATACCGCCTCCTTTGTTTCAGGTAGAGTGGGTCGGTGTCATTATCATATGCTTCACGCTCGAAACAGATATTCCTGTACGCTGTGTATCTGTCTTTATAGCGAATCCATCTGAGGATCCATTCCATTACATACCAGATATAAAATCCGATCACCAGCAGTTCTACCATCTGCCGGGTGTGTACGGATTCATGCGTGAGAATGCACTCATCCAATCCCGGTTCTTCTTTTCTCGCAAAGACAACCCCGAAAAGGTTGATCGCCCTGAATCCCTTTACCGGTAAGAAGTTGGAATAGATAACCTTCATGCATTCATTTCAAATTAAAGAAAATCGATAATTATCACTATTTCCCGAGAGATCGGGATCAATTCTCATCCTTTCATTCTCCCAAAGGTAGAAACATTTCATAAATTTCGTAACTTTGCAGACTTAAAAATCGATAAATCAAAATAGAATACAAAATGGATATGAATTTCTCACCGGATCTTCCATATAAGGTAGCAGATATTTCGCTGGCCGATTTTGGAAGGAAAGAAATAGAGATAGCCGAGCATGAAATGCCCGGTTTAATGGCGATACGGAAGAAATATGCTTCCGAGAAACCATTGAAAGGTGCACGTGTAATGGGGTCGTTGCATATGACCATCCAGACGGCCGTATTGATAGAGACGCTGGTGGAATTAGGTGCAGATGTACGTTGGGCCAGTTGTAATATTTTTTCCACACAGGATCATGCTGCTGCGGCCATTGCTGCTGCAGGTATTCCCGTATTTGCATGGAAAGGAGAGACGTTGGAAGAGTACTGGTGGTGTACCGAGATGGCCTTGCGTTTTCCCGAAGGGAGAGGTCCCAATCTGATCGTCGATGATGGTGGTGATGCATCGTTACTGGTACATATGGGATATCAGGCTGAAAACGATTCGTCTGTTATCGACAGAAAGGGGGCTAATCGTGAAGAACAGGCTATCCTTGATACATTGCACCGTATATTGAAAGAAGACGGCCAGCGTTGGCATAAAACAATCGCCGGGATGAAAGGAATCTCTGAAGAGACTACCACAGGTGTGCATCGTTTGTATCAGATGATGGAGAGAGGCGAATTATTGGTGCCTGCTATCAACGTGAACGACTCGGTAACCAAATCGAAGTTTGATAACCTCTATGGTTGTCGGGAATCATTGGCAGACGGTATTAAACGTGCTACTGACGTGATGATTGCTGGCAAGGTGGTAGTCGTATTGGGATATGGTGATGTTGGTAAGGGTTGTGCCCATTCGATGCGTAGTTACGGAGCACGAGTGATCGTTACCGAGATCGATCCTATTTGTGCGTTACAGGCAGCCATGGAAGGATTTGAGGTTACCACAATGGAGGAAGCAGTAAAAGAAGGCAATATCTTTGTAACGACTACCGGAAACCGTGATGTAGTCACCATCGAACATATGCAACAGATGAAAGACCAGGCGATCGTGTGCAATATCGGCCATTTCGACAATGAAATACAGGTTGACCGCCTGGTGAATTTCCCCGGAATTGAGCACCTGAATATCAAGCCGCAGGTAGATAAGTACACTTTCCCTGGAGGTAATTCGATATTTTTGCTGGCTGAAGGCCGTCTGGTGAATCTGGGCTGTGCTACCGGTCACCCCTCATTCGTGATGAGTAATTCGTTCACTAATCAAACGCTGGCGCAGATTGACCTCTGGAAGAATAATTATGAGGTAGGTGTCTACCGTTTACCAAAACATCTGGATGAAGAAGTGGCCAGGCTGCATCTTGATAGGATTGGTGTCAAACTGACGACCCTTACGCAGAAACAGGCTGATTATATCGGTGTGCCGGTAGAAGGGCCGTTTAAACCGGAACACTATCGGTATTGAAAAGTGGGAAGGTGGGAAAGTAGGAAGGTGATTTCCCAATTTCCAAATACTACCTCCGGATCGGACGTGAAAATAAAAAAATGAAAAAAACTTTGCTAGGAAACCTTTTCGGTCCTAGTAATTTAGCTGAAACAGGAGGAAAAATCCAGTTTTTTATGGCTTTTAGGGTTGCATAATTAAAATAAAGATTTTATCTTTGCACTCGCTTTTGCAAGAAAGCATCAGGTCGATTCGCTAGCTCAGCAGGTAGAGCACATCCCTTTTAAGGATGGGGTCCTGGGTTCGAGCCCCAGGCGGATCACGAAATTTTCAAAACCCTGATAATCAATTGATTGTCAGGGTTTATTTTTAGCCTAAAGGGATTAGAACCCTTGATAATATAATCCCTTTCGGATCATTAGTCTGATCAATGTTCAATTATTTAATTGATTAACAATCCTCACCATATAACGTTAACAAATTTGCCATTCATTTAATTCATGAATGGCATGTACCTGACAAGGAAATATCCTCCTAACATTAGCCACAGGAATAATAATAGTGCCAGCAAGAATGGTTTTACTCCGGCTTCCTTGAATTTTCTTAGATGGGTTTCCATACCCAAAGCTGTCATTGCCATTGTCAGCAAGAATGTATCTATATAATTGATAACGTTTACCGTACCTTCCGGCAAAAGATTTAATGAGTTGAAACCTATTACGGCAATGAATCCAAAAGCAAACCAAGGAATCGTGACTTTTACAGTACTCTTATTTATACCTTCTTTGCGATTATCTTGTGCGGTAATGATAAAAGAGAAGACCAGTAACACGGGTGCCAAAAAGATAACTCTTATCATCTTTACGATCACAGCCGTTTCCGATACGGTTTCACCCATACCATTCCCGGCTCCTACCACATGTGCTACTTCATGTACGGTAGCACCGGTATAAAGGCCCCATTGTTCAGTTGTCAGATCCAATAATCCACTTCTATGCAACAGTGGATATAAAAACATCGAAATGGTGCCAAAAATAACTACCGTAGAGACTGCTATGGCCGTCTTGTGGGGTTTGTTATCCAAAACGGCTTCCATTCCCAGTATAGCGGCAGCTCCACAAATAGCACTTCCGGTACTGGTCAATAGGGTAGTTTCCTTGTCCATTTTCATCATTTTTCCTGCCACTAATCCAATGGCCAGTGTTCCCACTATGGTGATGATATCAATAATAATTGCAGAAAATCCCACGGTGATGATATTTTGTAATGTGAGCCGAAAACCGTAAAGGATGATGGCCAGTCGCAACAGTTTCTTCGAGGAGAAAGTAATCCCCGCACCTTTAATTTTATCTATCCCCAGGGACAACAAAGCGGGCTCACTGATATGTTTATCAATTTTTGTCTGAAGCACAAGGAATGAAATGATAACAGTTTCAACTTCACTTGTAAGGAAGGTGAAATTATAATATCAGGAAGAAAAATGGTAGATTTGAGAAATTGTTTTGTAGTTTCAATAATGCATGTTACCTTGTGTTCCAAATATTCGTTTGAAACTCGTAAAATCAATGATTTTAAAATAATAAAATGAACAAACTTTAATAATGAAAGTCCTTTTCGTAGGATTGAATTGACCCAAAAAGTCAGGTAAAAAGCTTTTGGGGCTATTGAACCAAATAATCTGATAGTCGGCTGTCCATCCATATAGTACATCTTATTGGATCTCCGAATCGGGGGGAGGAATACTTATTTGTTTGTCTTCTACCAGAGATGTCACTTCTTTGTAATTGCGTATTTTAGGGATGACTTCCTCCTCTGCTGCACCAATGATTACCCCGAACTCATAGAGATGGGTTATGATTAACCCTTCCCTATGAAGTTGTTCCGCTACAATGGTCAGCTTGTCTAAGTAGATCTCAGATATGGTAATTATAATCTGTCGCATATTCTTTTATTTAGGGGCTATGGAGAGTCCTACACCCACATCTTCGGGCGGTAAAGGGAGTGCTCGGGCATTTTTCCTCAATTCTTCTTCAATCATCGCAGGAGTTGCATCCGGATATTTCTCGAAGAAGAGGGCTGCAATTCCGGCTACATAAGGAGTAGCCATACTGGTGCCTGAGATGGTACGATATCTTGCAGGCATGGACCAGGAAGAGTAGACATTGACTCCCGGTGCAGCAATATCGACCAACCCCGAAGGGTTAATAGCGCGATTTGAGAAATCACCGACCTGGAGTTCCGAGTCTACTGCGGCTACGGCAAGGATAGACGGACAATCGGCAGGGCTTGACACTGGACTGAATAGACCTTTTGACCGTTGACTGTCGTTACCCGCTGCAGCCATAATGAGCGCTCCTTTAGATAGAGCGAACTGGGCAGCCCGTTCATAGGCTATATCGTAACTCTCGCCTTCCGATACGGGGGAGCCGAGGGACATGGATAATACCTTGCAACCATTATTGGCTGCCCAGGCCATGCCGTTCAGTATCCACGACTGGGCACCGCTCCCCTGGTTGCTTAGAACTTTTCCCACGTAGATATGTGCATCGCTCGCCACTCCGTAACGTGTTCCTTGTTCATTGACCGATCCGCATGCCGTACCGATGCAATGGGTGCCATGTCCGTGGAGATCATCGACCGGCTCATCGGGAACAAATGAAGTGGTTGTGATCTCCCGTTCTTTAAAATCGGGATGAGTGGTGTCGAATCCGGTATCCAATACCGCTACCTTGACTGCTGCACCTGTGTATGGCGAATGGAGCACTTTGGTAATATCTATTCCCCAGGTTGCCCCGTTATTGATATCGTTATCTGCAGATACTTCATCCGGAATATATACCACTTTCTCTGGTACAACCATAAAACCACTTCCCGATAATTTCATCTGGACTACCTTATCCTCTTCCACACCTACCAGCGCAATGCCCAGCTCATTGAATACGAGGGCATCGGCATCTTTTAATAGACTTTCATTCGGCGGCATGGTAATAAAATCGGCAGTGGTGGCTACGGATAATCCCCATCTTTTTTCAAGCAGACGAATGGCTTCCAGTACCTCATTACTGTTTTTATCGAGGATCAGGAAATAGCGGCCGGTATAACGGGGGGGATTGGACGCGGCCGGGGCAATATTGTCTTTCAGGAAGGTTTGTCTTCCGAGTTTGGGTGGTTGCATAATTGTTCTTCTTTTTTCCGGACCTCTTCCTTCCATAAAGCGATCTCAGCCTTTTGCTTCCTGTTCTCCTCCATGATAGAGAATAGATTCGGGAGGTAAATTCTTGTGTAGAAATAACCGATAATAAATCCGGCAACGAAAGAGTAGATGATCAGTGCAATCAGAAGCGGTCTGGCTGAATCTACCTGTAACATCAAGTTACTGTTGTCAATAAGATAATCGGCTATACTTTGCAGGTATCCGGGTATCCTCCCCAATTGCGTGAGGGTAACCCCGATAATTATCTTGGTGAGCCAGTCCGACACATCTTCCAGGTTGGTATTCGGCATGTACTTTGTACTTCTGTCATAATCTTCGTGAGGGTTGTAGTTTTTGTTCAGTTTTGGAATGGCAAACAGAAAACCCAACAATCCGCCTAGCAACATGGATGCAAAAGCAATGATGATCAGTAACCCAAAGAGATCCCAGTAGCTTTGCGATATATTGGCATAAGCAAAACAGGCGATCATACTGGGCAGGATCATTACAATGGGGAACAGGTGGATATAGTGTCCCGTTCCGGTTGAAGGTTTGCTTGTGTTCATGATTTTTCAGTATGATTATTCAATTTCACTTCGCCTCTTGCAGATCGTTGCAGACATTAGGAAGAGACGATCCGTACCCTACATTGGTAGGTTCTGTTATCTGACTGCCGGCACATCTTAATGCAGGTATTGTGCAGGCCAATTACGTTGCATTACGACTGCAATATAATAAAAATATTTTGATTTGGACAAGATAAAAAAGAAAAAGGCGCCGATAGTAATATCGACGCCAATTGCTGTGATTAACAAATGTTTAGAAAGATCAAACTCTTCTCTATTTATTTTATTTTTTCAGGATACTTTCCGTTTTTTCAGGAAAAAATCGGAAAGATCCTTTTATACATGGGTATTTATCATCAGTGAGGTAGGCATAACCCGCCCCAAGACTCAGTCGATGTTGTATTCACCGACTAACGCATGAAGTCCGAAGAAGTGGCCGTTGAACGATTCATACGTCCAGTAGCGGAGTTCAGATTGAAAGAATTTCTTCATATTGTTTTTTATTTTCAGCAAAATAATGGCATATTTTCGATATTTACTTGTCTTTAAAATGCAACATTTATAATTCAGTAAGCTTTAACATTAGTTAAATTATAACTCAAAATGCAAGACATCACTGCTATGTTATTGATTATTAATTAACTATTAGGTCAATTCTGATAGTGGGGAAAAAGGAGATAGGACTGTTGTGGTCACTATAAAGTATTTCCTTGTAACATAGACATTTTCGGACTAATTTATAGAGTGGGGGAGTCGTTGGAAAGAGGTGGGCGTCATTCCAAACTCTTTTTTGAACGATCGGGAGAAGTAAGCGAAATCATTAAAACCGCAGTTCATGGCAATTTCACCAATCGGTTTCTGGGATCTGGAGAGGAGTTGTGCGGCTTTATTCAATCTTACTTTCAAAATGTAGTTGGAGGTTGTCATCCCGGTAGCCGCTTTTATCTTACGGTTCAATTGAGAAGAGCTCAGGCAGATTTTATCGGATATTATTTCAATGATATTTTGCGTATTGTCAATTTCTTTATAGATCAAGTTGGTAATTTGTTTGAGGAACTCTACAGCAGTATTCTTTTTTACGATGTTGTGTTCTATGCCTTTTCCTGTGTTTATCGCGGTGAGCGCATATTTACTCCACATCAACTTCCGTGCATCCAGTAGTTGATTGATCACCGCCAACAACTCCTCTTCAAAGACCGGCTTGGACAGAAATGCATCAGCTCCGCACCGGAATCCTTTTATACGATCTTCTTTAGAATCGCAAGCAGAGAGTAGGATAACCGGTATGTGTGCGATGGTATCCGAATTTTTAATCTCTCTACATAAATCATAGCCGTTCATACCGGGCATCGTGATGTTTGAAATAATAATATTGGGCATGGTTTCAGCTGCTTTTTGAGCGGCTCCCCTTCCGTTGTCTACTGTAACGATACAGTAGTTTTCCTGCAGAATAGAAAAGAGGTAAGAAGTCATATCTTTGTCATTTTCCACTATGAGTACCGTCGGGTTTTCTTTTGAAATGCAGCACTTTTCAATATTATTTTCGGGGTCCTTACTGTAAGTAACGGTATTGTGTGTGGTTAGAGAATATCCGTTTTCGCATGTTGTTATGTCGGATTTTATCCGTTTCTGCATGTTTGTTTCAGGTAACATGCTATCTATCAGTGAAAGGAGATCCTGTGACTGACGGACGAGTATATCCAGGTTTATTGAATTTTTGTGAAGATCATTTGTATCCAGATTATTTATAAGTCTCTGGGTTAATCCGGTAATAATGGTGACAGGTGTTTTTAACTTGTGTGCAATATTAGCGTAAAAATCCGATTTTATCTTTTCCTGGCAAGGATAAGCCTCAACCTTTTGTTTCTTTATTTGGAACAATTGGACTAGAATGATGATGAAACCGGTTAAAGCAATAAAAATCGATAGAGTAAGGTGTGTAGCTTTTGTTTTATTTTTCCCAATATTTTCAAGTTGTGTTGCCAATAATATTTCCTCTGTCTCATTTGATTTTTTTTCATAAGCCAGTCTGTGTGTCATGATCCGGTTGATGTCCCGTCCACTTCGGAATGCTTTTGCATAGGAAACGCCCTTCTCGTAAGCTTCGAGGGCTGCAGCGTTATTACCCTGTTGCTTGTATAATTCTGATAGGAGCATGGAGGCTTTTTCCAGATAATTAGGTAATTTAAGTTCATCCGATATTTTTAATCCTTTATGTAGAAAGGTTTCGGCTTTCAGGTAGTCTCCTTTTCGGATGCAAATATTTCCGAATGAAATGCAACTGTTCAGCCAGTTTAATTTGTCCGATGTGTGCCGGAGGGAATTATATGCGCTTTCGATATATACCGAAGCACTTTCGTATTTACCTTGCAGCATATACAGGTTACCGATACGTTCAAAGCAGGAAGACATCCCCGATACGGAATTGGTTTCAATATACAGTTTCAGCGCCCGGTCGAAATATTGGTATGCTGAATCATACTCCATCCTGCTTTCGAAAGATGAGCCGATGTCTGCCAGATTCTTTGCTTGTCCCAAAATGCTATTGTTTTGTCTCTCTATTTGTAGCGATTTTTGTAAAAACAATAAGGCATCATCCGGTTGATTGATTCTTAAATAAATATTTCCCAATCCGTTTAGTGTTTTTGCTTTTTCCGATAGAATTTCTTTATTGTTGTTTTTTGGTAATTTATTTAGTAGCGATAGCGCCTTAAAATAATATTCAGACGATTCACCCAACATGCAAATAGCTTTATAATCATAAGCCAGTGTGTTTAGCGCCTCTATTTCCCGGATTGGGTCGCTGTACTCTTCTGCCGTGTTCAAGTAATATATATGGTATTGTATCGCTTTTAAATAAGTATAGCTATTCAGATAATATAAGCCCAGTTGACGATAGGTTTTCATCTCGGCATAACAGTCCCGGGAGGACTGTGCTAACGAAAGGTAATTAAAAAGGGCAATGGTATCGTTTGAAATCCTGTTTAGTAATGAGTCTATCGAATTATGATTTTTATCTACGAAAGAGTTATCTGGGGTTGATCCCATATTGTTCTTATTTCCCGGGCTACATGCAAGTAAAATAAGACAGGACACAAAAATAAACCATTTTTGTGAGTTCAAATCCATGATCTGTTTTTTCTGTTGCATAAGCATATGTGAAGAGTTCTTCGGTTATTTAATATTTTTCAATACCATATATTTAAAAAAAGACAATATTCTTATATAAAACAGACATATATGGTAGAAAAATATATAGACAATTATATATATTAATGTCTATCTGAAATACGCAATAAAATTGTCTGCTAAAGTAAAAAAGGAGAGCTCTTAATAAGTGGTAAAGACAGCAAAACTTTATTGCTGATTTTACCACAATTAAAAAATAGACGATTTACTATTTTTTTGATAAAAACAGACAATCGCCCTTCATTTAGATAATCAGTTTAATCACAGGTGTTTTTCTTTCCATTGTGAAGCTGTCATTCCTATATATCTTGCAAAGCATTTACTAAAATAGCTTTTGTCAGTATACCCCACCTTTTCGCTTACCTCTTCAATAGTCATATTTTTATTGTTTGCCATCAATTTTTTTGCCTCCTCAATACGTAACTCGTTGATCCATTCATTGAAAGTTTTTTGTTTTGACCTGTTGATGTATTGCGACAGATATGACCTGTTGGTGGAGACCTGTACCGCTACCTTAGTAATGGTAATTTTCGGATTTGTGAATAGCTTTTGTTGTTCCCATTTTCCTACTGCTTTTCCTATCTGGGAGAATGTGATCTCAGATGACTTTATCGGTTTTTCCTCCTCTTCCCTCAGTACTGGTACCATAATATTAAAAATATTTTTGTAATTGAGAAAGTGAACGGCATAACCAATATAAAAGAGAATGGCAAATATGTAAAACGGTATTATAATTTTCAGTGTGGTAAAGATGGCAATTATAACAGTTATGCCGGAAATTAGTATGAAAAGATGGGAGGTTTGTATCCATTTCAGGCGGTCGGTTCCAATTCCGGTAAAATAATTGTCCACTCTTTTCCGGTATTTCCCGTAGTGGTTAAAGAATAATTGAGTAATGATGAGGAGGGAAATTACAAAGAATAATAACAGACTGTAAAAGATTATATTGACAATTTTTTCTTCCCAATTTAAAAGATTCGATAATATACTGAGCAGACCCAGGATAAATACCGGAATCAGCTGGTACATCAATAATTTGAATGATAAATACCTATAATTGATCAGGGTTAGACTTACATGTGTGAAGAGAAACAGTTGGAAAGAGAAAAAAATGAGGACGAATATCTTGAGAGAAAGAAGATCCAGCTTTTGTAATTTACCGGTTATTATAAACAAGCTGAAAGCCGTGAATAGTAAATAGATAAAAGCCATAATATATCTAGCTTTGTTGTAATTATGCAAGAACTTGCTATGTGGCGTTGCACTGAAGGTAAATACCAAAGAGAGTACTAGTGTGGTCCAAAAACCCCCGGTAGCGAAGAAAATGTGAAAATTATCGATCATAGTCTTGCAAGTTTAAAGTATTCAAAATTCGCTGGCATGATATTTATGTCGTCTCTGATTCATCTTTTTGGATATTTTCATTATCGGGGATCTTTGTGTGCTGGATTTTTTCTTTGAATTGACGGGGTGTCATTCCTGTTTCCTTCCGAAAGGAATTAAAAAATACGGATTTAGTATTAAAACCAACTGAGAGCGCTAATTCGTTTATGGGATGATTATTCCTATGGTCATTTTTATTTTCGAAAATACTTATTGCTTCTTGAATCCGATACTTGTTGATAATTTCCGTGAATCTTAAACCTTGTGAGTTGATAGCTTTTGAGAGATAGCTGCGGTTCGTACCCATCTCCGAAGCAACCCTGCTTAAATCGAGATCGGGTTGCAGATATCTTTTACCGTCTTCTAACCAGGCTTTAAAATCATTGAAGAGGAAAGACTCTTTTGATTCGAGGGAGTAGTGCGGTTTTTTGTTTTTTACCCTTTTTCTCATATTGCTGATCAGGATAAATGTGATATTGACTACTATCAGGAAGACAAGAGCAGTATGAAATATGATCCGGTTTTTTCTTTTGACCCTCTGCAGTTGATTTATTTCACGGGCGGCCTTGTCCAGTTCTATTTGTTTTTCCGTGAAGTCTACAATTCCTTTTGCCGATAATTGGTGGTATTTATTCCCGCTGACTTGGGCTGAATCAAGAAAAACCTGCGCTTTCACCTGATCGGTTGGCAGAAAAGCAGTCGATAATTCGCTGTAGGCATCATGCTGTAAATTTTCCCATCTGTCATCTTTGATGGTCTCAATTGCCTGTATGGCATATTTTTTTGCTTCTTCGTACCTGTTGAGCTTATTGTAAACAGAAGCCAGGCCAATGAGGGCTATCGATTTTTGTCTTTCGGATCCGAAGAAATTATCATCTATCCGGATCACTTTTTCAAATGATCTGATGGCCATAGGATAATTTTCCTGCAAACTCTCAATCGTTCCCATATAATTATAGATGGAGGCCTGCTTTTGCTGGTCATGGGTAAAGTCTGCGGTCTCCATGGCCAGTTTTGCGTAGTATTGCGCACTGTCTGTCTGCTGTAGATTCAGATAGGTTTTAATCCCCACAATATAGAGGTAGTAGAGCTCTTCGTTATCATCGTACTTCTTCAACGTTGTTTCCGCCTCTTTGATTTTTTTTGTGGCTTCATCGAATGAGCCCAATTCTGCATAAAAGCTTGCCAGGAACTTTTGGTTCACAGCCGCACTCTTCTCTAATCCGGCCTCACGGTAATGTTCTTCCGATTGGTGAAGTAAACCGATGGCATGCTCATAATTTTCGTAATAGTACATGATCCTTGCCATCACACGTTCAATCAGGGCATG
>WPCJ01185468.1_pt1 | contig 15875 bp, 13 predicted proteins | sample 5399831 | NCBI WGS metagenome assembly WPCJ01 (sample SAMN12869470, study PRJNA574797) | sludge metagenome | isolation source: wastewater treatment of pH10 | place: China:Beijing | collected 2019-05-20 | reverse complement strand
CGGGCCAGGCGGCTCCCGCCGCTCCGGCCGAGGCTGCGGCCCCGGCTCAAGCGCCCGCCGCGACGCCTGCCCCCTGATTTGACTCCCTCGGGACGCCAACCATGACCAAAACCCTTAAAGTCGCCCTGTTGAGCGGTCTGGCCCTGACCGTCGCGTCATGCGGCACGGTCCGCAACGCCCTGCCGTTCGGTCTGGGCGGAGACAAGGAGCCGGTTGCGACGGCGACCGAGGGACAGCGTGTCTCCATCCTGGAGTTCGAGCAGCAGCTGGCCCCCTCGGCGGCCCTGTCGGGTCGTGACTTCTTCCTGCCGGGCCCGCAGGCGGCGACCGCCTGGAGCCAGCCCGGCGGCAACGCCGAGAATGCCGTCGAGCATGTGATCGCCGCGCCTGAGTTCACCGTCGCCTGGCGGCGCGACATCGGCGCAGGCTCGGCGAACGATCGCCAGGTCATGTCCCCGGTGGTGGCCGAGGACGGCAAGATCTTCGTGCTGGACGGCGAAGCGGGCGTGACCGCCGTGGACGCCGGAACCGGCGCCGTCTTGTGGAAGGCCAGCGTCAAGGTCGAGGAGGCTGATCGCGGCCGCCGCTTCATGGGCATCGGCCTGGGGGGCGGATCGGGCGGCGGCGGCTTCGGCGGCGGCGTGGCCGTCAGCGGCGGCAAGGTCTTCGTCTCGTCGGGCTATCGCGTCATGACGGCGTTTGACGCCAATACGGGCGCCGAGCTGTGGCGCACCGCAGTCGACCTGCCGATCCACGGCGCGCCGACGGTGGCGGGCCAGCGCGTCTATGTCGTCGACATCGACAACCAGTTGATGGCCTTCAACGTGGCCAACGGCCAGCAGGACTGGTCCTATCGCGGCATCACCGAGCCGGCCCGCATCATGCGCGCTTCCAGCCCGGCGGTCAGCGGCGGCACGGTGGTGGCGCCCTTCTCCTCGGGTCAGATCGTGGCTCTGCAGGCGACCAACGGCCAGCCGGTGTGGGAGCAGGTGCTGTCGCGCACCAGCCGCACCAGCGCCCTGTCGGAACTGCGCGACATCGCCGGTCGTCCGGTCGTCAGCCGCGGTCAGGTCTACGCCATCAGCCAGTCGGGCGTGATGCAGGTGATGGACCTGCGCAGCGGCCAGCCGAAATGGTCCCTGCCCATCGTCGGGGTGAACCAGCCCCTGCCGGTCGGCGACGTGGTCTATGTCGTGTCCCAGGCAGGCGAGCTGACCGTGGTCAACCGCGAGACGGGCCAGGTTTACTGGACCCGCGACCTGAACGAGGGCCGCGTCCGCAAGGAAGGCGGCTTCCTGGGCTTCGGCAAGCGCACCGTGCGTCCGGTCTGGTCCGGCCCGATCCTGGCGTCGAACCGCCTGGTGCTGGTCAACTCGGACGGCGAGGCCGTGGCCTTCGATCCGAAGACGGGCGCGCAGACCGGCAGCCTGAAGCTGGGTTCGGCCGCCTATATCGCCCCGGCCGCCTACAACGGCGCCCTCTATGTCCTGACCGACAAGGGCCAACTGGTCAGCATCCGCTGACCTTTTCACCGATTTAAGCTAGAAGGCCGACATGGCTCTGAAGGTCGCCATCGTCGGCCGCCCCAACGTGGGCAAGTCGACACTGTTCAATCGCCTCGTCGGCAAGCGCCTTGCGCTGGTCGATGATCGCCCCGGCGTGACCCGCGACCGCCGCTACGCCGACGGCGTGATCGGCGACATGGATCTGACCCTGATCGACACGGCGGGGTATGAGGACGTCACCGACGAAAGCCTGGAAGCCCGGATGCGCGAGCAGACCGAGGCGGCGATCGAGGACGCGGACCTGATCCTGTTCATGATGGACGCGCGCGAAGGCGTGACCTCGCTGGACCGCATCTTCGCCGATCGCCTGCGCAAGGTGCACAAGCCCGTCGTCCTGCTGGCCAACAAGTCGGAAAGCCGCGAAAGCGGCGGCGGCGTGGGCGAGGCGCACGGCCTGGGCTTCGGCGAACCGGTGCCGATCTCGGCCGAGCACGGCGAGGGCATGGCCGACCTGTATCAGGCGATCCTGGCCGCGTCGGAAGACATCTTCATCGAGGAAGTCGACGAGCCGGAAAAGCCGATCCGCATCGCCGTCATCGGCCGTCCGAACGCGGGCAAGTCGACCCTGATCAACCGCCTGATCGGCGACGACCGCCTGCTGACCGGCCCGGAAGCCGGCATCACGCGCGACTCCATCTCGGTGGACTGGGTCTGGGAAGGCAAGAACATCCGCCTGATCGACACCGCCGGGATGCGTCGCAAGGCCCGCGTCCAGGAGAAGCTGGAAAAGCTGTCGGTCGCCGACACCATTCGCGCCATCACCTTCGCCGAGGTGGTGATCATGGTGATGGACAAGGACGACGCCTTCGACACCCAAGACCTGCAACTGGCCGATCTGGTCGAGCGGGAAGGGCGGGCGCTGGTCTATGTCGCCTCCAAGTGGGATCTGGAAGAAGAGCCGCAGTCGCGCCTGGCCGAGCTGAAGCGCCTGGCCGACGACAAGCTGCCGCAACTGCGCGGTTCGCCCTTCGTGGCCCTGTCGTCCTTCAACGGCCGCGGCGTCGAGCGTCTGATGCCCGCCGTGCTTCAGGCCTATGACACCTGGTCGGTCAAGGTGAAGACCAAGGATCTGAACGACTGGCTGTCCCTGGCGACCCAGAGACACCCGCCGCCCGCCGTGGACGGCAAGCGCATCAAGCCGAAATACATGGCCCAGACCAAGGCGCGTCCTCCGACGTTCGTGCTGATGGCCAGCCGCGCCGCGTCCATGCCGGAACACTACAAGCGCTATCTGATCAACTCGATCCGAGAGAGCTTCGACCTGCACGGCACGCCGATCCGCCTGAACGTCAAGTCGGGCTCGGCCAACCCCTACGCCGAGGGCGGCGCCAAGTCCGGCCCGGAACGCTTCAAGGGCGACGCCAAGACCGCCCCGCGCCGGGTGATCAAGGCCGAGAAGGCCGAGAAGCTGTCCAACCTGCCCGGCAAGGCGCTGGAGCAGAAGGCCAAGGCCGGCATCAAGACCAAGGTGAAGCCCCTGGGCGGGTTGAAGGCCAGCGCGTCCAAGAAGGCGGGCTCCAACGCCTTCATCGGCAAGGGCGCGCGCGGCGGCGCACGCCAGGTGTCCCGCTCGGGCCGCGTCCGTACGGGCCAGAAGGGCGGCGCCAAGCGCTGACGATGTCGTCCCGGCCAACGGGACGTCTTTCGCCCATTGCTCAGATCTGCGCTGATCGCTCCGCCTTGCGCGGCGATCAGCGTGGGCGACTGGGCTGTTCGGGTTCGTCGCCCAGCGCGAGCTTGAGGGCCAGTGCGACCATGACGACCCAGCGCAGCTCATGCCAGTTCATGGCGATGCTCTCGCTGAGCATGGTGAAGGTGAAGGAGGCCATCATCGGCAGGGCCACCCAGCCGCCGGGACTGGTGTAGGCCGCCCATAGCGATTGCGCCCATATCTGCACCAGCCACAGGGCGAACAGGATGACGCCGCCCAGTCCCAGGGCGATGTAGATCTCCAGCCAGCCGCTGTGGGCGTTGGCCGGGATGAAGTGGGCCTGGTGCCCGATCCAGGCCTTGGGGCCGGTGAATCCGGGGTCGTCCCATACCGCGCCGTAGCCGAAGCCGCGCCAGGGGTGCTCGGACATCTGCTGCATGATGCCGGACCAGATTTCTGTGCGGCCGGTCAGGGTGGCGTCCTTGCCCAAGAGCCCCAGCACGACGTCGGTTTCGGCGGAGATCAGCAGGGCGCCGCCGATGACGACCACGACGGCCAGCCAGGTGGCGACGACGGCGCGCAGGGGGCCGGACTTCACCACGGCGACGAAGCCCATGGCGCTGAGCGACAGCAGCAGCACCAGCAGGGCCGTCTTCGAGGTCGACAGGATGACCAGCGCCACAGAGACGACCGCCAGGCCGAACCACAGCTTGCGCCGCTCGGGAGCCATGACGCCCGCGGCCAGCAGGAAGATGGTGGTCTTCACCATGACGTGGCCCAGGCCGTTCTTCTCAAGCCACAGGCCGCGCCAGGCGCCGGGGAAGAGCTCCTGCATCCGGCCGAAGTCGGGCAGCAGCGCGCCCAGCAGGAAGGAGAGGACGGCCAGGGCGCCGAGGGTTCCCGCTATGATCTCGGTCAGGCTGCGCCAGCTCCACCGCGAGGCCAGGGCCACGCCCGCCAGGGTGGTGAACAGCAGGGCCGGAATCCGCCGCGCCGTCAGATCGGGCATGATGGACCAGAAGTAGGTGGCCGCCGTCAGCAGCAGCAAGGCGATCAGCAGCGGCGATCGGACCATGCCCCTGATCGCGCGCTCGGGCCTCATGCAGACCAGCACCACAGCCAGCAGATAGGCCGGATAGTAGAAGTTGCGAAGGAAGTCGGCCGAGCGCGCGCCGTAGTCGGTCAGCGGCGCGCTCCAGAAGCCGACATAGGTGAGGATCAGGCCGACTGAAGCGATCAGCGCCACGATGTCGGCCAACGGGGCGGCGCGGACCAGCGGCAGGGGCGAACGACGCAGCGTTGAGCTTGTCGCGGTTCGCTCGTCCGTCGCCGGTCTTGTCGGCATGAAGACTTTAAACCAGGGCGTCCGCCGACAGGCCTTGCTTCCATTCCTTGAAGCTGACCGTCAGAGGCGGAGTGAGATCAGGGCGGGCCAGTTCGACGATCAGGGGACCGATCTCCGAAGGATGCGGCAGAACGCTGGGATCTTCGCCCGGGAACGCCTGGGCGCGCAACTGCGTCCGCATCCGACCCGGATCGACGATGCTGGCGCGCACCGGCGTGCTCTCGATCTCGTCGGCCCAGCATTTGACCAGGGCCTCGGCGCCCGCCTTGGTCGCGGCGTACATGCCCCAGAAGGCGCGCGGCTGGCTGGCGACGCTGCTGGTCAGGTGGATGGCGCGCCCGGCGTCCGAGGCGCGCAGCAGCGGCTCCAGCGAGCGGATCAGGCGATAGACGCCGGTGAAGTTGATCTTCTCGACCTTGGCGAATTCGCGCGGTTCGGCGTGGGCGACCGGCGTCAGGCCGGACGGGCCCATGGTGGCCGCCGCCTGAACCCAGATGTCCAGCTTGCCGAAGCGTTGGAACAGGGCGCCGCCCAGGCGGTCGATGGCGCCGCCGTCCACTAGGTCGAACGGGACCAGGCTGGCGTGCTGGCCGGTGGCGGCGAAGATCTCGTCGTCCAGCTCCTCCAGGGCGCCCTGGGTGCGCCCGGCGGCGATGACGTGGGCGCCGGCCTTGGCCAGGGCCAGGGCGGATTCGCGGCCGATGCCGCGCGAGGCGCCGACGACCAGGGCGACGCGGTTGGCGAGAGGGAGGGAAGCGTGTTCGGACATGGGGCCGCTGATAGCGCGGCCGGACGCCGGGCGAAAGGCTCAGTAGCCCGGCGCGGGCTGCCACAGGCTGAAGCTGACGCCCTGATCGTCGCTGACCACGACCGACAGGCCGGACGGGCTCTCGGCCGGCACGGCCGCGCGGCCGCCCAGTTCGGTCACGCGGGCGCAGGCGGCGTGGATGTCGTCCACGCGGAAATAGAGATTGGGGAAGGTCTTATGCTCGCCCTTGGTGAGGCCGAAGGCGGGGTCGGACCCGGCCACATGGGCGTAGGTCGGGCTGGACGAAGCCTCATCGAAGCGCCAGCCGAACAGGCCCGCGTAGAAGGCGCGGGCCTTGTCGACGTCAGGGGTGTCGAGCGTGAAGTAGCCGAGCTGGATCATTCAGCCTTAAGCGGTCACCAGCAGAGAAAGTTGCTTCCCGCGCGGATCACGGCCGCCTTCCTCGATCTCACGATCCAGCAGGCGGGTCGGATAGTCGCCGGTGAAGTAGTGGTCGGTGTACTGCGGGCTGGCGGCGTTGCGCGGCCCGGCGCCCAGGGCGTCGTACAGGCCGTCGATGGACAGGAAGCCGAGGGAATCGACCTCCAGCACCGCGCGCATCTCTTCCATGCTGTGGGTGGCGGCCATCAGCTGCGACCGCTCGGGCATGTCGATGCCGTAGAAGTCGGGGAAGAGGATCTGCGGGCTGGCCGAGCGCAGGTGCACCTCCTTGGCGCCCGCCGCGCGTACGGCGCGGACCAGCTTCAGCGAGGTGGTGCCGCGCACGATGGAATCGTCGATCAGCACGACGCGCTTGCCTTCCAGGGCGGCGCGGTTGGGGCTGTGCTTCATCCGCACGCCCTTCTGACGGGCGCCCTGGCTGGGCTGGATGAAGGTGCGGCCGAGATAGTGGCTGCGGATGATGCCCATTTCATAGGGCAGGCCGCTTTCCTGGGCGTAGCCGAGGGCGGCGGGGACGCCCGAGTCGGGCACCGGCACCACGATGTCGGCCTCGACCTTGTGCTCGCGCGCCAGGCGACGGCCCATCTCCTTGCGGACGTCATAGACCGACAGGCCGTTCACGACGGAATCGGGACGGGCGAAGTAGACGTATTCGAACAGGCAGGGGCGAGCGGCGCGTGCGGCGAAGGGCTTGATCGAGGTCAGGCCCTCCTCGTCGATGACCACGACCTCGCCGTGTTCGACGTCGCGCACGAAGGTGGCGCCGATGGTGTCCAGGGCGCAGGTCTCGGACGCCAGCACCCAGGCTTCGCCGACCTTGCCCAGCACCAGCGGGCGGATGCCCAACGGGTCGCGCGCGCCGATCATCTTGTAGCGCGTCTGGGCCACCAGGGCGTAGCCGCCCTCGATCCGGCTCAGGGCGTCGATGAAGCGGTCGACGATCTTGGCCTTACGGCTGCGGGCGATCAGGTGGAGGATGGCCTCGGAGTCCGAAGTGGACTGGAAGATCGCGCCTTCCGAGACAAGTTGCGCGTGCAGGTATTTGAAATTCGTCAGGTTGCCATTGTGGGCGATGGCGATGCCGCCCTGGTCCAGATCGGCGAACATCGGCTGGATGTTGCGCAGGAAGCTGCCGCCGGCGGTGGAGTAGCGGGTGTGGCCGATGGAGGCCTGGCCGGGCAGGCGTTTCGTCAGTTCGGCGTTGCCGAAGGCGTCGCCGACGAGGCCCTGATGGCGTTCGGTGTAGAAGCGGTCGTCGTGGACGCTGGCGATGCCGCAGGCTTCCTGGCCGCGATGCTGCAGGGCGTGCAGGCCCAGCGCGACGATGGAGGACGCCTCGTTCTCGGGCGCGCCCCAGACGCCGCAGACGCCGCATTCGAGACGCAGTTGGTCGTCTTCCGGCTCACGCCAATGCTCACGGTGAACGACGGGTTCGGCGATATGGTGGCGCATCGTCAGGCTCCGATGACCGGGGAAGGATAACTCAAAGGGCGGCGCCGCGCACGTAAGCCGCCCAGGCGTCCGGGGCAAGCCTCATTGGTCGGAAAACCCTTCGCGAACGGAAGAACCGACCACGGGGGTCAGGGCGTCGGCGCCCTTGCCCAGGGTCGGCAGCACGATCTGGATGGCGCGGGCGGCGCCCTCGCTGACCGGGGCGGTGGCGGCTTCGGACAGCCAGCGCGGCGGGTTGTCCTGCATGGCGCCCATGATGATCAGGTGGACGGCGCCGATCAGGGCCAGGGCGCGGACGAGGCCCACCAGCAGACCCAGCGTCTGGTCCAGCACGCCCAGCGCATGGCCGCGCGCGCCCTGCGAAATGGCCGAGCCGAGGAAACGCAGGCCGAAGTAGAGGATGACGAAGACCAGCCCGACGGCCAGCACGGACCCGGCCCAGTCGGGATCGACCAGATCGCGCCCGATCGGCGCCGTCCACGGCAGGCTGATCAACGCCAGCAGCGCCGCCAGCATGAAGCTGAACAGGGCCGTGAGCTCGCGCATGCCGCCCCGGAACCATCCGGCGGCGCCCGAGGCCAGCAAGGCCAGGATCACGAAGACGTCGTAGCCGGTCACGCGCTCTGCGGCCTCAAGGGATGGGAACGCGCCTTAGTAGCGGTTCTGGGAGATTCGCTCGACCGCGTCAGTCAGGCGGGTGACGACGGTCAGGGCGACATCGCCCTTCTTCACCTTGCCATTGGCTTGTGGCGGCGCGAGGGCGCGCTCGAAGCCTAGCTTCTTGGCCTCGCGCAGGCGGGCCTCGGCGCGGCCGACGGCGCGGACCTCGCCCGACAGGCCGATCTCGCCGAAAACGACGCAGCCCTGGGGCAGCGGCATGTCCAGCGCCGAGGAGATCAGGGCGGCGGCGGCGGCCAGGTCGGCGGCGGGCTCGTTGATCCGCATGCCGCCCGCGACGTTCAGATAGACGTCCTTGTCGCCGAACCCCAGACCGCAGCGCGCCTCCAGAACGGCCAGCAGCATGGCCAGGCGGCCGGAGTCCCAGCCGACGACGGCTCGCCTTGGCGTGCCGTATGCAGAAGGTGCGACAAGAGCCTGAATTTCCACCAGAACGGGGCGCGATCCCTCGATCCCGGCGAAGACCGCGGCGCCCGGCGCCCGGTCCTTGCCTTCGCCCAGAAACAGAGCCGAGGGGTTGGGCACTTCGCGCAGGCCGGAATCGCCCATCTCGAACACGCCGATCTCGTCGGTGGCGCCGAAACGGTTCTTGCCCGCGCGCAGGATGCGGAAGGGATAGCCGCGCTCGCCCTCGAAGCTGAGGACGGCGTCGACCATGTGCTCGACCACGCGCGGCCCGGCGATCTGACCGTCCTTGGTGACGTGGCCGACCAGGACGATGGCCGGACCGCCGTTCTTGGCCAGCCGCACCAGCTCGGCGGCGCAGGCGCGTACCTGGGTGATGGAGCCGGGACCGGCGTCGTGCGCGTCGCTCCATAGGGTCTGGATGGAGTCGATGATGACGATGTCGAACGGATCGCGCTTCAGCGTCGTCAGGATGTCGCGCAGGGCGGTGGCGGAGGCCAGCGCCACGTCCGCGTCGGCCACGCCCATGCGTTTGGCGCGGGCGCGGATCTGCTCGATCGCCTCTTCGCCCGAGATATAGGCGACCTTGGCGCCGTTGCGGGCGGCCTTGGCCGTGACCTCCAGCAGCAGGGTCGACTTGCCGACGCCGGGGTCGCCGCCCAGCAGGATGGCCGAGCCGGGCACCACGCCGCCGCCGCAGACACGGTCGAACTCGGTCACGCCGGTGACTATCCGCGGCGGCTCGGGCGTGTCGGACTGCAGCGTCTCGAACTGGACCCCGCGCCCGCGCGCGGTCGAGGCGGGCTTCATGGCGCCGGGCGGGGCCGCCTTGGATTCCTCGACCAGGGCGTTCCACTCGCCGCAGGACGAGCATTGCCCGGCCCATTTGGAATGAACCGCCCCGCAGGATTTGCAGACGAAGAGAAGAGAGTCGCGCGCCATGTGATCAGACCTAGCAGATCAGACGGGCGAGGGCAGGCGGGTCAGAACGGCTTACGTCCGAAACTGTCATAGGGAGAGTGCGGGGTTGCGTCGACATCCACACAGCCGTCATTCTGACATGATAAGGCCGTGATCCGACTCAACCGCCCAGAAGGCTAACGAATGACCCTGGAAAATCCCCCCGCCGTCGATCCCTCGCTCGTCTCGCGGGTCAAATACATCCTGACACGGCCCAAGTTCGAATGGCCGGTCATCGACGCCGAAAGCGCCAGCATTAAGGGGCTGTTCACCAGCTACGCCGTCATCCTGGCGGCCATTCCGGCGGTGGCGACCATCGTGGGCCAGATCGCCTTCGGTCATCGCGGCCTGTTCGGTCCGGTGCTGGCGGGCGCGCTCAGCTATGTGCTGAGCCTGATCAGCGTCTATATTCTGGGCCTGATCATCGACGCCCTGGCGCCGACCTTCGGCGGGACCAAGAATCCGGTGAAGGCGATGCAGGTCGCCGTCTATTCCATGACCGCCGCCTGGGTGGCGGGCGTGCTGAATGTCCTGCCGATGCTGGGCTGGCTGGCGGGTCTGTTGGGCCTGTACGGCTTCTACCTGATGTATCTGGGCCTGCCGACGCTGATGAAGACCGCCGCGGACAAGGCGCTGGGCTACACCATCGTGGTGGTGGTCGCGGCCATCATCCTGAACGTCATAGTCTTCGCCATTGTCGGCGCGGTGATCGCCAGCTTCGTCATCGTCGGCGCGGGCGCCACGGCGTTCGCCCTGAGCTAAGTCTGAAGAAGGGCTGGGGCCTTGCGCCTCAGCCCTTTGCTGTTCAGCCCTGATAGACGCGCGGCACGCGCGGCGTGATCGAGGTCAGCAGTTCATAGCTGATGGTGCCCGCTGCGGCGGCCGCGTCGTCGACCAGGCGATTGGCGCCGAAGATCTCCACTGGATCGCCCGCCGTGACGTCGAGGCCGGTCACGTCGACCGCCAGCACGTCCATCGACACCCGGCCGATGATCGGCCGCATCTCGCCCGCGATGAAGACCTGCCCCTTGGGGCTGTAAGAGCGCAGCACGCCGTCGGCGTAGCCCGCGCCAACGGTGGCCACGCGCATCGGCCGCTCCGCCCTATACCCTTGCGAATAGCCGACGGTTTCGCCTGCGGGCACGTCGCGTACCTGCACCGCCTGGGCGATCAGGCTGGCGACCGGAGCGATCTTCTCGTGCGGGCGGCCTTCCGGCCCGCCGCCGTAGAGGCAGATGCCTGGACGCACCACGTCGAAGGCGAAATCCGGCCCCAGGAAGCAGCCGCCCGAGTTGGCGAAGGAGCGCGTCACGCCCGGATAGCGTTGGACCGCCGCCGCATAGGCGTCGCGCTGGGCGCGGTTCAGCGGGTTGGACGGTTCGTCCGCGCAGGCCAGGTGGGTCATCACCAGTTCGAGACCCTCGAACGGTTCGGGCGCGTCCTCGACGCGGAAGCCCAGCCGGTTCATGCCGGTGTCGATCTGAAGCCCGCAGGCCCCGCCGCCCGCCGCTTGCCAGGTCTGAAGCTGGGTCGGGTGGTTGATGACGGGCCGCAGGTTGGAGGCCTTGAGCATGGCGGCCCCGTCGCCGTGGCAGCCGTCCAGAATATAGATGACCGGCTCAGGCCCGATCGCCTCGCGCAGGCGCACGCCCTCGGCCGCGCGGGCGACGAAGAAGGTGCGCGCGCCCTCGGCCATCAGGCGCTGGGTCACGGCGGCGGCGCCCAGGCCGTAGCCGTCGGCCTTCACGACTGGATTGACCGGCGCGCCGCTGACGGCGCCCAGGGTGCGATAGTTGCGGGCGAGCGCGTCCAGATCGACGTTGAGGACGGCGGGAGCGAAGACGGGGGAGGTCATGGCGACGGTTATAGGCCGCTGTTCGGGCGGCGCCAGCCTTTGCGCGGCCTACTCCGGAATATCCGCATAGGCGCCGCCGTAGCGGCCGTCGTGGGCCAGGTTGCCGAAGCGGGTGGTGTTGGAATCGAACGCCAGCTTGACGATGCCGATGGGGCCGTGACGCTGCTTGCCGATAACCACTTCGGCCTGGTGCTGCAGGCGGTCCATGTCTTCCTGCCACTTCAGGTGTTCTTCGGTGCCTTCGCGCGGCTCGGCGCGGCCGAGGTAGTAGCTTTCGCGATAGACGAACATGACGCAGTCGGCGTCCTGTTCGATCGAGCCGGATTCCCGCAGGTCGGACAGTTGCGGCCGCTTGTCCTCGCGCTGCTCGACCTGACGCGACAGCTGCGACAGGGCGATGATGGGGACGTTCAGCTCCTTGGCCAGCGCCTTCAGGCCGCCGGTGATTTCGGACACTTCCTGCACCCGGTTCTTCTGGCTGTTCTCGCCGGTCGTCACCAGCTGAAGGTAGTCGACCACGATCAGGTCCAGCCCGTGTTCCATCCGCTTCAGCCGTCGCGCGCGCGCCGCCAGCTTGGAGATGGACAGGCCGCCGGTGGCGTCGATGTAGAGGGGGCTTTCGCCGATCTCGATGGCGGCGTCGCGGATCTTGCCGAAGTCCGAGGCGTCGATTTCGCCCTTGCGCAGCTTGTCCGAGGACACGCCCGAGGCGTCGGCCAGGATACGCATGGCCAGCTGTTCGGCGCTCATTTCCAGCGAGTAGAAGGCGACGACGCCGCCGTCTACGGTCTTGCGCCCGCCGTCCGGCGTCGGCTCCCAGCGATAGTTCCGCGCGACGTTGAAGGCGATGTTGGTGGCCAACGCGGTCTTACCCATCGAGGGACGGCCCGCGAGGATCAGAAGGTCCGACGGGTGCAGGCCGCCCAGCTTCTGGTCCAGATCGTCCAGACGGGTGGCCAGACCGGCCAGCTTGCCCTCGCGCTGATAGGCCTCGCCCGCCATCTCGACCGCGCCGGACAGGGCGTGGGAGAAGCTGACGAAGCCCGACGACGGCTTGCCTGTCTCGGCCAGGGAATAGAGCGTTTGCTCGGCCTGTTCGATCTGTTCGTCGGCGGGCGTCTCGGGGTTGGGCGCCTCCTTGATGATCTCGCCGCCGATGCGGATCAGGTCGCGGCGCAGGGCCAGATCATAGACGACGCGGGCGTAGTCAGGGGCGTTGGCGGCGGGCGGCGCCCGGTCCACCAGATCGGCGAGGTAACGCAGGCCGCCGAACTCCTGGAACGCCGGATCCTGCTTGAACCGCTCCATCAGAATGGTCGGCTCGGCCAGCAGGCCCTGACGAATGTGATCCTCGATGGCGTCGAACAGGCGCTGGTGGAAGGGCTCGTAAAAATGGCTGCCGCGCAGTCGGTCCGACAGGCGCTCGAACACGGCGTTGTCGAACATCAGCGAGCCCAGAAGGGCCTGCTCCGCCTCCAGGTTGTGGGGCATGGACGACACCTGCACGGCGTCGGGGGCGTCATAGGGCATCGGAGCGAAGGCGGCGTTCATCGGCATCATCAATACGCATAGACGCGCCCTGCGTCAGACGCGGGCGGGGTCGTGGTCGTGGACAGTCGCCGACGCCTGTGGACGGGAGCGGAAAACCGCTGTCGGATCAGTAGGAGGTCGTCAGGCGCGGCAGGGGTAGCGCTCGGCCATCCAATCGCGCACGGCCTGGGTCACGGTGATGCGACGGCGCGATTCCGGCATGGCCTCGAAGCGTGTGACCAAGGCCTCGGGCGTGATGCCGGTGCCGGAGGCGGGGATGCAGTGCGCCGGCGTGCGGCCCGCCGAGACGGCCGAGGCCTGCTCGGCCTTGACCGTGCTGACGGCGCCGGTGACGACGCGGATCAGGCGGCGGGTGTCCGGGCGCATCATGGCCACGGCGCGGTTGCGCGGGATGTCATGACCGATCGTCAGGAACTGCTGGACGGTCATGTCAGACGACTGGGCCTGGGCCAGGGGCGCGGAGGCGAGCAGGGTCAGGGCGCCTAGCGACGCGGCGAAGAGGACGTGAACGGAACGCGGCATGGAGGGCTAGATGCGCGCGCCTGCGCCGCTGTGCAAGGGTTCGGGAGTCGATCAGGCGGGGCAGGGGTATTCCTCGGCCATCCACTCGCGCACGGCCTGATTGACGCTGATGCTGCGCCGCTGGGCCGGGATGGCGTTGAAACGGTTCAGGATCATGTCGGGCGACAGGCTGATCTTGGCGCCTTCGGGAATGCAGGTGGCGGAGCGCCGTCCCGCAGCCTTGGCGGCGACCTGATCGTCGCGCACCGCCTTGAAGGCTCCGTTCATCTCATTCATCAGCCGCCGCGTGTCCGACCGCAGCAGCGCCGTGGGATTGCGAGGGATGCGGTTGGCGGAGGTCAGGAACTCCTGCACGGTCATGGCGGCGGCCGCGCTGGGCAGGGCGGACAGCGCCAGGGCGGCGACGGCGGCGAATGTGGCGGCTTTCATGGGCTTCCCTCCCGCGAGACGGTGAAGCCTAGCGCGCGGTTCGCGACCGAACCATGACCGACGAACGTTGGCCCACATTAAGTTTTCGTCAGACGCGGCGGCTCCCCGCGGGCCGCCGCGCCTGACGAGGGAGGCGCGCTCAAAGGACAGGGAGGAAGCCCCGATGCGCGCGCTCCAAGTCCATCACCACTTCACGTTCAACCGGGCGTAGCCGTAGCGGCCGTTGAACCCGAACGGCGAGTAGTAGGGGAAGCCCAGCACGCCGTTGTTGTTCAGGTTGGCGGGCACGAAGTCCGGGTATTCGTCGAAGACGTTGTCCACGCCGATCGCCAGGCCGACCCGGTCGGTGATCTGGAAGCGGCCTTCCAGGTCGATGGTGGTCTTGTCGCCGGTCGAATAGTCGTTGGCGGACGTCGAGCCGGGTTGCAGCACGCTGGCGTAATAGGTCGCTCGCGCCGTGGCGCCCCAGCGGCCCTGGCTCCAGTCGGCCGAGGCGGAGACCTTGGTGTCCGGCGTGCCCTCCTCGATGGTCAGGATGCGCTGGCGCGCGAACAGGGTCGGGACCGGGTTCAGCACCGAGGAAGAGGTCGGGGTCTTGGTCACGCTGACGTCGTTGACGTTGGCGGCGACGGTGAAGTCCCAGTCGCCCGCCGTCTCGGTGCGCAGGCGATAGCGGCCGACGATGTCGACGCCTTCGGTTTCGGTCGACACCCCGTTGAGGAAGAAGCGCGCGGCCTGGACGCCCAACGGGTCCAGCAGGCTGGCGACCTGGGACGAGAAGCTGCGGTTGATCAGCTCCGACAGGACGATCTGGTTCTCGATCTCGATGCGATAGGCGTCGACGGTCAGGTCGAAATTACCCAGCCGGATCACGGCGCCCAGGGTGTAGTTGGTCGAGGTCTCGGCCTTCAGCGGACGGGCGCCCAGAACCGAGGCGACTTCGCTGGTGGCGGGGAAGGTGCCGGTTTCGACGAAGCCGCCGTTCTGCACGACCGAGGAGGTCGAGGTGAAGAAGCTCTGCTGCAGCGACGGGGCGCGGAAGCCGGTCGACGCCGAGCCGCGCAGGGCGAAGTTCGGGGTGAAGTCGTAGCGGGCGGCGAACTTGCCCGTCTGAGCGTCGCCGAAGTCGGAATAGTCCTCGACGCGCAGCGCGCCCTCGACCGTCAGTTTTTCGGTCAGCGGGATTTCGACGTCGGCGTACAGGGCCACGGCGTCGCGGTCTTCATCGACCGCGTTCGAGGGCTGGAAGCCGGGGAAGCCCTGGGCGCCGCCGGCCAGGGCGGTGTTCGACCCCAGCGGGCCGCGGTTCCACGATTCCGGCTGACCGGCGTCGATCTTGTAGTTCTCCTTGCGGGCCTCCAGACCCCAGGCGAAGTTCAGCGGACCGCCGTTCAGGCCGATCTCGAACTGACGCGTGAAGTCCGCGCCGAAGACCAACTGGTCATAGGTCAGGCCGCCGGAATCGAAGCTGGTCGGGGAGGCGGCGCCATAGGTGGCGTTCAGCGAATCCTCGGTGCGGAAGTCCAGGGCGTTGCGGCCGTAGACCAGGCTGAAGTCCGCGTCCCATCCGGCCAGCGTCCCGCGCACGCCGCCGGCGGCGGAAACGTCCTGGGAATTGATGGCGATCTTGGGCAGGAAACCGTTCGGATAGATGGACGGCACGTTGTTGGGGTTGTTCGACAGGCGCGGGAAGGCGGCGGATGAGCTGTCGCGTTCCTGATAGCCGGCCCAGCCATAGGCTTCCCAGTCGGCGTTCAGCGGCTTGCCTGCATTGGCGAAGACGCTCCACTGCTCGACCTTGGGGTCGCCGAAGCGGGCGGTGATCGCGCCGTTGGCGGCGGGGCGCGGATCATAGTCCGAACGGTTGGTCGGGTCGCGGTCGGAATACTCCGCCGACAGGGTCAGGAAGCCGTCCGAGCCCAGGCCGAAGCCCTGCCAGGCCGAGACGGTGACGGCGCGGCCGTCCTGCTCGTCCCGCTTGCCGCGCGCGGTCTCCACATTGGTGAAATACTGGCCGTAGGTGACGCTGGCGCCGCCGCCCTCGCGGGCTTCCTTGAGGCGCAGGTTGACCACGCCGGCGATGGCGTCCGAGCCGTATTGCGCCGAGGCGCCGTCGCGCAGCACCTCGACCCGGTCCAGGGCGCCGCTGGGGATGGCGTTCAGGTCGACGGCGGCCGAGCCGCGGCCGACCGTGCCGTTGACGTTGACCAGGGCCGAGGCGTGGCGGCGCGTGCCGTTGACCAGCACCAGGG
>WPCJ01219379.1_pt1 | contig 15876 bp, 17 predicted proteins | sample 5399831 | NCBI WGS metagenome assembly WPCJ01 (sample SAMN12869470, study PRJNA574797) | sludge metagenome | isolation source: wastewater treatment of pH10 | place: China:Beijing | collected 2019-05-20 | reverse complement strand
TTCGCCCACCTCGATCGACGCCTCCGGCTACTCGGAGGCGCGGTTTCGGCAGCGGATCCGCCTCGTCATGGCCGACCGCGCCCTGCAACGCGCGTACTGGGAGTCGCACGTGAGCCGCCGACGCGGCCCGGTCGAGCGGGCGCTCCGCGCTGGCGTCGACCGCGGGATCCTGCGACACGATCTCGACGTCGAAGCGGCCTTCGACGCGATCGCCGGGGCCGCCTACTACCAATCCATTGTGCGCGGCGAGCCGCTCGAGTCGGCCGACACCCGCAGCCGCCTCGCCGCGGCATTCGACATCACGTGGCGCGGGATGGTGGCTTAGCGGGCAGCGGAACGCTGGGGCGCGGCGTGCTGACGGCACAGCGGCTCCAGCAGCTCCGCGAGCGGGGCGTCGAGCGCGTGGGCGATCCCGTGGAGCGTGCTCACGCGGGCCGCGACCCTGCCGGCCTCGATCTGAATGATCGTCTTGCGGTGCACGCCGGCTGCCTCGGCGAGAGCGTCGATGGAGTACCCGTTGGCTCGCCGCTGCCGCGCGACTTCGACACCGAGCGCGAGCAGATCTGGGGCGGGAACAAGCACGCTTCAACCATGCCGCAGTAGCGTTTATTGCACAGTAACTTAAAAGCGCCTATCATTCGAGGCATCAGCACTCCAGTTTCAGTACACCGAAGTACCCAGATAGGAGCACCCATGCCAACAGAGCCCACCGTCCTCTACGAAACCCGCGACCGGAAGGCCTACCTCACGCTGAACCGACCGTCGTCGCTCAACGCCCTCACGCTCGCCATGGCGCGCGAACTCGCCGATGCCGTGGCGCGCGCAAACGCCGACGACGACGTCCGCGTGATCATCCTGCAGGGAGCGGGCCGGTCATTCAGCTCGGGCTACGACCTGCGTCTCTACGCGGAGCAGGGCGTCGACAACCAGGGCGACCTGTGGGACCCGATCAAGGACTACGCTTCGATGCGCGCCGCGACCGAGCACTACTTCAGCCTGTGGCGGTCGCTCAAGCCCACGATCGCCAAGGTGCATGGACATGCCGTCGCGGGCGGCAGCGACGTCGCACTGAGCTGCGACCTCGTCCTTATGGCGGAGGACGCGCAGATCGGCTACATGCCGGCGCGGGTGTGGGGCTGCCCGACCACGGCCATGTGGGTGTACCGGCTCGGGGCGGAGCGGGCCAAGCGAATGCTCCTCACCGGCGACACCATCACCGGCAAACGGGCCGCCGAGTGGGGCCTGGTACTCGAGGCCGTACCGGCCGCGGAACTCGACAATGCGGTCGAGCGACTCGCGGACCGAATGTCGACCGTTCCGAGCAACCAGCTTGCGATGCAGAAACTCATGGTGAACCAGGCCTACGACAACATGGGCTTGCAGAGCACGCAGAACCTCGCGACGCTCTTCGACGGCATCACGAGGCACTCCCCCGAAGGCCGCTGGTTTATGGACTTCGCGCAGCAGCAGGGGTTCCACTCGGCCACGAAGTGGCGTGACGCCGGCGGGCTCATCCCGAACGGCGGCGGCCCGATCCCGACCGAGTCCGAAGTTGCCGCGCTCTGACGGCCGCCCTGTGACGCGAACAAGGGAGTTCACCGTGCACCTCACAGAATCGTATTATCCGGCGGACACCAGTCGCCCCGTGCTCGAGCTCACACTGGGCGACCTCATCCGGGCCGCCGCCGCGGACTCGCGCGATGCCCCGGCCCTCATCGGAGTCTCCGTCAAGGGAGCACCGCGAGTGTGGACCTACGGGGAGCTGCTCGAGGATTCGGAGCGGGCCGCCTCGTGGCTGCTTGAACGCTTCGACCCCGGCAGCCACATCGCTGTCTGGGCTGCGAACGACCCTGAGTGGCTCATCCTGCAGTGCGCGACCGCGCTCGCGGGGATGACGCTCGTTACCGCGAATCCGGCGCTTCGCGGCCCGGAGCTCGCGCACGTCCTCGCCGCATCCCACGCCGATGCCGTCGCCTTCGGCGCGGAGGTTCGGGGCACACACATGGCGCCGATCCTCTTCCACGCGCTCGACCTGGTGCGACTCCGATCACGAACTGAGCGGCTGCAGGTGCCGTCGATTATCCCCTTCGAGGGGTGGCTCGACGCCACCCGCGAGACCCCCATCGTCGCGGAGTTTCCGACGGTGAGACCGGGCGACGCGATCCAGCTGCAGTTCACGTCGGGAACGACCGGCCTCCCGAAGCCGGCGCAGCTCTCACACCGAGCGATGATCACCAACGCGGACTTTGTGAACGCCCGCGGCGGCACGTCTCACGCCGGGGTCTCCGTCTCGCCGCTGCCACTCTTTCACACCGCTGGCTCGGGGCTCGCCGGGTTCGGCACGTTCCTCGAGCGCGGCACGCTCGTACTGCTGCGCACCTTCGACCCCGACCTCGCGCTCGACGCCGTCGAGCGGTTCGGGGCCACCGGCCTGCGCATGGTCCCCGCGATGTTCCGGGCAGCCATCGAGCGCACCGCCGTGCGAAACGTCGACCTCAGCTCGCTGCAGACGGTATCGTCCGGCGGCGATTCGGTGCCGTGGGAGCTGTCGCGTGAGATCGAGGAGGTCTTCGGGGCGCCGCTCACGACGGTCTACGGCCAGACCGAGCTCAGCCCGATCCTCGCGCAGACGTCGCCGGACGCCGACGAGGCGGAGCGGTGGGGCACGGCGGGCACGCCGCTCCCCCAGGCGGAGGTGAAGATCGTGGACCCGCAGTCAGGCGAGATCGTCCGGATCGGCGAGCCAGGCGAGATCTGCGCTCGCGGCTACCAGCTCGTCGCGGGCTACTACGGCATGCCAGACGCGAGTGCTGAGCTCATCGACGACACCGGGTGGCTGCACACCGGCGACCTCGGGATCATGAACGAGAACGGGGCGCTCACCATCACCGGACGCGTGAAGGACCTCATCATCAGGGGCGGCGAGAACATCTACCCGCGCGAGGTCGAAGAGGCGATTCAGCTGCATCCGGATGTTGCGCTCGCGGCAGTCGTCGGCGTGCCAGACGTCCGCTGGGGCGAGACCGTCGCCGCAACCGTGAGATTCCGTGCCGGACTCGCGCCGCTGACATCACGGGACCTCAAGGACTTCCTGCGCCCGCGCCTGTCGCCCCAGAAGATTCCGGCAAGCTGGTTCCACGGTGACGAGCTCCCCGCGAACGCAATGGGAAAGCTGCAGAAGCACAGGCTGCGCGACGGGCTGCAGCGCGGCGCGTACAAGAAGCTGCTCGACTAGCGTCCGGGGTCACCCTGTCATGTCGGGGTATCTGCGAGAACGCCGTCGCCAGGAGCGGCGTCGGTGCCGCTCAACAGGGCCTCGAATGCGCTGTTGATCGTGTGCCGCTGCGCGCGGCTCCACCCCGCGGTGCGCGATCGCACGCCGCGCTGCACCAGCGCACGGAGTTCGGATCGAAGCAGGTCCCGCTGCTCGTCGAATGTCAGCTCGGCGATGTCCTCTTCCGCGACCGCGACGTCGAGGTAGAGGACGTCGTCAGCCGAAACGTATCGCACGGTGGATCTGCGGCCGTACTCTCGCGGCAGCGAGCGGAACGCGATGAAGAGTTCGCCGGGCACGGCGGCCGTGGCGCGCTGAAACTGCTCGGCGTCGGCCAGGAGCTCGTCAGCGAGCGCGTAGACGTGACCCACTGAACCGGTGTCTGTCGTCTTGGCGATGCGCATGAAGGCCCCGTTCTGTCGCGATCGTTCGAGCGGCTGGCTCGTACCCATCCTAGGGCGGGCCTCGAGACAGCCGCAGGGGCCATCCCTGACCGCAGCAACAACGCGAGCACCCCGTCGCGCCCGTGGGACGGGCGGGACGGGGTGCGTGCCGGCGGATGCCTGTCGGCCGGTGACCTACGCGAGGCCCAGCGAGCGGGCGATAACGAGCAGCTGCACCTCGTTGGTGCCCTCGCCGATCTCGAGGATCTTCGAATCGCGGTAGTGGCGTGCAACCGGGAATTCGTTCATGAACCCGTTGCCGCCGAAGATCTGCGTCGCGTCGCGAGCGTTGTCCATCGCGGCGTCCGAGGCGGTGAGCTTTGCGATCGCAGCCTCGGTCTTGAACGGCTTGCCCTCGGCGCAGAGGCGCGCCGCGTGGTGCCAGGAGAGCTTCGCGTTGTGCACGCGCAGCTGCATGCGTGCGATCATGAACTGAATGTGCTGCCGAGTCTTCAGCGGCTCACCGAACACGTGACGCTTGCCGGCGTAGTCGATCGCCTGCTCGAGGCACCCCTCCGCCGCGCCGGTCGCGAGCGCCGCGACGGCGATGCGCCCCTCGTCGAGGGTGTGCAGGAAGTTCGCGAAGCCGCGGCCGCGCTCGCCCAGCAGGTTCGCTTCGGGCACCCGAACGTCGTTGAAGGTGAGCGCGTGCGTGTCTGACGCGTTCCAGCCGACCTTGTCGTACGCGGGCTCCACGGTGAAGCCGGGGGTGCCGCTCGGCACGATGATCGTCGAGAGTTCCTTCCGGCCGTTGTTCTCGCCGGTGACGGCGGTGACGGTGACGAACTTCGTGATGTCGGTGCCGGAGTTCGTGATGAACTGCTTCGAGCCGTTGATGACCCACTCGCCGTTCTCGAGCCGCGCGGTGGTGCGGGTCGCGCCGGCGTCCGATCCAGCCTCAGGCTCGGTCAGGCCGAAGCCCGCGAGCGCCCGGCCCGCGAGCAGGTCGGGCAGCAGCTCCGCCTTCTGCTCGTCGGTACCGAAGCGGAAGATCGGCATCGCTCCGAGGCTCACCCCGGCCTCAAGCGTGATCGCGATCGACTGATCGACCCGCGCGAGCGCCTCAATCGCGAGGCAGAGCGCGAAGTAGTCGCCTCCCTGACCGCCGACGTCTTCGGGGAACGGGAGCCCGAACAGGCCCATGTCGCCCATCTGCGCGACGATGTCGAGCGGGAGGGTGTGGGTGCGGTCAGCCTCGTACGAGACGGGCGCCACCACCTCGTCAGCGAACTCGCGCACCATCTGGGCGAGCTGCAGCTCCTCCTCGTTCAGACTGTAGTTCTCCATCAAATTGTTCCTTCGTGTGTCGGGTGGGGCGAGGCGGCACGCCGGTGCGGTGCCGGACCCCGGGATAGTGAGCGCCGCCTGTGGGCGACACCCGGGTGATGATGCCTGCTAGGGCAGATGGCCGAGGCCGCGAGCGAGCGCGACCGATTCGACACGGTTGTGTGCGCCGAGCTTCCGCATCGCGCTGCGGAGGTAACTCTTCACGGTCTCGAGCTCGAGGTGCAGCCGGTCCCCAATCTCGCGATTGGAGAGCCCCAGCGCAACGAGCGCGAGCACGTCGATCTCCCGCACCGACAGCGCGGGACCCTCGGGCGCGGCGTCAGGGGTGAGCTTGTCGAGGATCGCCTGGATCCCGATCTGCGCGTCGGCGTCTTCGATGGTGCGCGCGAGCTCCCGGAGTTCGGCGAAGGCGACCCGCACCTGCTCCCACTCGCGGTCCGCGGGCGCCGACCGCACCGCGCGCAGGTACTCGGCGGTCTCCGCGGACTCGACCTGCTTCTGGACCGCCTCGTCGACGGCGACACGGAACGCGACGGCGTCGGCTGCAGCACGAACGCTCCGCACCTCCTGCGGCGCGAACGAGCCGGTCTTGCGCCTGGCGCCGTAGACGATGCCGCGGGCGTCGCCGTCAACGACGATCGGGAACGCAACAACCGAACGGAGCGACTCCGCCTCGACGGCAGGGTCATAGTGCCGGGAGATCGAGGAGTCGTGCAGGTAATCGCGGGCGGCGGTCGGGGTCTTCTGGGCCAGCGCAAGCCCGCCGAGCCCCTTCCCCGCGCGAATCACGAGCCCGGTCAGCGCGGGCGTCAGCGCGCCAACGGTGTGAGTAATCGTGAACCGATCCGAATCGGGGGCGGCGTAGCCGCCGAACAGCACGTCGAGGCCGGTGGCCTCGCGCGCGCCAGAAAGCGCGCCCGCGACAGCCGAGCGCATCATGATGCCCTCACCGGGTCGCTGCCGTGCACACGCCGCTGCGCAGCGCGCCGCGTGCGCCCGCCGTCAAGCTTGAACATCGGACCTCCTTGTCGCCCGCGCCAGCCTCGGTGATCCGCACGGCTTCGGCGCCGTGCGAGCCAGCCTAGGGGTATCGCGCAGTCATGTCCACCGTACCTTCGGCGACTTGTACGCACGTTCAAACGCTGGCCAACATTGTTGTGGCAAGTTCGCGCATCTCGACCTTGCGCACCTTGCCGGTAACTGTCATAGGGAACGCGTCGACCACGTGCACGTACTTCGGAATCTTGAAGTGGGTGAGCTTGCCCGACGCGAATTCGCGGAGGCTCTCGGCGGTGAGGATCCCCGCGCCAGGCCGGAGCACGACCCAGGCCATGAGCTCCTCGCCGAGCCGCTGATCTGGCACGCCGATCACCTGGACGTCAGCGATGTCGGGGTGGCGGTAGAGGAACTCCTCGATCTCGCGCGGGTAGATGTTCTCGCCGCCACGAATGACCATGTCCTTCAGCCGCCCGACGATGTTCAGGCGCCCGTTCTCGTCCATGGTCGCGATGTCGCCCGTGTGCATCCAGTTGCCGGCGTCGATCGCCTCAGCAGTCTCGTCAGGTTGCCCCCAGTAGCCGAGCATCACCGAGTAGCCGCGCGTGCACAGCTCCCCCGGCACCCCGACCGGGGCAACGTGGCCGTCTTCGTCGATGATCTTCACCTCGAGGTGCGGCATCACCTTACCGATCGTCTGGGTCCGCGCGACGAGGTCGTCGGTGACCGAGGTCATCGTCGACACGGGCGAGGTCTCGGTCATGCCGTAGCAAATCGCGACCTCGCTCATGTGCATCTCGGCGATCACCTGTTCCATCACCTCTGCGGGGCACGACGAGCCCGCCATGATGCCCGTGCGGAGGCTCTGGAGGTTGTACTCCGAGAAGTTCTCGAGCCCGAGTTCTGCGATGAACATCGTGGGCACCCCATACAGCGAGGTGCAGCGCTCCTGCTCGACGGCGGCGAGCGTGGTGGCCGCGTCGAACGTCGGCGCAGGCAGCACGATGCAGGCGCCGTGGCTGTGCGCGCCGAGGATGCCCATGACCATGCCGAAGCAGTGGTACAGCGGCACCGGCAGGCAGACGCGGTCGGTCTCCGTGTAGCCGACGCCCTCACCAACGAAGAAGCCGTTGTTCAGGATGTTGTGATGCGTGAGCGTCGCGCCCTTCGGGAATCCTGTCGTGCCCGACGTGTACTGAATGTTGATCGCCTCGTCGAACGTGAGCGGGACCGCGTCCGCGGCGGGCGGATCCTGCTCGGCGTCGGCGAGCGCGGCATCCCACTCCTTCGTGCCGATGAACAGCACGTCGGTGAACCCGATCTCGGCGAGCATGCCCGCATAGTCGCTCGAGCGGTACTCGACGGCGCTCACCATCACGGTGATGCCCGACGTGTCCACCGCGTGCTTGAGCTCGTGCGTGCGGTACGCCGGGTTGACGTTCACCAGGATCGCGCCGATCATCGCGGTCGCGTACTGCGTGAACACCCACTCGGCGCAGTTCGGCGACCAGATGCCGACCCGGTCGCCCTTCGCGACGCCGCGCTTCGTCAGCGCTGCGGCGAGTCTGGCGCTTTCGCTTCTCAACTCTGAGAAGGTCCACCGCCGCCCCGTGAACGTCTCGACCAGCGCCTCATTGTCAGGAAACCGGCCGGTGATCTCGTCGAGCATCTCGCCGATGGTCTGCCCCTTCAGCGGTGTCATGCTCGTACCCGATGCGTAAGAAATCTGTGCTCCATTGCCCATGACCTCATGATCCTCGGGGCCCCGCCGCGTCGATACCCCCTTTCGCGGGTGAGATTGTGGGTGCGCGTACTTAGACCCACTTCGCAGACTGTCTCTCTCCTCCAGGCCCTGCGTACTTATGGCGCATTGCGACAGCATTCAAGGACGCTGATACCTTGGAGCCATGCAGCCTGACAGCATTCGCGACACACTGCGCAAGTTCGTAGCCGAACGAGACTGGGACCAGTTTCACAGTTCGGTAAATCTCGCAAAGAGCATTGCCATTGAAGCAGCCGAACTCCTTGAGTGTTTTCAATGGTCCGATGAGGGCGAGGCTGCGCGTATCGAGGAGGAGCTTGCTGACGTACTGACATACGCCTATCTGCTCGCCGACAAGCTTGGAACCACCCCCGAAGCTCTGATCCGCAAAAAGCTCGCAACCACAGAACGCAAGTATCCGGCTGATCTCGCACGAGGTAGAAGTACTAAATATGACCGTCTCTGAACCAACCCGATTTGAAAGTCTCCGGTTCACGAGGGGCTCGATCGACTCATGGAGAGATCCGCGTGGACGCCATCAGAACTGGCCGGTGGTCTACCTCATCGACGGGAAACGCAACATCTACGTCGGTGAGTCGACTCGTGCCCGTGCGCGCTTTCGTCAGCACCTTGAGGACCCGGAAAAGGCGTCGCTGCGAACGATCCGGGTGGTTCTCAACGAGGAATTCAACAAGTCCGCTTGTCTGGATCTGGAGTCGCGGCTGATTTCTTGGCTTCACGCTGACGGGAAATATCGCCCAATAAACAGGAATGATGGGCAGCAAAGCTCTGGCTACTTCGAGCAGCACACTCGCTACCAAGGAATATTTGATCAAGTTTTCTCAGAACTCCACGCGGCTGGCTATTTCACGCGCAGTGTCGCAGAGATCGAGAACCTCAACCTGTTCAAGCTCTCACCGTTTAAAACACTCAACGAAGAGCAGCTTCTCGCAGTCAGCCTGATCGTAGAGGGGCTTTTCGCTGACCTCGACTCGGGCGCCAAATCGATGAGCGTAGTTCAAGGCGGCCCCGGTACAGGCAAGACCATTGTCGCGATCTATCTCCTCAAGCTTCTGAGGGACATTCAGCTGGCAACGCATGACCCCGACCCCGAGGACGATGGCCGTTTCAATGATTACTTCTACGGTGGCTTTCGAGAGGCTCTGTCGCAGGCCCGCATTGGCTTCATTGTCCCGCAGCAGTCATTGCGAGCAACAATTAAGGCGGTATTCCGTAAGACACCAGGCCTCCAAGGGATCAAGGTCCTCAGCCCGTACACAGTTGCGGCCTCAGACGACCACTGGGACCTGCTTGTTGTGGACGAAGCACATCGTCTCACGCACAGGGGGTCCGGCCCGACTCGGGGGATGTACAACAAACGACACGAGCGACTCTTCGGCAGAGGCGCCACAAACCGAACCGCGATTGATTGGGTAACGGCAAAGAGCAGCCATCAAGTCTTTCTAGTGGACGGCCAACAGTCAGTGAGGCCAGCGGATGTTTCAAAGAGCACTCTCCAAGCACTCGTATCCGGAGCCAAGAGCGCCCACCGTTACTATTCCCTCGAGTCGCAGATGCGCGTCGTAGCCGGAGATGCCTACCTGGATTTTGCAAGTCGTCTCCTCAGCGACAAGCCAATTGAACCGAAAGTCCCGGTTTCCTATGACCTTCGATTCTTTGACAACCTCGGAGAAATGAAAGCCGCCATTTCAACCAGAGAATCGGAACACGGGCTAGCACGCCTTGTCGCGGGCTACGCTTGGAAGTGGCACAGCAGCGGAGACCTCAGCGACGCGGCCGCCTACGACATCGTCCTGGATGGCGTCCGTCTTCGATGGAATCGAACCGACACAGATTGGATTGCGTCTCCAACTTCAACCGAGGAAGTCGGAAGCGTTCATACGGTGCAGGGGTACGACCTCAACTACGCAGGGGTGATCATTGGTCCGGACATCGTGTGGAACGAGGACAAGCAACGAGTCGAAGCGATTAGGGCAAATCATTTCGACCGTGAAGTTCGTAGCGTCCAAGACCAAGACCAACTTCTCTCCTATATTCGCAATGCCTACTATGTACTCCTGACTCGTGGCATGCGTGGGACGTACATCTACGTGTGTGATCCAGGGTTGCGCGAGCGCCTGCGCGGCCTTTTCATGACGGATATTGAACGCCGCTCCCACTGACTTGCCCAAACCCCGACCACCGCTTGAAACAACGGAGCCCCCGGAACTCGTAGTGGCGTGGGCCAACGCCAGACCCAAAGACACGAAGGGTAGGGAGCATAAGCCTTCGAGGGGCCTCAGCAATCGATGTTCGAAGAGCCTGGTCAGGCTGGCAACGGAGGTTGCGCAGCACCCCCGTGCTTCGTCGCGGAGCTGTGAACGTTCACGGCACCGAAAGATGCAGCGCTTCGCGGATCACTTCAGACCGGGACTTCCCTTCGCGCTCGGCGCGCTCATCGAGCGCTGCAATCTCGGCAAGGGTCAGCCGCAATGCGACCACCTGAGAGGGCTCGGCACCGCGACCGGGCCGGCCCCGGCCACGTTTCTTGAGCGCCGCAATGTCGTACCCCGCCTCGGCTTCGGCAGCCCACGCAGCGATCTGTTCTTCGCTGACTGGGACACCGTTGGTCGTCTCCTTCTCAGTCATGCCATTAACGTATAACGAAAAACCTCACCCGGCAAGGCACGCAATCCACTCGCCACCCACCCCTTGCAATCTGTATCACTACCGTAATACAGTTGCGGCAGGTGGGCACGAGCCCACCCAGGGGAAGGACCACCGCATGCACCGCAACGACGTCGATGCCGAGGCCGCGCTCCGCGCGACCGGCCTCTCGAAACGATTCGACGATCTCCAGGCCGTCTCGGACGTCACGTTCGAGGTGCGCCGCGGGCGCGCATTCGGGCTGCTTGGGCCAAACGGCTCGGGCAAGACGACGATCGTGCGGCTGCTCAACGGGGTGCTCGCCCCGACAGCGGGCAGCGTCGAGCTCTTTGGCGAACCTCTCACGCAGGAGTCCGGCGACAGCCTGCGGCAGCGCATCGGCGTGCAGACCGACACCAACCTCTACGAGACGCTCACGGTGCACGAGAACCTGAAGATCTGGGGCGAACTCTACGGGGCGCCGAAGGCGAAGCTGCCCGGCCGCATCGCCGAGCTGCTCGAGGTGTTGGGCCTCGCGGACCGGGCCGGCTCGCTCGCCGGCACCCTGAGCAAGGGCATGCGGCAGAAGGTCGCGGTCGGCCGCGCGATCATCCACGAGCCCGAGCTCTTGTTTCTCGACGAGCCGACGGCGGGCCTCGACCCCGAAGCCTCGCTTGAGCTCATCGACTACCTCAAGCAGATGATCGCCTCTGGCAAGACGACCCTCGTCATCTGCACCCACCAGCTGCACGGACTCGAGGAGCTCTGCGAGGACGCGGGCTTTCTCATGCACGGCGAGATGGTCGCGCGGGGCCAGATCACCGATCTCATTAGCGACCGTTGGCCCGGCAGGCGCGTCACCGTGAGCCTCGGCGAATCCGGCCCCACGGGGAGCGCCGCGGCCGCACTCGTCACCCGCGCAGTGCCGGGCGGCGAAGCCGCTGTCTCCGCAGATGGATCCCTCGCCCTCGCCCTCGCGGACGACGCCGCCGTTGAGGCCGCGGTCGCCGCTCTCGCGGCTGGCGGCGCGGCCATCCGCGCCGTCGTGCCAGACACCCCAACGCTCGGAGACCTCTACTTCGACGTCATCACGAAGCAGCGGGAGGACGCGCGATGAACGGCCGCAGAATTCTCACGATCGCACGCAAGGATCTCAGCGAGGTGCTCCGCAACAAGCAGGCGCTCGCGCCGCTCCTCGTCGTCCCGATCCTCTTCGCGGCGGTGTTTCCCGCCGCGATTGCGCTGCTCGGCAGGAACCCGATCCTGACGGCGTCGATCAACGGCCTCGACGCGTTCCTCGAGAACATTCCAGCGGACGTGCTCCCACCCGATCTCGACACCGGCGGGATCGTCGTCTACGCCGCCCTCACGTACTTCATGGCACCGATGTTCCTCCTAATCCCGGTGATGGTCGCCTCGGTGGTCGCGAGTTCGAGCTTTGTCGGAGAGAAGGAGCGCCGCACGCTCGAGGGCCTGCTCTACACCCCGGTCACGAACCGGGAGCTGGTGCTCGGCAAGGTGCTCGCCTCGCTCGTGCCCGCCGTCGTCATTACCTGGGGATCGTTCGTCATCTACACGATCATCGCGAACGTGCTCGGCAACCCGGTCGTCGGCCGGGCGTTCTTCCCCAACCTCACGTGGCTCATCGTCGTCTTCCTACTCGGGCCAGTCATCGCGTTTCTCGCGATCACGCTCATCGTCGCGGTGTCGGGTCGCTCAACGACGGTGCAGGGAGCGCAAGGGATCTCGGTACTCGTGCTGCTGCCCGTGCTCGCGCTTGTCGTCGGGCAGGCGACGGGCCTCATGCTGTTCGACGCCCCCGTCGCCCTCATCGCGGTCGTTGCCATCGCCGCGATCGACGTCGCGGTGTTTCTCGCGGTTGCGCAGACTTTCCAGCGCGAACGCCTCATCACCAAACTGACGTAGCGCGCTCAGATTGACTCTACGACAGTCGCGCGGGCACGGTACGACGCGCGCTCACTGCAGCGCCGACCCCCGGCGCCGCAGTGAGCGTGCGTTACGGTTCGAGGAGCGCAGCGAGGTTCGCCAACGACGACGTGAGTCCTGCGGCGTGGTCGCGCGCACGAACCCCGGACGGGACATTGCGCGCGACGATCTCCACGTCCGCCCCTTCTGCGGTGCTTCGAACCGTCCACTCCATTCGCATGGTGCCCTGAAACGCGGGATCGTCTGACTCGAAGTCCACCTCGTGAACCACGCGCTCCCCGGGAACGAGTTGCGCGATATGCACCTCGGACACGTCCGCGTCCGCCGATGTTTTCCCGGGTGCGCCTCCTGCATCCTCATAGGTGAGCACGAGGCGAAACGAGCCGCCCTCGCGCATATCGAACCGTTCAAATCGTCCGTGCATACCCTTGGGCGGGAGCCAGGCTGCCAGCGCGTCCCGATCGGTGAGCGCCGCGAAGACGGTCGCGGCGTCGGCGTGGATGAGGAGGCTCGCGCGGTCTGTTCTGCTCATGCCATCACCCTAGGCGCAATTTGCTTCAAAAAGCAGACCCCCCAACGCCCTCAAGACCGCCCCTACGCGAGCGACAGGAACAGCTTCTCGAGCTCCTCGGGCTTCGCCGAGTCCTCATTGTCGGGGTCGGCGAGGCACTCCTGGAGCGCGGTCGAGATGACCAGGAAGCCCGCACGGTCGAGCGCCTTGGTGACCGCCGAGAGCTGCTGGACGACGTCGCGGCAATGCGCCTCCCCCTCGACGGCCTCAATCACCGCGGCGAGCTGACCGTGCGCGCGGCGCAGCCGGTTCACGACCTTGCGCTTCGCCTCCGGGCTCGCAGTCCCAGCGCTGGCACCGGCGGTCTCGTGCGTCTCGACGCTCTCTACCTCTGACATTGCAGGCCCTCTCTCAGGATCGAACTTGACCACCAGGATACCCCATGGGGTATAGTAATGCCCACAACCAAGATACCCCCGGGGGTATCCGCAACTGCGAACCGGGCTCAGCCCACGAAGGAGACCTCACATGTGCCGACCGACGAAATGCCGGACCTGCAGCAAGACAACCTGGGCAGGCTGCGGTCAGCACGTCGAGATGGTTAAGATGAGCGTTCCGCCGTCGGACTGGTGCAACGGCAAGCACACCCAGGCCCAGATCGACGCGGCGCAGGCCGCCCGTGGGCCGGGCTTCTTCGCGCGGCTCTTCGGTCGCTAACCGATCCTCCCCCACCCAGCAAGAAAGGTCTGAGCCATGGCCACGACAAACCTCACCGTCGACACCTTCGTTCCCACTGTCGAAGCGGGCGGCATCGTCTTCGTCGACTTCTGGGCCGCCTGGTGCGGTCCGTGCCGCTCGTTCGCGCCGGTGTTCGAGCAGGCGTCCGAGACGCACCCGGACATCACCTTCGGAAAGGTCGACACGGAGGCCGAGCAGGCGCTCTCCGCCGAGTTCCAGATCACGTCGATCCCGACGCTCATGGTGTTCCGCGACGGCATCCTCGTGTTCTCGCAGGCAGGCGCCCTCCCCGCTCAGCAGCTTGAGCACCTCATCCAGGGCGCGCGCGACCTCGACATGGACGACGTACGCAGGCAGCTCGCCGCGGCCGGGGCCACCGCCGGGTCAGGATCAGCGTCGGCGTCCGCCTAGCGGCCGCACGCGAGACCAGCGGCGCCGCGGCACCAGCAACTCCAACACATCAACAGACCAACAACTCCCACACACCAACACCCCGAAGGAATTCACTATGTGCGCACGAGTCACCTGCAGCAACTGCAACAAGCCGACCTGGGCCGGCTGCGGCGAACACATCGAGCAGGCGCTTGAGGGCGTGGCGGTCGCCGACCGCTGCAACTGCAACTAGCACCGCTCCCGCTCCCCCAAAACGGCCCACACAGAAGAAAGAGTGACCCATGCTGCTCGAACGCATCTATGACGAAGACCTCGCCCAGGCAAGCTACTTCATCGGCTGCCAGGGGAAGGGCGAGGCGATCGTCGTCGACCCCCGCCGCGACCTCGACGTGTACCTCCAGCTTGCCGCACGGCACGGCATGACGATCACCGGCGTCACTGAGACGCACATCCACGCCGACTACCTCTCGGGCACCCGCGAACTCGCGGCCCGCACCGGCGCGACGATGTACGTTTCGGATGAGGGCGGCCCGGACTGGACCTACGGCGCGGGCTTCGACGACGCCGTGCGGATACGGCACGGCCACAGGATCACGCTCGGCAACATCACGGTCGAGGCGGTGCACACGCCGGGTCACACGCCCGAGCACCTCTCGTTTCTGGTGACCGACGGCGCACAGTCGACCGAGCCGGGGTTCATGCTCACCGGAGACTTCGTGTTCGTCGGCGACCTCGGCAGGCCCGATCTGCTCGACGAGGCGGCGGGTGGCGTCGACACGAGGTTCGCGGGCGCCGAGGATCTGTTCGAGAGCCTCCGAGACCGTTTCCTGACACTCCCCGACTACGTGCAGGTGCTCCCCGCACACGGCGCCGGCTCGGCCTGCGGCAAGGCCCTCGGGTCGGTCCCGTCGACGACGGTCGGGTACGAGCGGAACTTCTCGTGGTGGAGCCGGTATCTTCGCACCAACGACAAGCAGGGCTTCGTCGATGAGCTGCTGAGCGGCCAGCCCGACGCGCACGCCTACTTCGGCCGGATGAAGTCGCAGAACAAGCTCGGCCCGGCCGTGCTCGGCGCGGCCCCCGAGCTCACCGAGTACTCGGCCGCCGACCTCACGGCGGCGCTCGAGAGCGACAGCGTCATCTTCGTCGACACCCGCGACAACCACGCGGTCCATGCCGGCACCGTCGAGCGCTCCCTCAACGTGCCGGGAGTCGCGAAGGCCGCGAGCTACGGCGCCTGGGTGGTCAACCCCGTGGTCGAAACCCGCCCGCTCGTGCTGCTCGCCGCGGACCTCGACGAGGCGACCGAGCTGCGAGATCACCTCGTCCGCGTCGGGATCGACACGGTGACCGGGTTCATCTCGTCGCTGTCGGGCCTCGACCTGGTGCGACCCGCGACCGTCTCCCCAGCCAAGCTCGCTGACCACGATCACGTGTTCCTGCTTGACGTCCGCAACAAGACCGAGTACGCCGACGGCCACCTCCCGGGCGCGGCGCAGCTGTCGGGCGGCCGACTGCTCTGGAACCTCGCCGAGCTGCCCCCGAAGGGCGCGGGCACCATCGTCACGTACTGCCAGAGCGGGGTGCGCAACAGCGTTGCGGCGAGCGCACTCAGGCGCGAGGGCTACGACGTTGCCGAGCTCGAGGGCAGCTACCTGGCGTGGAGCGCCATCCCCGGCAACGAGCCTGTGACAGGCGCCGCCGATCCGATCCTCATCGATACCCGCACCGCGGCCGAGTTCGCGGCCGGGCATCTCCGGGGCGCCCGCCTCATTGATTTCAACGGTGGCGAGATCGAGCAGGCGATCCCCGGCCTCGACCCGGCCGCCACGTACCTGCTCTATTGCCGCTCCGGCAACCGGTCCGGCCAGGCCGCGGC
>WPCJ01180336.1_pt1 | contig 15895 bp, 14 predicted proteins | sample 5399831 | NCBI WGS metagenome assembly WPCJ01 (sample SAMN12869470, study PRJNA574797) | sludge metagenome | isolation source: wastewater treatment of pH10 | place: China:Beijing | collected 2019-05-20 | reverse complement strand
CGTCCGATCGCCCGGGCCGGAGTCTCGGTGAGCGCCCGCACGGCCTCTTCGAGGGTCACGCCGGCAGCGACCGCGCGCTGCAGTGCGACGTCCTGGGTGAGCGTCGAGCCGGCGATCGAACCGGTGTCATCCGCCCTGGCCACGCCGTTCTTCACCGTGACGCTGACCGCCCCGAGGTCGTAGTGACCGTCGGCGCTTCCCGCCGCGGCCATCGCATCGGTGACGAGCGCGACCCGACCGGGGGCCGCGTCGAACACGAGCTTGACGACGTGCGGATCGAGGTGCACGTCGTCGGCGATCGCCTCGAGCACGACCCGGTGATCCGCTGCAGCGGCCAGCACCGGGCCCGGCGCACGATGGTGGATGCCAGGCATCGCGTTGAAGGCGTGGGTGAGGATCGATGCACCGGCCTCGAAAGCGGCGACAGCCGTCGCGGCATCCGCGTCGGTGTGACCCACCGCGGCCGCCGAGCCTGCGGCCACGATCTGCCTGATCGCGTCGAGCCCGCCGGGGAGCTCCGGTGCGATCGTCACCTGGCGGACCGTGCCTCGCCCGGCATCCAGCAGTCGTGCGACGTCCGCGGCGACCGGATGGCGCAGCAGCGACGGCTCATGAGCGCCGTGGTGGCCGGGGTCGAGGAACGGGCCCTCGAGGTGGGAACCGAGGATGTCGGCGTCCGTCTCGGTCAGATCGGCGATCAGGGCGACGTTCCGTGCGAGCGAGTCCACCGATGCGGTCACCAGGGACACGACGGCGCGCGTGGTGCCGTGGGCGCGATGCAGGTCGCGACCGATGCGGATAGCATCGACGCCGTCGTCGAACGACGCTCCGGCTCCGCCGTGCCCGTGGATGTCCACGAAGCCGGGGGTGAGCAGGGCTCCTGCCCCGGCGACGGACGTCGCATCGACGATCACATCCGCCGATGCCCAGTCCGAACCGGTGCCGCGGGCTGCGACGGTGCCCTCCTCGATCCGGACCCAGGCGTCTTCGGTGATCGCGCCGCCGTCGACGATGCGCGCCGAATGGATGACCAGCGAGCCGGTCGCGGAGGAGTGGGTGCTCAACGTTCGCTCCAGGGGATTTCTTCTGCGGGGTGGAAGTCGACCCCCTCAGCTTTCCACAGCGGCGCGAGCGCCCCGACCCGGACGCGGAAGGACTCCCAGGTGCGTTCCGGGCCCTCCTGTGGCGACCAGGCCACTTCGGCCTGCGCTGCCGCCCGGGGGAAGACCAGCTGTTCGACCTCGGCGAGGGTCCGGGTGGTCTCGGACCAGAGCGGAGCCTCCACGCCGAGGATCGCGGCATCCGGCACGTCGAGGACGGAGGTCGGTTCCCACTCATAGGCGGAGCGGACGTCGATGATGGCCGCCCAGGTGAGGCCGAGGGGGAAGTCCTCGGAGTACTTCATGTCGAGGTAGGTGACGTTCGCCGCCGACATGATCAGCGCGCCGCCGCGCTCGACGAAGTGGGCGGCCTCTTCCGCGTGCGTGCCCTCGGGGGTGGTCTTGCCCCAGTACTGGCCGACGGTGCCCTCGGCGATGTCTGCGGCCGAGCCCATCTCGTGCCAGGCGACCGGGATCTTGCCGGCCTCGACGACGATCGCGGTGGCGCGCTCGGCGAACAGGTCGAAGTCGGCCTGCGGGGTGCCGAGCGATTCGTCGCCTCCCACGTGGATGTACGGTCCCGGGGTCATCTCGGCGAGCTCGCGGACGACGTCGCGCACGAACGCGTAGGTGCGCTCGTCGTGGATGCGGACGCTCGAGTGACCGACGCCCCAGCCGAGGTACGACTCGCCGGCGACGGGCAGCGGCTGGCCGAGGCGAGCGGAGTCGGCGATCAGGTTGTCGTTCAGCACCGGTGCCTCGACGAGCTCGGGGTAGGCGACGCCGATCGCGTGGGTGTGGCCGGGCAGATCGATCTCGGGGATCACGATCATGTGACGCGAGGCGGCGTAGGCCACGATCTCGCGGTAGTCGTCCTTCGTGTAGAAGCCCCCCGGGTCTCCGTTCGCGGAGGTGCCGGCCGCCCGCTCGGTCAGCAACGGCCAGGAGTCGATGTGCACGCGCCATCCCTGGTCATCGGTCAGGTGCAGGTGCAGGTGGTTGAACTTGAGGGCGCTGGTGCTGTCGATGAACTTCTTCACGTCGTCGACGCCGAAGAAGTGCCGAGCCACATCGAGCATGACACCTCGTCGGGCGAAGCGCGGGGAGTCGGCGACGTCGGCACCGAGCAGCGCCCAGCCGGAGTCCTCCTGGCGCAGCAGCTGCAGCAGCGTCTGGACGCCGTAGAAGAGCCCGGCCTCGTCGGCGCCGACGAGGATCGCCCGCTCTCCGATCTCGAGCGTGTAGCCCTCGGGTGCGGATGAGGTGGGGTCGACGAGGAGCTCGATCTCGGCGTCGGGCTCATCGACAAGGGCGAGGCGGATTCCGGTGCGGCGCTCGATCGCGTCGACCAGCTGTGCGGCGGCCGGGGAGGAGCCGAGCACGCGCGTCGTCGCGGTGAGCGGCATCCGTTCCTCCCGTGCGACGGCGGACACGGGCGCAGGGACGAGCGGAAGAGGATGAGGAAGGACCATGAACAAAACCTACCGTTCGTCGTGGCAGGAGGGAATGGGGGAATCGAAACGATTCTGCGCCGTCGTCGTCGCGACCGCGTTCGACGGCTCCGGCATCGGCTATGCTCGTAACCGTCGCGACTGGCGTCTGGGTGGACTACCACCGGGGAGCGACTGACCACGGAATTCGACCGCGCGCCTGGGCCGATAGGAACACCCCTTTCGAATCCGTTGTCAAAGGAGCACGTCATCATGACCGACCGTTACTTCAACGCCCCGCTCGCCGAAGTCGATCCGGAGATCGCTCAGGTCCTCGACCGTGAGCTGAAGCGTCAGCAGACCTTCCTCGAGATGATCGCCTCCGAGAACTTCGTTCCCGTCTCGGTGCTGCAGTCGCAGGGCTCGGTGCTCACGAACAAGTACGCCGAGGGCTACCCCGGGCGTCGGTACTACGGCGGCTGTGAAGAGGTCGACGTCGCCGAGTCCCTCGCGATCGAGCGGGCGAAGAGCCTGTTCGGTGCCGAGTTCGCGAACGTGCAGCCGCACTCCGGCGCCTCCGCCAACGCCGCGGTCCTCCATGCCATCGCCCGCCCCGGCGACACCCTGCTCGGCCTCTCCCTCGACCAGGGGGGTCACCTGACGCACGGCATGAAGATCAACTTCTCGGGTCGTCTGTACGACATCGTCGCCTACGGTGTCGACCCCGAGACCTCGACGATCGACATGGCGGAGGTGCGCCGTCTCGCGATCGAGCACCGACCCAAGGTCATCATCGCCGGCTGGTCGGCCTACCCGCGCACGATGGACTTCGCGGCTTTCCGCGAGATCGCCGACGAGGTCGGGGCTCTGCTCTGGGTCGACATGGCGCACTTCGCGGGTCTGGTGGCCGCGGGCCTGCACCCGAACCCGGTGCCCCACGCCCACGTCGTCTCGTCGACCGTGCACAAGACGATCGGCGGGCCGCGCTCGGGCTTCATCCTCACCAACGACGCCGACATCGCCAAGAAGATCAACTCCGCCGTGTTCCCGGGCCAGCAGGGCGGGCCGCTCATGCACGTGATCGCCGCCAAGGCGACCGCGTTCAAGCTCGCAGGCACGCCCGAGTTCAAGGAGCGCCAGGAGCGCGTGCTGCGCGGTGCCGCGCTCATCGCCGAGCGTCTGTCGAAGCAGGACCTGAAGGATGCCGGCATCGCCGTGCGCTCGGGCGGCACCGATGTGCACCTGGTGCTGGTCGACCTGCGTGATGCCGAGATCGACGGCAAGCAGGCAGAAGACCTCCTGCACGACATCCACATCACCGTGAACCGCAACGCGGTCCCGAACGATCCGCGCCCGCCGATGGTCACCTCGGGTCTGCGCATCGGCACGCCCGCACTCGCGACCCGCGGTTTCGGGGACGCCGAGTTCACCGAGGTCGCCGACATCATCGCGCTCGCACTGCTCCCCGGTGCGGACGTGGAGTCGCTGCGTGCCCGCGTCGACGCCCTGGCCGCCGCGTTCCCGCTCTACCCGGACCTGCAGCAGTGACCGCGAAGATCCTGGACGGGAAGGCCGCATCGGCCGCGATCCGTGCGGAGCTCACCGAGCGGGTAGCCGCGCTGAAGGCGAAGGGGATCACCCCGGGCATCGCGACGGTGCTCGTCGGCGCCGACCCCGCCTCGCAGCTCTACGTGGGCATGAAGCACCGGCAGTCCGAGAGCATCGGGATGAACTCGATCCAGCGCGAGCTCCCGGCGGACGCCACGCAGGCCGAGGTCGAGGCGCTGATCGACGAGCTCAACGCCGATCCCGCGTGCCACGGGTACATCGTGCAGCTGCCTCTTCCGAAGCACCTCGACACGGACGCCATCCTCGAGCGGATCGACCCGGCGAAGGACGCCGACGGCCTGCACCCGACCAACCTCGGACGCCTGGTGCTCAACGTCAACGGTCCGATCCACACGCCGTTGCCCTGCACACCGCGCGGCGTGATCGAGCTGCTGCTGCGCAACGACTACGACCTCAGGGGCAAGCACGTGGTCGTGGTCGGTCGCGGGGTCACGATCGGCCGTTCGATCGGGCTCCTGCTCACCCGTCGCGACCTGAACGCCACGGTCACGCTGACCCACACGGGCACGGTCGACATGCCTCGCTACCTGCGGGAGGCCGACGTCATCGTCGCGGCCGCGGGCGTCAAGCACCTCATCCGTCCCGAAGACGTCACGCCGGGCGCAGCAGTGCTCGACGTCGGCGTGACCCGGGAGACCGACCCGGAGACCGGGAAGAACCTGGTGTTCGGCGATGTGGCGCCCGGCGTCGCGGACGTCGCCGGGTACCTTTCCCCGAACCCGGGTGGCGTCGGCCCGATGACCGTCGCCCTGCTCATGACGAACGTCGTGGAGGCCGCAGAGCGGCTCGCCTGATCGCTTCCGGAGGGGCGCCCGCGTGGCGCACCCCTCCGGACGACGGTCAGCCGAGTTCGTCGAGCATCCGACGCTGCTCGGGGGTCAGGCCGTCGCGGAGCTCTTCGCGGGCAGCCGCCGTCTCCGGCGACTCCGACGCCGCGGTGTTCGTGGCGGGGGTGGGCTTCGACCGGCTGCCGCCCCTCACCTTCGCCTGCACGGAGTCATAGATCTCCGCGGTCTTGGCCCGCATCCTGTCATCGATCCGGTCGTAGATCACCCAGCCGAGGAGCAGAGCGACCGGCGGGAGCACGAAGCCCCAGAATCCCGAGGCGCGGACGCCGCTCAGCCACACCGTGAGCACCCAGATGATGAGCTCGACGACGTACACGAGCACGTACTGTACGACCTTCTCGCCGGCCTTCGTGCGCTCGGCGGCGGACTTCGCCGCCGACTTGCGGAACGCACCTGCCAGCAGAGGTTTCACGAAGAGAGCGGCGAGGGTCAGGACGACCGACGCCCACAGGGCGTTCAGGCCCACCGAGACACCGGGCAGCAGCACGCCGATCAGCAGCAGCACGGCGACGTTGAACACCGCGAGCGCGACGAATCGCACGATTCCGTTCTTCATGCGACCAGAATCCCACATCCGCCTTCGCGGGCTCACCCCTGTGCGGTGAGCGTGCTCTCGATGCCGCTGATGCGGGCCTGCTCGTCGAAGCGGAATGTCGCCGTCCCGGAGGCATCCGTGACGATCGCGCCCGAGAAGGACTCGTCGGTCCAGGTGAGGGTCCAGCCTGCGAGCCGCGCGAGGTCCCACACCGCCGTGCGGGCGTCGGAGAGTTCCATTCCCGAGAGCACGCGGGGAAGCGCGACGACGGCCACCGCGACGGTGAGCGGCGCGAGCGGTGCGTCGAGCAGGAACACCGCCCGGGTGCCGTTGCCGACGGGGGCCGAGTAGTAGGGCGAGCGTCCGGTGAGTTCGACCGCGGCGCCGCCGACCGTGTGCGCGGCCTGCGCGATCCACTCGTCGTCGCCCGAGGCCTCGGCGGGGAACGGCACCTCCGGCGTGGTCAGCTCGGTGATGCCGTGCGTGGTGCCGTAGGTGTGCAGCTGCGTCGCGATGCCCTGCGGGTCTCCACTGGGATGAGCCCAGGCCCAGAGCAGGGAGCGAGGCCCCGGTGCGATCGTGGCGATCAGGTGCGCGCGTGTGACGAACTGGCGCGACGGGTCGTCGTTCGCGGTGAAGGTGAGCGTTCCCTGCGCCATGTCCGCGTCCCAGCGGTGCTCGCCGAGGGCATCGGCGGCGGCGGAGAGGGCGTCCTGGCGGAGCGCGACGAACAGAGCGGCACGGTCGGCGAGGGGCTGGAGCGCGGCGTAGGTCATGCCGACAGTCTCCCCGGAGATGCTATGAATCCGCTAGTTCGGCCGGGGTCTTCGTGACCGCTTCCGGTCGACCCATCCGCCAGACACTCGGCACCATCAGGGTGACCAGCGCGATCGACGCGTAGACGACGCCCGAGGTCACGAGCACGGTCGCAGGATCTGCGTGCGTGATCAGCCAGCCGTAGATCAGCGTGCCGATCGGCATCACGACGAAGCTGCCGAGCATGTCGTAGCTCGCGACCCGGGAGAGTTTCTCACCGGGGATGTTCTCCATCATCGCGAGGTTCCATCCGGTGCTGAAGACCTCGGCGCCGGCACCCGCGATGAAGGCGGCCATCGCGAGGAGGACCACGGCGGGATGGACGCCCAGTATCGTCACCGGGATCGCGAACGCGGCGATGCCGATCATGCCGTAGCGCAGCGGCCTCCGCAGCGGGAACCACATCAGCAGCAGTGTCATCAGCAGCACGCCGGCACCCTCGGCGCTGAGCACCCATCCCCACCCCGTGATCCCGAGGAGGTCGTTGTTCTTCGCGATGTAGGGGCCGACCACGCCCCAGGCACCGATGTGGATCGCGTTCATGACCATGAAGGCCAGCACGACCGTCCACAACCAGGAGCGGCTCCAGAACTCCCGCCACCCGATTCGGAGGTCATGGAACATCGTGGTGCCGCCGGCATGCGAGGGCGGCGGCAGCTTCACGAGCGCGAGCACTGGGATCGCGACCGCCCAGCCCGCGGCCTGGACCACCATCGCCCACGCGGGGCCGGCCGTGGCCACGAGGACCCCGGCAAGGACCGGACCGCCGATCGTGACGGCGGAACGGACGAACGACAGCATCGCGTTGGCCTGTTGCAGATGTTCGGGGGTCGTGAGCTGCGGGATGATGCCCTGCATCGCGGGGAGCACGAAGGCGGTCGAAGCACCGTTGACGATCGAGAGCAGCACGAGCAGCGGAATCGTCGCATTGCCGGTGAACAGGAGAGCCGCGATCGCGCCGATGGACAGGATGTCGACCACGTAGCAGGCCTGGATGATCAGAGCGCGCGGCAGACGGTCGGCGATGACACCGCCGAACAGCACGAACACGATGTTGCTGACAGTGAAGGCGGTGAGGACGAAGGACAGCGAACGCGCGTCGTTGTCGATCTCCAGCACGGCGAACGCGAGTGCGATCGACGACATCGAGCCGGTGATCATGGTGATCGCGCGTGCCAGGAAGAACCAGCGGAAGTTCCGGTCCTGCATCGCGGCGAGGCCGCGGATCATCTCCTGGACTCGCTCGTGCGCATCCGATCATCTTGCCACGGCGGGCACCTCGAATCGCGCACATGGTCCCCTCCAGGCCGTCGAAGCAGCCAGTTGCGCGACTTGAAGGGTCAGTAGCTGGCGCGTGAGGTCCCGTCCGCACGGATGAAGCGTGCGGCGAGGGCCTCGGAGGCACGGGCGAGCAGTGCGACGTCCGCGCCGACCGCCACGAAGTCGGCACCGGCGGCGAGGTAGGCGTCCGCCGTGGCGGGGTCGAAGGCGTTGACACCCACCGGTTTCCCGGCGGCCGTGACGGCATCGAACACGGTCTTGACCGCGGCCGTGACGTCGGGATGGGTCTGCTGGCCGAGCAGGCCCATCGAGGCCGAGAGATCGGACGGACCGACGAACACCGCATCGACACCGTCGACCGCGGCGATCTCGGCAGCGGCTTCGACCCCGGCGGTCGTCTCGATCTGGACCGTGAGGGAGGTGTGCTGCGCGGACTCCTGAAGGTAGTCGTCGACGCGGTTCCACCGAGCACTGCGTGCGAGCGCACTGCCCACCCCGCGGACGCCGGCCGGGGGATAGCGGGTGGCGGCGACCGCGGCGCGTGCCTCCTGGGCAGATGACACCATCGGGACGATCAGGTTCTGCGCCCCGAGATCGAGGACCTGTTTGATCGCGACGGTGTCGTTGGAGGGGACGCGCACGACCGGGGTGATCGGGTACGCGGCGACCGCCTGGAGCTGCAGGAGCACCGCGTCGAGGGTGTTCGCCGAGTGCTCCATGTCGATCAGCAGCCAGTCGAGTCCTGAGCCTGCGGCGACCTCAGCGAGGAGCGGGCTGCCCGAGCAGACCCACATCCCCACGGACGGACGATCGGAGCCGGCGAGATGCTCTCGGAACGACGGATCTAGACGAAGCGACATGCGACAGTTCCCATCGGTCCGTAGTCGCACAGCACGTCATCGCCGCGCGACACCCACATCGGGCGCGTGAACGATCCTGCCAGGATGATCTCGCCCGCCTCGAGACGCGCGCCGTGCTGATGGAACTTGTTCGCGAGCCACGCCACTCCGGTGGCCGGGTGGCCGAGCACTCCGGCGGCGACCCCGGTCTCCTCGATCTCGCCGTTGCGGGAGAGGACCCCCGGAACCCATCGCAGATCGATCTCGTCCGGACGGCGGTGGACCGTTCCGAGAACCATCGCGCCATAGGCGGCATTGTCGCTGATCGTGTCGACGATCGTGCGCCCCTCGAGCTCGATGTGCGAGTTCAGCACCTCGAGTGCCGGGACGGCGTAGTCGATCGCCTCCAGGGCATCCTCGAGGGTGCAGTCCGGCCCCTCGAGCGGCTTCTTCAGCACGAACGCCAGCTCGACCTCGATGCGCACGTTCGAGAAATGGTCGACCGGGATCTCTGCGCCCGACTCGTGGACGGTGTCGTCGAACATCACCCCGTAGTCCGGCTCGGTGATACCCGTCGCCTGCTGCATCGCCTTCGACGTCAGACCGATCTTGCGCCCGACGAGGCGGCGCCCCGCGGCGATCTGGGTGTCGCGCCAGACGCCCTGGATCGCGTACGAATCCTCGACCGTGGCCTCCGGGTATCGCGCCGTGATCCGCGGGATCACCGCGTGCGTGCGATCGGCTTCCGCGAGTTCTGCGGCGATCTGCGCGATCGTCTCCTCTGACAGCATCCGTGCCTCCTAGAGCTGGTGGCCCAGCTTGTACTCGCCCTGCTTGTACTCGGGCATCGACTTCTCGCCTTCGTCGGCACGCGTGTACGAGAAGCCGTCGGCGCCGATGGTCACCGCCATCTCGCTGGAGTCGGTTCGCGCGGTCACGGGCTGCGGGTTGCCGTCGAGGTCGAGCACGAGCGAGGCGTCGGTGTACCAGGAGGGCACGACCGGGGTGCCCCACCAGTCGCGGCGCTGGTTGTCATGCACATCCCACGTCACGACCGGGTTGTCGGGGTCGCCCGTGTAGTAGTCCTGCGTGTAGATCTCGACGCGGTGGCCGTCGGGGTCGCGCAGGTACAGGTAGAACGCGTTCGAGACGCCGTGACGACCCGGGCCTCGCTCGATCGCGTCCGACCGGCGCAGAGCACCGAGCTTGTCGCAGATCGCGAGGATGTTGTGCTTCTCGTGCGTGGCGAAGGCCACATGGTGCATCCGCGGACCGTCGCCTCCGGTGGTCGCGGTGTCGTGGACGGTCGGCTTGCGGCGCAGCCAGGCGGCGTAGACCGTGCCTTCGTCGTCCTGGATGTCCTCGGTGACCCGGAAGCCCAGGTCCTGGTAGTGCCGCACCGCGCGCGGCACATCGGGGGTGACCTGGTTGAAGTGATCCAGACGCACGAGCTCACCGGGGGTGTGCAGGTCGTAGCGCCACGACAGACGCTCGACGTGATCCGTGGCGTAGAAGAACTCATAGGGGAAGCCGAGCGGGTCGACGACACGGACGGAGTCGCCGATGCCCTTGACGAAGCCGTTCTCGTTGCGGCGGACGTCGCAGCCCAGTTCGGTGTAGAACTCGACGGCGCGGTCGAGGTCTTCGGGCGTGCGCACCCGGTAGGAGAACGCGGCCACGGCGGCGATCGGCCCCTGACGCAGGATCAGGTTGTGGTGGATGAACTCCTCGGTCGAGCGCAGGTAGATCGCCTGCTCGTCCTCCTCGGTCACGTACAGGCCGAGGATGTCGACGTAGAACTGTCGCGAGGCGGCCAGGTCGGTGACCACGATCTCCATGTACGCGCACCGCAGGATGTCCGGTGGCGTGCTCTTCGGGGTCGTGACGGGGTTGTCCGATTGGATCGGTGCCTCCTGGCTCACGTAGTAGCCCGAGGAGGTGAGGGTCTTTGCGGTCTTGTCGGTCATGTCAGCGTCCTTGCTTTGGGGGTTCCGGTCGCGATATGTCAGCGTTCTGAGCCGAATAGGGTGACATATCGCGACCGGAGCGCGGGGAGAGGGTCAGTTCTTGCCGAAGGTCGGGTTGTGCGAGTGAGCCGCGAGCGTGATGTGCACGCTCTGCTGGTCGGTGTAGAAGTCGATCGAGCGGTAGCCGCCCTCATGGCCGAGACCCGAGGCCTTCACACCGCCGAACGGGGTGCGGAGGTCGCGCACGTTGTTGCTGTTCAGCCAGACCATGCCGGCCTCGACGGACTGCGCGAAGTTGTGTGCGCGCTTGAGGTCGTTGGTCCAGATGTAGGCGGCGAGCCCGTACTTCGTGTTGTTCGCGAGCGACAGTGCCTCCTGGTCGGAGTCGAACGGCGTGATCGCGACGACCGGCCCGAATATCTCCTCCTGGAAGATGCGGGCGTCGGGGGATACGTCGGCGAACACCGTGGGGGCGACGAAGTTGCCCTCCTCGAAGCCATCCGGACGACCGCCACCGGCGACCAGGCGCCCCTCCGTCTTGCCGATCTCGACGTAGCTCATCACCTTGTCGTAGTGCTCGGGGTGGACGAGCGCGCCGACCTCGGTGGCCGGATCGTGGGGGTAGCCGACCTTCACGCGCTTCGCCTGTGCGGCGTAGCGCTCCACGAACTCCTCGTAGATCGAGCGCTCGACGAGGATGCGGGATCCTGCCGTGCAGCGCTCGCCGTTGAGGGAGAACACGCCGAAGATCGTGGCGTCGACGGCGGCTTCCAGGTCGGCGTCGGCGAAGACCACGGCCGGCGACTTCCCACCGAGCTCCATCGACAGGCCCTTGAGGAACGGGGCCGCGTTGCCGAAGATGATCTGTCCGGTGCGGCTCTCGCCCGTGAAGGAGATGAGCGGCACGTCGGGGTGCTTGACCAGCGCGTCGCCCGCGTCTTCGCCCAGGCCGTTGACGAGGTTGAAGACACCCTGCGGAAGACCGGCCTCCTCGAAGATGCCCGCCCACAGCGAGGCGGACAGCGGGGTGAACTCGGCGGGCTTGAGCACCACCGTGTTGCCGGTCGCGAGCGCGGGGCCGAGCTTCCACGACTCGAGCATGAAGGGCGTGTTCCAGGGTGTGATGAGGCCCGCGACGCCGATCGGCTTGCGGTTGACGTAGTTCATCTGGCGGCCGGGAACCTTGAACGCATCGTCCGACTGCGCCACGATGAGGTCTGCGAAGAAGCGGAAGTTCTCGGCGGCGCGACGGGCCTGACCCAGAGCCTGAGTGATCGGGAGGCCGGAGTCGTAGGACTCGAGCTCGGCCAGGCGGGCGTCCCGCGACTCGACGATGTCCGCGATCCGGTGCAGCACGCGTGACCGCTCGCGCGGGAGCATCCGCGGCCAGGGGCCCTCGTCGAACGCACGCCTCGCGGCGGCGACCGCGAGGTCGATGTCGGCCTTCTTCCCGGCGGCGGCGGTCGTGTAGGCCTGGTTGGTGACCGGGTCGAGGACATCGAACGTGTCGCCGTCGACGGAGTCGACGAACGCGCCGTCGATGTAGTGCTGGATGTGGTCGGGAAGGTCGGCGGGGATGCGCGAATCAGTCATGACGGTTCTCCTGTGGCGTGAGCGGTACGGGTGTGCAGCGCATCGAGGAACGCGTCCCTCGTGCGCCAACGGTGGTTGCGGGCGGCGAGCTCGATCTCGAGCGGGTCGGCCCCTTCGCGGATGAGTTCGAGGATCTGCGTGTGCTCGTCGACCGAGTGGTGGGCGCGCCCCGGGACGTAGGCGAACGTGGTGTCGCGGATGCCGGAGAGCCGGGCCCAGCCGCGATGGACGAGGTCGAGCAGATGCGGGTTCGGGCACGGGGCGAACAGCACGGAGTGGAACTGACGGTTCAACTCCGTGAAGCTGTGTGCGTCGAAGTGGTCGAGCAGTCGCGTCATGCGCTCGTTCACCTCCGCGGCCTCGGCGAGGGCGTCGGCGTCGAGCAGCGGAGCGGAGAGCGCGGTGGCGGCGCCTTCGACGAGCCCCAGGGTCTGCATGGTGTGCGCGTACTCGCTCTCGTCCACGAGCGTCACCCTCGCGCCGACGTTGCGTTCGAACGTGACGAGACCTTCGGCTTCGAGACGGCGGATCGCTTCTCGGACCGGAACCACGCTCATGTCGAGCTCTTCGGCGATCGTGCCGAGCACCAGGCGGTATCCCGGGCCGAAGACGTGTGCAGCGATGCGGGAGCGGATCCAGGTGTACGCCTGCTCCGACTTGCTGGTGCTGGCGACCGTGGTCATCGCTGACCCCGGTCGGACGTGGCGGCCTCGTAGCGGGCGCGCCACTCCGCGTTGAGGGGGAACAGGCCGTCGACCGGGTGCCCGGCGGCGACCTGCTCGGCGATCCAGGCGTCCTCGATCTCCTGGGCGACCGCATCGGCGGCGACCTCTTCCGCCAGGCCGGGGGGGATGACGATCACGCCGTCGCTGTCGCCGACGATGATGTCGCCGGGCTGCACGGTCGCCCCGCCGCAGGAGATCGTGACATCCACGTCCCACGGCACGTGTTTGCGTCCGAGGACCGACGGGTGCGCGCCCTGGGAGAACACCGGCAGACCGATCTCGGCCACGGCATCGAAGTCGCGGACCCCGCCGTCGGTGACCACACCGGCCGCCCCGCGGGTCTTCGCCCGGAGCGCGAGGATGTCGCCGAGGGTGCCCGTGGTGGCGTCGCCCCGTGCCTCGATGACGATGACCTCATCTTCGTCGACCGCGTCGAAGGCGCGCTTCTGGGCGTTGTACCCGCCGCCGTGGGCCGTGAAGAGATCTTCGCGGAACGGCACGAACCGCAGTGTCTTCGCGGTGCCGACGATCTTGCGACCCGGGATGTTGACCGACACCCCGTCGATGAAGCAGGAGTGGTGGCCACGCTTGCGGAGCTGCGCCGAGAGCCCGGCAGTCGGGGCTTCGAGGAGCAGCGTCCTCAGTTCGGGCGAGAGCGCGGGAGCCTTCTCGACAGGGGGGAGGCCGGCTTCCTCGCGTGAACCCCAGGCCTCGGTACGCTGCAGATCGTCCACGGTGGGGAGTGAGCCGAGGTCGCCGTCGAACGGGACATCGCCCTGCGTCACGGTGGTGATGAGTCGGCCCGAGGTCGGGGCGCCGGGAGCGGTCGGGGCGTCCACCTCGACCTCGACGACATCGCCGGGGACGATGACGGAGGAGCCGGCGGGGGTGCCGGTGAGGATCACGTCGCCGGGTTCGAGGGTGAAGTGCTGGGAGAGGTCGGCCACGAGCTGTGCGAGGGGGAAGATGAGCCCCGCCGTGCTGTCGTCCTGGCGGAGTTCGCCGTTGACCCAGGTGCGCACCCGGAGGGCTTCGGGGTCGACCGAGCGGGCGTCGATGACGTCCGGGCCGAGCGGTGTGTAGCCGTCGCCGCCCTTGGAGCGGACGTTCGAGCCCTTGTCGTTCGCGCGGAGGTCGTACAGGCCGAGGTCGTTCGATGCGGTGACCCCGCTGACGTGCGACCAGGCCTCGGCGAGCGGGACCCGACGCGCCGCCGTGCCGATCACGAGGGCGATCTCCCCTTCGAAGGCGAGCAGCTCGGTGCCGGCAGGGCGTTCGACCGTGCCTCCGGAGGCGGCAACGGAACTCGCCGGCTTGAAGAAGTAGGAGGGGGAGGCGGGGCGCCTGCCGCGCTGATCAGCACGGGACGCGTAGCTCAGATGGATCGCGATGATCTTGCCGGGGCGGCTGATGGTCTCCGTCACGGGGCGCCTCCTCGCGCTCGTCTGCGACGCCTTGTGCGTCGTATTCGAAATCATATATCATCGGTTCACCCCTCGGCAAGCATTTGGATCCGTTCCGCTGCGCGCCGTGACAATGCGGTCACAACCAGAAGGAGACACCCCATGAGCGGGCAGTCACAGGATGGGTTCACGCCCACCGGAACCATCGCGACATCGGCCGATCGACGCCGCGTCGTCTTCGCAACCGTCGTCGGAACCACCGTCGAGTGGTACGACTTCTTCATCTACGCCACAGCGGTCGGACTCGTGTTCGGGCAGCTGTTCTTCGAGCCCCTGGGTGCGAACAGCGCGCTGGTCGCCTTCGCGACGGTCGGCGTCAGCTTCCTCTTCCGCCCGCTCGGGGCCTTCCTCGCGGGGCACTACGGCGACAAGCTCGGGCGCAAGACCGTGCTCATGTGGACGCTCATCCTGATGGGCGCCGCGACGGCGCTCATCGGTCTCCTGCCCACGTACGAGACGATCGGGATCACGGCGCCCATCCTGCTGGTGCTGCTCCGCATCATCCAGGGCATCTCCGCCGGCGGTGAGTGGGGTGGCGCGGTGCTGATGGCCGTCGAGCACGCTCCGCGCAAGAAGCGCGGTATCTTCGGCGCGTCGCCGCAGATCGGCGTTCCCCTCGGCCTGCTCCTCGCCTCGGGTGTGATGGCGCTGATGACCGTGATCGCTCCCGGCGAGCAGTTCACGGCCTGGGGCTGGCGGGTGCCGTTCCTGCTCAGCGTGGTGCTGATCCTCGTCGGCTACTACGTGCGTCGCAAGGTCGAGGAGAGCCCGGTCTTCACCGAACTCGCCGCGCGCAAGGAGAAGGCGCAGATGCCGATCGCGCAGCTGTTCCGCAAGCACCTGCTGCTCGTCATCATCGCGGCCCTGGTGTTCGCCGGCAACAACGCCGTCGGCTACATGACCACCGGCGGCTACATCCAGGGCTACGCGACCAACCCCGAGGGGTCGATCGGCCTCGAGCGTGGACCGGTCCTCTGGGCTGTCGCGGGTTCTGCCGTCACCTGGCTGCTCACGACCCTTCTCGCCGGATGGCTGTCCGACCGCATCGGCCGTCGTACGACGTACGTCATCGGATGGGTGTTGCAGCTGATCGGTGTGTTCGCCCTGTTCCCGCTCGTGAACACCGGCGAGATCGGTCTGCTGTTCGCCGGTCTCGCGATCCTGACCATCGGTCTCGGCTTCACCTACGGCCCGCAGGCGGCGCTGTACGCCGAACTGTTCCCTGCGAGCATCCGCTTCTCGGGGGTGTCGATCTCCTACGCGATCGGCGCGATCGCCGGTGGGGCGTTCGCACCGACGATCGCCACGGCCATCGTGAGCGCGACGGGCTCGACGGACGCCGTCACGTGGTACCTCGCCGGGATGACGGTTCTCGGACTGATCGCCACGCTGCTGCTGCGCGATCGCTCCGGCATTCCGCTCGGACCGGACCACGAGGCGGAGCAGTCCGTCAGCCCGATCCACGGACTCGCGAAGGCCTGACCCGTTCCGGTCTCGCTCTTTGCCCCGGTCTCGCTCTTCGCTCCGTTGCGGGATCGAAAACGCGCGTCTACTCACCCGTAGGCGCGCGTTTTTGATCTCGCACGCGCTGTTGTGGCCGGGTCAGCCGGCGAGGGAGTCGCGGATGGCCTCGGCCGAGCGCTGGAGGCGCGCGGCGATCGCGGCATCA
>WPCJ01051672.1_pt1 | contig 15896 bp, 16 predicted proteins | sample 5399831 | NCBI WGS metagenome assembly WPCJ01 (sample SAMN12869470, study PRJNA574797) | sludge metagenome | isolation source: wastewater treatment of pH10 | place: China:Beijing | collected 2019-05-20 | reverse complement strand
TCATCAACAACGCGGCGCAGACGGTCCGGCGGTCGCCGGGCTCCTATTCGCTCCTCGCCGACGCCGAGTCGCAGCCGCTGCCTGCCGGCGTCTTCCCCGAAACCGAGTCGCTCGGCCACCCTGCCGAGCTGCACCCGCGCGCGCTGCAGTCCTCGGTCGGGGCCGACGGCGCGGTCTCGCTCGACGCGTTCTCGCCGGCGCTTCTGACGGGCACGGTCGCCGCTGGCGTAGAGCAGGCCCGCAGCGCCGACGACCTCACCGCGCTCGCGATGGCGGCGGGATCCTCGTCGCTTGAGAAGCACGCCGACGGTTCGGCGATCGACGCGGGTGGCCTCGTGCCCGACGTCGCCCACGTGAACAGCTGGGTCCAGCACGTGCAGGAGGTCGACCCGATCGAGATGCTCGAGGTACAGCTGTGCAACTCGACGGCGCCGTTCATCCTGATTAGTCGGCTGCGCGCCTCGATGGCGGCATCGCCAGCCCGCCGCACGTACGTCGTGAACGTCTCGGCGATGGAGGGGCAGTTCTCGCGCAAGTACAAGGGCCCGGGCCACCCGCACACGAACATGGCGAAGGCTGCGCTGAACATGCTCACCCGCACGAGTGCGGAAGAGATGTTCGAGACCGACGGGATCCTCATGACCGCCGTGGACACCGGCTGGATCACCGACGAACGTCCGCACTTCACGAAGCTGCGCATGGCCGAGAACGGGTTCCACGCCCCACTCGACCTCGTCGACGGCGCGGCCAGGGTGTACGACCCGATCGTGCGCGGCGAGGCCGGCGAGGACCTGTACGGCTGCTTCGTGAAGGACTACGAGCCGAGCGCCTGGTAGCCCGCCGCGTTTTCCCACGTTGCGCGGCGCGCGGTGCGGAATAATGTGAGCATGCAGCGAACGTCTCGACTCCCGCACGTCGTGCGGGGTTCGACGGCGGCCGCGGTCGCGACGTTCGTCGCCCTGTTCTCGCACGTGCTCGCCGGCGGCGCGATGCCCGAGCCGCTCGGCATCTGCGTTCCCTTCGTGCTCTCGCTGCTCGTGAGCGTGCTCCTCGCCGGGCGCAAGCTCTCGCTCACGAGGCTCTCGCTGTCGGTGATCGCGAGCCAGACGCTCTTCCACACGCTGTTCGTGCTCGGGGCCCCGAGCGCCGGCGGTGCGGGCCCGGCCACCGCGGGCGGGCACCAACACCACGGCCAGGCGATGACGACCGCGATGGCGCCCGCTCAAGGTGCGTCCGTGCCCGCGATGACGGACCACACGGCCATGCTCATCCAAGGCGACGCCGTCATGTGGCTGTCGCACCTTGTCGGCGCCGCGGTGACGATCCTCTTCCTGTACCGCGGTGAGCAGACGATCCACCAGCTTCGCGAGCTCGCCGAGCGGTTCATCGCGTGGGCCCAGCATGGCCTCGCCGCAGCCCTGCGCGTACCGGCAGTGTTCGGTGCGCCTGTCCAGCGGCCGGCGGAGCCGATCGAAACCGCGGGCTGGGCGGTGCTCACGCAGCTCACCGCGTCGACGCGGAGCCTCCGCGGACCGCCCGCAGTGCCCGGGCTCGCCAGCTAGCGCGTTCCGCCTACTCAGTGGGCCGGCGCCTCCCCGGCGACCCCTTCAAGAACATCACTCTGTGCCGCTCCGGGCGTTCCCGGCGCGGCGCGCGGCCGACGCCGACTTCGTGCGCGGCCGGGGAATTTGCATGCTTGAAAGGCACACAATGTTGAACACTCATACTCGCGCGACCCGTTTCTCAGTGATCTGTGGCGTCGCCCTGCTCGCGCTCACCGGCTGCTCGGCCGGCGACGCGTCTCCCGCATCCGGCGCACACACCGCGGCCCCATCCGGCGCGGCGGACGAACGCCCCGCCGCGGACGCGGTGACGATCGAGGAGGCCTGGGTGAAGTCGGCCGAGAAAGACGAGATGACCGCTGCGTTCGGGGTCCTCAAGAACTCGAGCGACACCGACGCGAACATCGTCTCGGTGACCTCGACAGCCTCGCCGATGATGGAGCTGCACGAGACCGTCGCCAACGAGTCAGGTCAGATGGTGATGCGCGAGGTCGAGGGAGGCTTCGTGATCCCGGCCAACGGCGAGTTCAGCCTGGAACCCGCGGGCAACCACATCATGATCATGGGGCTGCCCGCAGCTGTCACCGCGGGGGAGGACATCACGTTCACGCTCGAATTCGCCGACGGATCGACGCTTGACTTCACCGCGATCGTGAAGGACTACGCGGGAGCCAACGAGAACTACGACGGTGGCCACGGCGAGCACGACGCGCACGACGATGCGGCCGAACACGACGCGCACAGCGGCCACTGAGGATCGCGATGACGACATCTACTTCATCGCCAGCGGCGGCGCCCGTCGCCCCGCAGGGTCCACCGGGTGGGCAGCGCCCGAAGCCGCAGCGGGGCTGGTTCGCCCAGCTCCTGCTTCGGCTGCACTTCTACGCGGGCGTGCTTGTCGGCCCGTTCATTCTGATCGCCGCCGTTTCCGGCGGGCTCTACGCGCTCACGCCACTGATTGAGAAGGCGGTCTACGCGCACGAACTGCGCGTTCCGATCGCCGACTCCCAGCTCTCGCTCGCAGAACAGATCCGCGCCGCACAGCAGTACATCGGCGACGACGCGTCGCCCAGCGCCGTTCGGCCGGCGCCCGAGCCCGGGGCCACCACGCGGGTGCTGTTCGCTGACCCCTCGCTCGGAGGCAGCGAGTCCCGGGCGGTGTTCATCGACCCAGCGACCGCCGAGATCCGCGGGGACCTCACGGTGTATGGCACGAGCGGCGCGCTGCCGCTCCGAACCTGGGTCGACAACCTGCACCGCAATCTCAACCTCGGCGAGCCGGGCCGCTTTTACAGCGAACTCGCCGCGTCGTGGCTGGGGATCATCGCGCTCGCGGGCCTCGGGCTCTGGATCGTGCGCATCAAGAAGTCGCGCACGAAGAAGGACTTCGTGCGCCCAGCCCGGGGGTATCGCGGCTACAGGAAGACCCTGAGCTGGCACACCTCGCTCGGCATCTGGGTGCTCGTCGGCGCCCTGTTCCTGTCGGCGACCGGCATCACCTGGTCACAGTACGCGGGCGGCAACGTCGGGGTGGCTCGCGCGGCGCTCGGCGGCGGCACGCCCGCGTTGACAACCAACCTCGACGGGGCCGCAGCGTCGGGTGACGAGCACGCCCACCACCACGGGCCCGTCGCCGCGCCGACGGGCGAAGCGAACCCCGACACGTTCGATGCGATGCTCGCGATCGCGCAGCGGATCAACGTGAACACGGGTCTCGTCGAGATCGCTCCGCCCGCCGAGCCTGGGCAGGCCTGGGTCGTGAAGGAGATCCAGGCCGCCTTTCCCACCGAGGTCGACCAGGTCGCGATCAACGGGAGCACGATGGAAGTCGTCGACAGGCTCGACTTCGCGGACTACCCGCCGCTCGCGAAGCTCAGTCGGTGGGGGATCGACCTGCACATGGGGGCGATGTTCGGGCTGGCGAACCAGCTCGTGCTGTTGCTCATCGCCGCTGGCATCGCCACCTTGGTCGTGCTCGGCTATCTCATGTGGTGGCGCAGGCGACCGACGCGCACCTCACCGTTCGAGTTCGCGAGCCCGCCGCGGCGCGGCGTCGTCCGTGGCGCACCCTGGTGGGGGATCGGGACCGTCGCCGTCGCCGCCATCGGGATCGGCGTGCTGCTGCCCTTCGTCGGGTGGACGCTGCTCGGGTTCGTCGTGATCGATACGGTCATCGGCCTCGTGCGGCAGGGCCGGGCCGCTCGGTGACCACGTGGTGCGGGCCGCACGCGCGGCTCGCACCACGCTGTGCCAGGAGGTGCGTTGTAGCAGGCTGCTGGGATGTGCGGTAGCCTTCGAATCCCCCGACTTAGGAACTTGGAGACCACCGCATGAGCGTGAACGTCGCGGACTCGATTGATCGCCAGATCATCGATGCGTTGCGGGCGGATGGCCGGCGTCCCTTCCGGCAGATCGCCTCGGAACTTGGGGTAAGTGAGTCGACCGTTCGCTCACGGTTTGCTCGCCTGTCCGAGCTCGGGATCCTTCAGGTGGTTGGGCTCGCGGGGCTGCACGGGGTCGGCGCGGTCGAAGGGCACATCGCGATTCAAGTCGTCGGGGCCTCAGCGCACTCGCTCGCCCAGCGGCTTGCGCAGCTCCCGGAGGTCAAGCTTGTGGCGGAGACCGTCGGGTCGGCCGACCTTATTCTGGACGTCGTGTTTCAGAACCTCGGCGACTTTCAGCGCTTCATCAAGGTTGAGCTGCCAGCGTATGACGGTGTGCGCCGGGTTGATTTCTTGCGGACAGGTGAGCTTGTCAAAGACTCCTACGTGTGGGCGCACTAGCGTGCCCGTCGAGGAGCGCGCTAGGCCGAAGCCCGGCGCTGGCCGCTCCCTCCACGTAGGCCACGCCACGAATGGTCCTTTTCGAAGCGCGTGACAATCGAGGTCTGTAGATCGGACACGCCAGCGATCGCACGGATGCTGTCGAGCAACTGCTGCGACTCGTTGAGACTCGAACAGGTGAGCTCGACGTACACCTCTCTCGAGCCCGCACCAGCGGCAACGCGGTTGGTGTGCTCGAGCTGCGCGAGCGCTAGACAGACGCTCTCGACTCGCGAAGGGTGGTCTACCGTGACGAAGATTCGGAGAGCCTGCATCCCGAGCGATATCGGGTTGCAGAGCGCAACGATGACGAGCACACCGTTGTCGGTCATCCGCTGCACCCGATTGCGTATCGTCGCCTCGCTGAGATTCAGGGTTGCGGCTATCGCCGTGTAGGGAGTCCGCCCGTCGCGGCTCAGAATCGCGAGGATCGATGCATCGTGCTCATCGAGCATTGGTCACTCCCTCCGGTGGCGGCCGCGGTACCGAGTCCACCACCGGAGCCTCGGGCCAGGCTAGGCCGTCGTGGTGTGGACCTCGTCGTAGATGCGTAGAGCTTCTGCAATCTGCATACTATTCGACGCGATCTCGCCGCGCTCGTCGTGCACGACGTCTTCGATGCCAACGCGAACTTCGACGCCGTCCTCGATCGCTGCACGGACGACGGGCCACGTTGTCCCCTCGAGCCCGTGGTACAGCAGCGGCGCGGTGACGCCGCCCGCACGGAGCGCCTCGGCAATCTCGCGGCAGTCGTGCACCGCCTGGTCGGGATCCTCGGCGAGCGGTTCGACGAGCACCCGAATGTTCTGGTGCAGCGTGGGGGACGCGAGGAGGGCCGGCACGTCCTCCATCGACCACACGGCGCTTTCGAGCAGCATGCCGCGCGAGATGACAGCCTCGGCAGCCTCAGCTGCTCCTTCCTCGCAGAACGCGACAGAGGCGAAGTCGGGGAGCAGATCCTCCTGCCACGAGTTGATCTTGTCCATCCGGTCGGCGTGGCCATCGCAGGTCCACAGACCCGTGGTCGTTCCCACCACGATGCGCGGATCCTCGTCTCGTACTGCGCGCACGAGCGCGGCGATGTGCTCGGGTGCGATCGTCTGCCCGCCGTCGGGGGTGCGTGCGTGCGCGTGGACGACGTCTGCGCCGGCCCGAATGGACGCAGCGGCTTCGGCCGCGATCTCGGTTGGGCTGAGCGGCACAAGCGGGGTTTCCGAGAGTTCGCGCCCGCCGTTGACGGCCGCTTTGATGAAGATCTTGGGACGAACTATGTACTCGAGGGCGATCCGGCGGTTGGTGAGCGCCGGAAGCTTATGCCTGACCTGTGCCGTGCGCTCCGGCGAGACCTTGGCGGAGCACCAGCCGTGGTCGGATTCCCCAGCGTCCGCCACGACGATTCCCATCGGGTCAATGATCTTACTGCCCGCAATGCAGTCGACTGCAGCGTTTCCGCTCGCGACCACCCAGACCGTGTTCTCGATTGCGCGGGCGCGCAACAGCGTTGTCCAGTGATCTTCCTTGTTGCGCCCCGTCATCCATGCAGCCGTGACTGCGATCACGTCAGCGCCCGCGTCAATCAGTGAGCGGGTGAGTTCGGGGAATCGGAGGTCGTAACAGTTCACCAGCCCCACTCGCGTGGCCGCGAGGTCAACGACAGGAGGAAGGTCGCTGCCTGGCTGGATCCGGCCGGACTCTTGGTACGCGAACGCGTCGTAGAGGTGCAACTTCCGGTAGCTCCCGCTGACAGTACCGTCGGTATCGACCGCCAAGATCGTGTTGAACGGCCGAGGCAAGCCGCTCGGCTCAAGCCCTGACGCGATCAGCGCGATGCCACTGTCGGCCGCGATGCGGCAGAGTCCGTCGCGGAACGCGACCCAGTGCTCGCTCGCGAACGGGGCGAGAGAACCGTGGAGGAGGCCAGTCTGCGCCATTGATTCCTCGGGAAGCACAAGAATCTGAACTCCAGCTCCCGCAGCCTCGGCCGCGAGCGCCTCGATGCGGGAGAGGTTGGCGGTGACGTCTGCAGAAGGAGTGAACTGAGCGGCGGCAATATGCATGGGATTCCGATCTTCGATGAGGGGATGCCCGCAGGCGTGCAGGCCCGCGATAACGGCACTCATTCTTGCCGTGGCGCGAGCGAAAAGTCCGCTCAGAATTCGATATTCGTGGTTTCAAAACCCGAAATCTCACTACATCGCAGAGGCGGCAACATAACTGCTTCTGCGCCATTGTTGGCGATCAAGGTGACTCATATGATTGGGACCTCCACATCTGGATGAATGTGGAGAAGCACAACATCACAATGTTCGGCTACTGGGGAATGGTCCCCGAGCTCGCGGCCTTGGCTCGCGAGCGCAGCAGAAAGGTAATGGAGCCTTGATACATAAGAACCGCTCTTCCCGAAAGGTGAGAGCAATGACTTCAGCAGCGGTTGGGATTGCCGCGGTTCTCGCAGTCGCGGGATGTACAGCTGCCCCCTCCGGAGAACCAGCGCCCGCGGCTTCCGGCGGAATCGCGGTGGTTGCGTTGACTCAGGAACCGGGAATGCTAAGCCCGATGTTCAGCACTCAGAGCGGGTCGAATTTGACGTACGCCTTTGTCGTCGAGCCGCTGTTCACCACGCTTGATACCGGCGACCGTGTGCCGAATCTCGCGGCAGAGATTCCGACGAAGGAGAACGGTCTCATCAGCGACGATGGGCTCACCGTGACCTACACGCTCCACGAGGGCATCACCTGGTCGGACGGCGAACCCTTCACGGCTGACGACCTGGCGTTCACCATCGATGTCACCAAACAACCCGATACCCCCGCAATCCCCGACGCAGAATACGGGGCGATCGCCTCGTACGAGGTGCTCGACCCACAGCGCATCGCGGTTCAGTTCACGAAGACCCAGCCGAACTACCTCAACCTCTTCAAACAGGTGCTGCCCAAGCATCGGTTCGAGAGCCCGAGCATCGATTCCGACGACCCCGAGCTTCGTGAGCCAACGGGTACCGGTCCGTTTGCGATTGCTGAGTGGAGTTCCGGAAACGAAATCAAGTTCACGCGAAACGAAAACTATTGGCGGGAAGACTCGCAGCCGAAGCTCGACGGGGTCACGGTGAAGATTAACCCCGACCTGACCACAGCGGTGAACGGGTTCACCCGCGGAGAGTTCGATCTCGTGTTCGGACTCACCGCTGGAGATCTCGACGAAGTCGCGGCAGCTGTCGACTCGGGTGCGCCAATTGAACTTCATGAGAAGACTGAGAACACGGGGTTCGTCGAGTGGCTCTGGATCAACAACTCTGATGCGGGACAGCTCGGCACCCCACACCCGGTGCTCGGCGACCCGGCCGTGCGAGAGGCCATCGACTACGCCATTGATCGTGAGGGCGTGCTGGCCGACGTGCTCGGCGGGTTCGGCACCCTCAGCAATTCACTTGTCTACGCCGGGTTCGGCGGCGAGCTCACGAAGACCGTTCCGTTCGATACCGACGAGGCGAACTCGATCCTCGACTCGGCTGGCTGGACGGTTGGCGCAGACGGCATTCGGAGCAAGGATGGCGTCCGTGCCTCGGTGAAGTTTCAGACGATTAGCGGCGACGAAGTTCGTGCGTTGTACCAGCAGGTGATCCAGCAGAACCTCAAGGAGATCGGCATCGAGACAGTCATCGAGAACGTGCCGTCGAACCTCATGTTTGGCGATGCAAAGGATGGCGGACTGCTGGCAACGGGCAACTTCGACATCATGATGTCGCGCGCCGGCAAGCTGCCGGATCCGACCGAGTGGATGATGGAGTTCGAGTCGTCGCAGATACCCGATAGCCCAGAAGCCTCTGGTTACTCCTACGCGTGGTGGAGCAACGCCGAGTACGATGCGCTGTTCGCGACCGTGGCATCTGAGATGGATCCAGAAGCGCGGGAGAAGGCGGTTCACGCGGCAAACGCGCTGTTCGCGACCGAGCGGCCCGCGATCCCCATCTACGCGGCCCCGACAGCCTGGGCATGGTCAACGGAGCTTACCGGGGTGACTGATGACTCGTGGAACGGCCCCTGGGACACGACGAGCTCGGTCAACTGGGCCTTTACGGGAGCGAGTGAGTAGTTCCGATGACTTCATACCTCCTGCGGCGACTTCTGCAGTCGGTTCCGCTGCTTTTCGGAATTAGCGTGCTGGTGTTTCTGCTCATGCAGATGACACCCGGCGGGCCGATGTCCGTCGGAGAAGGTAATGCGTCAGCGGCCACGGCCGCGCAACTCGAACGGTTGCGCGGCCGGTACGGCCTCGACGATCCGCTCATCATGCAGTATTTCAACTGGTTGAGAGGCGTTGTCACCGGTGACTGGGGGAGTTCGTATCTCACGGGCCGCCCTGTGCTTGAGGTCATCGGTGAGCGTGTGCCGACGACCCTGCTGCTGACCCTCACTGCGTTCGTCTTGTCGCTGATCTTTGCGCTCATTATTGGAGTGCAATCTGGCGTGAAGAAGGACGGCTGGTTCGATCACCTTGCAACCGGACTCACCTACGCCGGCCTTGCCGTGCCGGGCTTCTGGCTCGCGCTCATGCTCATTTTCATCTTTTCGTACAGCCTCGGGTGGCTGCCAAGCTCGGGGCTTCGAGACCTGCGGGCTTCACACACTGGATTCGCGGCGGTGCTGGATCTGGGGAAGCACCTTGTGTTGCCCGTGCTGTCGCTCGTCCTCGTCTCGATCGCTGGGCTTGCGCGGCACGTACGCTCCTCGGTTATCGAGGTGCTTGACAAGGACTACATCCGATCCGCACGCGCGAGTGGTCTCCCAGAACGGGTCGTCATTCAGAGCCATGTGCTGAAGAACGCGTCACTCCCGGTTGTCACTATTGCAGTTCTGATGCTCCCGGAACTCTTCCTCGGCGCAGTCGTCACCGAGACGATCTTTGGCTTGCCAGGGATGGGGCGGCTGTTCGTCGAATCCGCAGACATGCGTGACTATCCCGTGCTCCTCGGAATCCTCATGATTGCAGCCCTTCTCGTCCTCCTCGCGAACCTCATCGCCGACGTCGTTTACAGTCGGCTCGACCCAAGGATTAGCTATGAATAGGATCGCCGCGCCGAAAACCCAGGTCGTTCAGGTCTCGCGTCCAATACCAGCGGGCTTCTTCGCGTTGTTCTGGCAGAGCACACCGGCACGGTTCGGGCTTATCGCGTTCAGCGCGATCGTGCTGCTCGTGATTGTCGGACCGTTCGCGTTGCCGTTCACACCCGAGCAAATCGATCTCTCCGCGAAGGGGCAGGCGCCCTCCCTGGCTCACCTGATGGGAACTGACGAGCTCGGACGGGACGTGCTCGCCCGTGTGCTCGACGGGGGCAGATTGACGATTCTGGTCGCCGTGATCGCAGTTGGCGTGGCGATCACGCTCGGCATTCTCGTGGGGGCCATCGCAGGATACTTCGGCGGCTGGATCGACAACCTCCTGATGCGCATCGCCGACGTCTTCTATTCGATGCCAGCGTTGTTCGTCGTGATCCTGCTTGTTGCGCTTATCGGGCCCGGGTTCGGCTCCATCATTCTCGCGATCTCAGCCTTCAGCTGGATGACAACGGCGCGGTTGCTGCGCGCCAGCATTCTCAGCCTGAAGAAGTCTGATTTTGTGCAGGCTGCACGCGGGCTGGGCGCCACCGATCTTCGGCTCATCGTGGTCCACATTCTCCCGAACGCGCTCGCACCGATCTTTGTTGCGGCAACCCTCGGTATCGCCTCAGCGGTGCTCACCGAGTCTGCCCTGTCCTTTCTCGGGCTAGGGTTCCAAGCTCCGCAAGCCACCTGGGGCGGTCTCCTCGAAGAAGCACAGCGGGCAGTCATCAGCGGCGGTCAGTGGTGGCGGGGGCTGTTCCCGGGCATCATGATCTTCCTCGTCATCCTGTCGGTCAACTTCATCGGAGAGGGCCTGAACAAGGCCATCCAGGGGCGGAAGGAGCACACCTCGTGAGCTCGGCACATCTTGAGATTCAGCACCTCACCATCGGGTTTGCGTCGACGGGGCGGGTGCTCGTCGACGACGTGTCACTCACGGTCAGACGAGGCGACGCGACGGCACTTGTTGGCGAAAGCGGCTCGGGGAAGACGTTGAGCATGCTGGCCGTCATGGGCCTGCTGCCGGCAGGGATCAGCGTCCTCGGCGGGGATGTCAAGCTCAACGGGGTTAGCCTCCTCAGCCTCGATTCTCGCTCGCGGCGGCGGCTGAACGGGAGTGAGATTGGCCTGGTTCCCCAGGACGCGATGGCTGCGCTCAATCCCACACTCGATATCCAGACCCAGTTTGAGCTCGTCTTGCGTACGCACCGGCGCATGAACCGGGCCGCAGCTCGAAAACGGACGATCGAGCTCCTCGAGCAGGTCGGTATTCCCGAGCCCGAGACGAAACTGAAACGCTACGCTCATGAATTCTCGGGCGGTCAGCGGCAACGAGTGATGATCGCTCTGGCGCTGAGTTGCGGCCCGGACATGCTCATCGCAGACGAGCCAACGACGGCACTCGACGTGACGATCCAGCAACAGATTCTCGATCTTGTCGCGCGCCTGCGTCAGGAACTCGACATGACCGTCATGTGGATCACGCACGACCTCGGCGTTGTCGCGGGGCTCGCGGACGACGTTGCGGTGCTGCGGCACGGAAAGCTCGTCGAGGCGGGGTCTGCAGAGCAGATCTTCTTCGCTCCAGAACACGACTACACACGCCAGCTGCTCGCTGCAACTCCGACCTTGTTCGACACGGCTGCTGGAACGGAAGGTGCTACGCGATGACGACCGCTGACGTACTTGTTGAGATCAACAACCTGACGTACTCATATCCCGCGCCCGCGGGGCTGCTCCGGCGACCCAAGCTCGCGCCACCGGCCATCGACGACGTGAGCTTCTCAATCGCGGAGGGTGAAGTCGTTGCGCTCGTCGGCGAGAGCGGGTCGGGCAAGTCCACCATTGGCCGTCTCCTGCTGGGGATGCTTCGACCATCCTCTGGGAACGTGCTCTTCGACGGACAGGATGTCCACGCCCTGCGCGGCAGAGATAGCCGCCGCCATCGACACAACTACCAGATGGTGTTTCAAGACCCCTACTCTTCGCTGAACCCCCGAATGGCGATCGGTGATGCCATCACCGAGGCGCTCAAGATCACCGGCGAGACGTCAGCCGAAGCTCGCGACAGCATCGCCAGAGAGTTGCTCGCCCGCGTGCGGCTGGGGGAGGACATGTTCTCGCGACGCCCGGCGGAGCTCTCCGGCGGGCAGCGCCAGCGTGTGGGTATCGCGCGTGCGCTCGCCGCAGGTCCCCGACTGCTTGTCGCGGATGAGGCCCTGGCCTCCCTCGACGTTTCGATCCAGGCCCAAGTTGCTGGTGTCCTCAAAGAGCTCAATGAACAGGAACAGCTCTCAATGCTGTTCATCACGCACGATCTCGCCATGGCGCGACGACTCGCTACGCGAATCATTGTCTTGAACAAAGGACGGATCGTCGAATCAGGTCCGGCTGCCGAGATTATCGAGCACCCCAAGGATCCCTACACCCGCGCGCTCATCGAGGCAGTGCCCATTGCGAACCCCCGCATCGCGCGGGCTCGCCAGCACGCCCGACTCGCGCAGCGCAGTTCCCAAGCGGCGACCGCCGCGCATGCTCACCTCGAAAGGAAATCTCTGTGACCGACTCGTTCCCATTCCACCATTTCTCCGGATCGCACTTCGAGGTTGGGCGACAGCATGGGGAGGCCCTGCAGCAGCAGATCTCGGTCCACCTCGAACGGCTGCAGCGACGGTTCGAACGGCAGGGGTTTTCAATTGCCCAGGCCGAGACCGCGGCGCTCGGCTACCGGGAAAGCATCCAGGAGGTTTCAGCGGGGCTCGACCACGAGATCCAGGGTCTCGCTGACGGCGCCGGGATATCGATTGGTGCCGCGTACCTCCTGCAGCTACGTGCGGAGGTGTTTGTGGAACTCGTCGGCAAGCATGGCGCCGAGCAGGAGTGCACGACGTTTGCGATCCTGCCGGAGCGCGGGGAGGAGGGCCGCGGTTTTGTTGGACAGAATGCAGACCTTCCCGCGATGTATCACGATCTCATGGCGGTGGTCCATCTCGCGGTAGACGGGGAACCGGAGGTGCTGATGGTGACGCCCGCTGGGCAAATCTCCTATATCGGACTGAACAATGCAGGGTTGGGTGTCTTTGGGAATTACCTCCACTGCGCGAGCTGGCGGCGGGGGTTCCCGCGGTACCTGTACACCAGGGTGGCGCTGCGAGAGGGATCCGTGGCCGCTGCCGAGGCTGCGCTGCGCGGCCTGCATCGAGCGTCCTCGCGAAACGTCATCATGCTCGACGCCGGCGGGTCGGCGGTCGATCTCGAGAATACCGCCGAGACAATGGTCGCGATTTCCCCGACTGATGGCTATCTCGTGCACGCGAACCACTACGTCGAGCCAAGCTTGCAGCACAACGAGTCCAATCCGTGGCTTGAGAACTCGCAGCTTCGATACGAGCGCCTCGCGGGCTTGATCGCCACCGGCGGCTCCTCACTTTCGCCGGCGACGATCGCTGACATGCTCCGAGACCGCAGCGACGTCGGCAATGAGCTCTCGATCTACCCCGAAGACGATGACCGTGAAATCGCCGAGGAGGACCGCAACATGACGGTGACCTCCGTCATCGCCGAGCCGGGCCGCGGCCAGTTCTGGGTCGCAAGCGGACCCCCATCCCGATACGAGTTCCGGAAGTTCTCGTTCGACGCGGCGAGTAGCAGCGAATCCGTTCTGTAGCCCTCTACGACAGCACTCAGGAGAAAAGATGAAACCTCAGACACATGGCGACCGCCTGTCGTTCTACCAGTTCGGCGCGACGACGATGTTTGCGAGCCGACTCGACCAGCGATTCTCGTACTGCCTCTACGTCCCAGAAAGCTACGACGAGCACGATCCGGGGGCGTACTCACTGATTGTCGCTATCCATGGCACGGGACGGGATGCCCCGCGGCTGCGGAATGAGTTCATTGAGATCGCAGAAGCAGAGCAGTGTTTCGTGCTGGTGCCACTGTTCCCGGCTGGCATCGGCACACCGGGAGAGCTGAACGCCTACAAGTATCTGGCGGGCGACGACGCCCGATACGATCTCATCCTGCTCGACATGGTGGCGGAGCTCGAAGAGACCTACCTTCTGGACTTCACCAGGTTCTTTCTCACAGGATTCTCGGGAGGGGGCCACTTCACCCATCGCTTCCTGTACGTGCATCCAGAACGACTGTCCGGTGTCTCGATCGTCTCCCCAGGGGTTGTGACGCTGGCCGACCCGCAACGCGAATGGCCCGCAGGAGTGGGCGGCCTCGAAGCCGAGTTCGGGCGACCATTCGATGGCGCGGCGGTCGCGGAGGTGCCAGCCAACCTCGTTGTTGGGGACGACGACACGGAGACCTGGGAGATCTCGGTCGCCCCGGGCAGTCCCGCATTCATTCCAGGGGTGAACGCTGCGGGGGTGACCCGCGTCACTCGCCTGCGTGCGCTGGCGGAGTCGCTTGAACGGAACGGAAACGCGGTGAGCGTTGACCTGGTTCCTGGCGTCGCTCACGAGGGGTATCACCTACTGAAGCCGACATTCCGTGCAATCCGACAGGTGCTGCACTCCGCTCGACACGGCAGCGAAGGTGAGACGGGGGCGCGTGAATGACTCACGATGTCGACCACGAGCCGCAGCCTGACAACCCGGGGGACGTGCTTACTCGGATATCCGAGCGAATGTCCGAGCTGACCGCCGGCGAGGCGAAAGTGGCCCAGTACATCTCGGAGCTCCCCGAGCAGGCGCTGCTCATGAGCGCCGTCCAACTAGGGGACGTGCTGGGAGCGAGCGACATGACCGTCGTGCGGACCGCGCGATCGCTCGGTTTCACCGGTTGGCCTGAACTGCGCAGAGCGCTGGGGTCGCAGCTTGCCCTCACAGTCCACCCCGCGAAGCGGCTATCGACCCGCCTCACGGTAACAAAGAGAGAATCGCACAGCAGCCTCCTGGACATCGTCTTCGAGGAAGCGCGAGAACGACTCGCGACGTCGCGCAGTTACCTCGACGCTGAAGAGTTCTCGCGCGCCGTTCGACTGGTGACTGCCGCCGGCACCGTGCATTCGTTCGGGGTTGGCGTCTCTTCGGCCTCCGCCGAGTACCTCACGACAAAGCTGCTCCGTCGAGGGATCGTCGCACGTACCGCACACGGCATGGGCTTCGCGTTTGCCGACTCACTACTGGGTCTTCGAGCGGGCGACCTGCTCGTGGCATTCGCGCCCGGCCGGGAGTTCAGCGAGCTTGATGTCGCGTTCGCAGAGGCGAGACGGCTGGGAGCCTCGACGATTCTGTTCACTGACAAATACCGCGATGCCTACGTTGACAGGGTCGATTGTGTGCTCCGCACTGCGAGCTCCGCGGGGGGTCTCACAGGCGAGAACTTCCCTCCCATGGTCGCGATCGATGCGCTCGTGCTTGCGGTCGGGCACGTCGCGCCTGAGTCAGCACTCGAGACGTCACGACGCCTAAACAAGATGCGGCGGGCGCTGCGACGCCAACCCGGAGCCGCGAAGGGGACAGCGTCACAGCGGAACCAGTCACGAACGACCGAACAGCCAGGAGGAAACACACAGTGAAGATGATCGTGCGGGAACTCCCGCAACCACAGACGCTCGCGCGAGCGGCCGCGATCCGCGCCGTCAGCCTGCCAACCATCGGGCACTATCTCGAGGAGGGGTTCGTTGATCCTGAGATTCGCATGCTTGTAGGCGATGGCTCAAACGTCGCTGGGCCCGCCGTAACGGTGCGCACCACGGCAACCGATTCGACCGCGCTCCACCACGCAGCTGGGATGATCGAGGACGGCCAGTTCGTCGTCATTGACACCGGGGGCGACAGGTTCCATGCCCCGCTCGGCGAGGTTGTCGCCACGCAACTTCAAGTGCGAGGCGCCGCCGGTGTCATCGTCGACGGAGTCGTCACTGACATCGAGCAACTGCGCCGAATCGGGCTGCCTGTCTATGCACGAGGCACGAGTCTGCTGACGACGAAGCTGTTGGGCGCCGGGGGAGGAGGGATCGGAATGCCTATCTCGTGCGGCGGAGTCACTGTCTCCGGGGGAGACATCGTGCTTGCCGATGCGAACGGCGCCCTGGTGCTTGCGCCCGAGGCGCTTGACGAGGTGCTCGATGAGGCGCTCGCTGACGATGCGAGTGAGCCAGAACTTCTAGCTGCGGTCTCACGTGGGCAGCTCCTCGGGCAGCTCACCGGCGCAACAGAGCTGGTATCCGAGCGAACTCGCGCAGGCTGACACGCGACATTCCGTGCGGCGTGGAAGGGGCTGGGGCAGCGCCCCAGCCCCTTCGTGCTACAGCGGGTTTGCGCTGAGGCTTTCCGTGTTGAAGAGCACCACGGTACTCGAGGAGGACAGTGAGAGCTCCGCGCGCGCGTTCGCGAGGATCCGGCGCGCGCCCGCGAGCGTCGCCGCCCCGCATGGCCCAGCGTCGACGCCGGCTGCCC
>WPCJ01023729.1_pt1 | contig 15921 bp, 16 predicted proteins | sample 5399831 | NCBI WGS metagenome assembly WPCJ01 (sample SAMN12869470, study PRJNA574797) | sludge metagenome | isolation source: wastewater treatment of pH10 | place: China:Beijing | collected 2019-05-20 | reverse complement strand
CGATGATGCGGATGGCCGCGACGAGCCGCTCCCCGCTCTCTTCGAGGAGGTGGAGGTAGAGGTCGTCGAGACTGGTGTCCGCCTCGAAGAAGGAACGGACGGATCCGAGGAACAGCGGGAGGTGGGTGGTGTCCGGCCCGTCGATCTCCGTCGGCTCCGCTGCGACCTCCTCGCCGTCTCGAAGGTCGACGATGCGCTGCACGCGCTCACGGAGGAGGGCCGCCCCGGCAGGGGTCGCACCGGACAGCTGCCCCGCCCGCAGGAGGACACCGGCGCGGATGCGACCGCCTGCTGCCGGGATGCCGCCGACGTCGCGGATGTTCGCCACCCCATCGACGCGGAGAACGGTCATGCCTGCGCCTGCGACGCACGCGGGGGCACCGGGTAGCGGCCGGCGATCACGATGCGGTTGAACGCGTTGATCGAAACACACGCCCAGCTCAGAGCGGCGTATTCCTTCTCGGTGAACACGCTGCCGACGCGGTCGTACACGTCATCCGAGACGCCGTCCTCGGAGATGAAGGTGAAGGCCTCGGCGAGTTCGAGTGCCGCCCTCTCCCGGTCGCTGAAAACACCGCTTTCGCGCCACGTGGAGATCTGGGTGAGCGCATCGGTGTCGACGCCGGCCGCGACCGCACGGTCGACATGGATCCGCACGCAGTACGCGCAGCCGTTGAGCTGGGAGCAATGGATCATCACGATCTCCTTGAGGCGATCGTCGATGCCGTTCGCCGCGCAGATCTGGCCCACCGTCTTCGAGAACGCATCGAGCGCCTGGTACGCGGCAGGCTCGGTCTTGGACAGGTGCACACGCGTCTCACTCATGACTCCATGATATTCGTCGCGCGCCCGCTGGCCCCCCGCTCGCCCCGAGAGGTCGAAATGCAGACTGTCAACCCTGCCTGTACTAGGAGTGCCATAACGACAAGTCAACTCTGCACTCTATTTAGCTTTTTGCTCTCGCATTTCTCCGTCTCCGGGCGCAGGGAGCAGAATGTGGAGGTGGCGATCGACATCAGCGAGTTCAGCTATCTTCCCGCACAGGCCGATGCGCTCGGCGTTCCGCTCCCCCCGGTGGAGCGTGTCACCCTCCCCCTCGACGACGGGCGCGTACTCAGCGCGCTGCGGTTCGGGACCGGCGCGCCTCGGGTCACCCTGCTGCACGGTGCCGGTCTGAACGCGCACACGTGGGACACGACGGTCCTGGCGCTTCAGGAGCCCGTGCTCGCGATCGACCTCGCCGGACACGGCGACTCCTCCTGGCGTGACGATGCCGACTACACCCCGCGCACGCTCGCCCGAGACGTCGCGGCGGCCTTCGACGCGTGGGCGGTCCCGCCTCAGATCGTCGTCGGCCAGTCCCTCGGCGGACTCACCGGAGCTGCACTCGCCGCCGCGCGCCCGGATCTCGTGTCCGAGCTCGTCGTCGTCGACATCACCCCGGGCATCGACGTCACCGCCGGTCCGGCCGCGCTACGCGAGTTCTATGCCGGTCCGACCGATTTCGCCTCCCGAGATGAGCTGGTCGACAAGGCGATGTCGCTCGGTTTCGGGGGCAGTCGCGCCGAGACCGAGCGCGGCGTCTTCCTCAACACCCGCGTGCGCGAGGACGGCCGCGTCGAGTGGAAGCACCACTTCGCGCACCTCGCCGCCCAGGCGCTCGCGGCCCACGACCCGGGCTCGGTGGCCGCGCCGTCCGTGCTCCACGAGACCGGGTGGGAGGATCTCTCCGCCGTCCGCGCATCGATCACCCTGGTCCGCGCGCAGCGCGGTTTCGTCAGCGAAGCGGACGCCGCCGAGCTGCAACGTCGCGTGCCCACCGCCCGCCTGGTCACGCTGGACGCGACACACAACGTCCAGGAGACTGCCCCGACCGCCCTCGCCGCCCTCATCGCGTCCCCCGCCGTCTCCCACGGAATATGACGCTTCGTTCCATACCCGACCCGCACCATCCCACGCATCTCTAGGATCGATCCAACGGCACACACAAACTGCCGCACCGAGTGTAACCGCCCTTGTTCCGACGTACCCGACTTATCTCGCTTATCGCCGCGCTCGCGGCGACCGCCGTCATACTCAGCGCCTGCGCCGGCTCCCCCGAGCCGACTGTCACCACAGACACCGGCACGCCCGACCCCGACGCGACCCTGCACGTCGGCCTGGTCCTCGAACCGACCAACCTCGACATCCGCCACACCAGTGGCGCCGCGCTCGAGCAGATCCTCATCGACAACATCTACGAGGGACTGGTCAGCCGGACGCAGGAGAACGAGATCGAGGGGCGTCTCGCCTCGGACTTCACCGTGTCCGACGACGGCCTCACCTACACTTTCACCCTCAACGAGGGCATTCAGTTCCACGACGGCACGGCGCTCACCTCCGCGGACGTCGTCTCCTCCTACGAGACCGTGCGCACCGATGCCACCGTGCAGGGCAACGCCGAGTTCGCGAAGGTCTCCTCGATCACCGCACCCGACGCGACCACGGTGGAGATCGTGCTCACCGAGCCGGACCAGAACTTCCTGTTCACACTGACGGGCCCCGCCGGGCTGGTCTTCAAGACCGGGGACACGACCGACCTGAAGTCGGCGGAGAACGGCACCGGTCCCTTCACCCTGACCCGGTGGAACAAAGGCAGCACCATCACCTTCGCGCGCAATGACGACTATTGGGGCGAGAAGGCAGGCGTCGCCCAGGTGGAGTTCCAGTACATCCCCGACTTCACCGCCGGTGTGAACGCCGCGCTCGCCGGCGACGTCGACGTGCTCACCGCCGTGGACCCGAACCTCGCCCCGCAGCTCGAGGACTCCGGCGAGTTCGCTCTCACGAAGGGCCGGACGACCGACAAGGCGACGCTGGCGTTCAACAACCAGAAGGCCCCTCTGGACGATGTCCGGGTGCGCGAGGCGCTGCGACTCGCGATCGACCACGACGCGCTCGTCGAAGCCGTCGGCGCGGGAACGACCCTGTACGGTCCCATCCCCGAACTCGACCCGGGCTACGAGGATCTGTCCGATGTGATCTCCTACGACCCGGAGAAAGCGAAGTCCCTGCTGGCCGAAGCCGGCCAGGAGGACCTGGAGCTCACCCTCACCATCCCCGCCTTCTACGGGACCACGGTGCCGAAGGTGCTGATCTCCGACTTCAAGAAGGTCGGCGTCTCCCTTGAGGTGAACTCGGTGGAGTTCCCGACCTGGCTGGAAGACGTGTACACCAACCACGACTACGACCTCAGCTTCGTGCTGCACGTCGAGCCGCGCGACTTCGGCAACTTCGCCGACCCGGACTACTACTTCGGCTACGACAACACCGAGGTGCAGCGTCTGTACGCCGAAGCTCTCGCCGAGGTCGACCCCGACAAGTCCGCCGAGCTGCTCGCGCAGGCCGCGCGCATCGTGTCGGAGGATCACGCCGCGGACTGGCTGTACAACGGCGAGACCATCACGGCAGTGAGCCCGATTGTCGCGGGCTTCCCGGAGGACTCGATCAACTCGCGCATCGACCTCGCCGGCGTCACCGTCTCCACCGACGGGTAACGGGCGGCCACCCCTCCGTGATCCGATACGCACTCACACGAGGAGCCCTGCTCATCGCAGGACTCCTCGTGTCGAGCGTGCTCATCTTCCTGACTCTGCGCGTGTTCCCGGGAGACGTCGCGCAACTCATCGCCGGCACCCAGGCCTCACCCACCGAAGTCGACGCGTTGCGTGAATCCCTCGGCCTGAACCGCCCGTTGGTCGCCCAATACACCGAGTGGATCGGCGGCATCTTCCGCGGCGACCTGGGGACCTCCCTGCTCTCCGGCGCCTCCGTCGGTGAGGAGCTTCTGCTCAAGGCGCAGGTCACCGTGCCCCTCGGCATCATGTCGCTCCTGATCGCCGTACTGATCGCCGTGCCGTTCGGCATCCTCGCCGCACTCCTGCGCGGTCGCCGCGGAGGCACGGCTCTCAGCGTCGGTGCCCAGGCGCTGGCCGCCGTCCCCGTCGTCTGGGCCGGCATGATGCTCATCGTCGTGTTCTCGGTCTGGCTGGGCTGGTTGCCTCCGCAGGGCTTCCCGCGCACCGGATGGTCGACACCGTGGCGGGCGATCGAGTCGCTGCTGCTCCCCGCGTTGACGATCGGCATCGTGGAAGGCGCGATGCTGATGCGTTTCGTGCGCAGCGCCACGCTCCAAGCGGCCGGACAGGACTTCGTACGCACGGCCGCCGCGAAAGGCCTCACTCGCACGCGAGCACTCATCCAACACGGCATCCCGGCCGTTGGGCTCTCGATCGTCACCGTCCTCGGGCTCCAGGTCGCCGGGATCATCGTCGGATCGGTCGTGATCGAGCAGCTCTTCACCCTCCCCGGCATCGGACGGATGCTGGTCGCCGATGTCGGAACGCGCGACCTCATCAAGGTGCAGAGCGAACTCCTCGTCCTCACCGGCTTCGTGCTGGTCGTGGGCTTCGTGGTCGACCTCGTGCACCGCGCGATCGATCCCCGCCAACGGGAGGCCGCATGACTCCCCGATGGCTCGCCCGCCTCTGGAGCACCCCGACCGGGCGCTTCGGGCTCGTCGTCGTGGCCGTGGTCGCGGGCACGGCGCTCGTCGCCCTGTGGTGGACCCCGTTCGACCCTCAGGCGTCGGACATCGGAGAGCGGTGGCTCCCCCCGGGATGGCCGCACCTGCTCGGCACCGATGACACCGGCCGTGACATCCTCAGCCTGCTGATGGCGGGAGCGCGCACGACCGTGTTCGTGAGCGTCGGCGCCGGCGTCGTGGCGACGGTCGTGGGAGTCTCCCTCGCCGCGCTCGGTGCCCTCACCGCTCGCTGGATGCGGGAGACCGTCGCGGTGCTCGTCGACATCCTGATCGCCTTCCCCGTCCTCCTGATCGCCATGATGATCTCCTCGGTCTGGGGCGGCTCGCTCTGGGTCGTGATCTGGGCCGTGGGGATCGGGTTCGGCGTGAACATCGCCCGCGTGACGCGACCGGAACTGCGCCGTGTGCAGCAGAGCGACTTCGTGCTGGCCGGTCGAGCCGCGGGGCTGACTCCGTCGCAGAGCCTGGTCTGCCACCTGCTGCCGAACGTCGCACCGGTCTTCATCGTGCAGCTCTCGTGGTCGATGGCCGTCGCCGTCCTCGCCGAGGCAGGACTGTCGTACCTCGGCTTCGGTGCCTCCGTGGTCGAGCCGAGCTGGGGGTTGCTGCTCGCCGACCTCCAGCGCTACATCGGGGTGCATCCGCTCTCGGTGATCTGGCCCGGTCTCGCGATCACGATCACCGTGCTCGCGCTGAACCTCCTCGGTGACGGCTTGCGCGAGGCGACCGACCCGACCCTGCGGCACCGTTCCGCCGAAGTCCATACCCCGGGGGTGGTCGCATGAGTCTCTCCGTGGAAGACCTCGTGATCGAGATCGACGGGCGCCGCGTCGTCGATGGCATCTCGTTCGAGGTTCCGGATGGTGCGCGCCTGGGTCTGATCGGCGAGTCCGGTTCCGGCAAGTCTCTCACCGCTCTCGCTGTGCTCGGCCTCCTCCCCGACGGTGCGAGCGCGTCCGGCAGTATCCGCTGGAACGGCGTAGAACTGATCGGAATGCCCGATCGCGAGCTGGCCCGCCTGCGCGGCGACGACATCGGCATCGTGTTCCAAGAGCCCCGCACGGCGCTGAACCCCATCCGCACCGTCGGGCGACAGATCGCGGAATCGATCCGCATCCACGAGGGAGTCGGTCGCCGCGAGGGCCGAGAGCGCGCGATCGCCGAGGCCGCGCGCGTGCGTCTGCCGGATCCGGAGTCGATCGTCGACCGGTATCCGCACCAGCTCTCGGGCGGTCAACGGCAGCGCGTCGCGATCGCCATGGCTCTCGCCTGCCGTCCGCGCCTGCTCATCGCCGACGAACCGACGACCGCACTCGATGTCACGATCCAGGCCGAGATCCTGTCGCTGCTGCTCGCCCTCGTCGCCGAGGAGGGCATGTCCCTCGTCTTCATCACCCACGATCTCGCCGTGCTCGCTCAGGTCGCGACCGTGGGCGTCGTGCTCGAGCGCGGGCGCATCGCGGAGTCGGGGGCGGTGTCGACTCTCCTCTCGGCCCCCTCCTCCCCGATCACACAGGGGCTGCTGCGGGACGCGACAGCGACCCTGTGGCGCCCGGACGGCGGTGTCTCGTGACCCTGATCGAAGCGCGGGGACTCGGACGGGATCACCGCCTCCCGAAGCGCTCCCTGTTCGAGCGCCCCCGAACGCAGACCGCGCTGTTTCCGACCGACCTGGAGGTCGCCGAGGGCTCATCCGTGGGGATCATCGGCGAATCAGGGTCGGGGAAGTCGACCCTGGTCCGACTCCTCCTGGGGCTCGATCGAGCGTCGTCCGGCATCGTCACCATCGACGGACGCCCCGTGGACGCCACCGCATCCGCCAAGTCTCTGCATTGGCTGCGCCGCGAGACCGGGATGGTGTTCCAAGACCCGTTCGCCTCGCTCGATCCGCGCATGACGGCCGGGCAGATCATCCGCGAACCCCTCTGGGCGCTCGGCATCGACGGCGATCACCGAGCGAGGGTCCGCGAGGTCCTCGCACAGGTCGGCCTGGAGCCCGAGATGGGCGATCGCTACCCGCACGAGTTCTCCGGTGGTCAACGCCAGCGGATCGCGCTCGCCCGGGCGATCGTGCATCGACCTCGCATCCTCGTGGGTGATGAGCCCCTCTCCGCCCTCGACGTGACGGTGCGCGCGCAGATCCTGGATCTGCTGATGGAGCTTCGCCGGACGACGGACCTCACGCTCCTTCTGGTGTCGCACGACATCGGTGTGGTGCAGAACCTGTGCGACAGCGTCGCGGTGATGAAGGACGGCCGCATCGTCGAACGGGGATCGACGGAGGAGGTCCTCCTGCACCCCGCACAGGAGTACACGAAGTCCCTGCTGGCGGCGATCCCGGTGATCCCGCGCTCCGGGGACGTCTGAGCGCACATCGTCACCGCCGGTCGCCCTGCTCAGCGACGTGCCCCGAAGAGGCTTCCGCGCCGCCGTCCCGTCGGCTTGAGCACGCGCCGCATGTACACGGTGCCGAGATCGCGGCCGAACTTGTACCCGACGCGCCCCATGCGCCCGGCCTCGACGAAACCGAGCTTCTCGTGAAGCCGTATCGACGCCTCTGCGCCGCGATCACTGATGACGGCGACCATCTCTCGAAGCCCGATCTGCTCACACGCATCGATCAGTGCCCGCAGCAGTGCGGCTCCGAGCCCCTTCCCGCCGGCCCCCGGGCCCAGGTAGATCGAGTCCTCGACGGTGTACTTGTAGGCGTTCTTCCCCGCCCACGGTTGGGCGAGCGCGTATCCCATCACGACGCCGCCCGGCGACACGGCGACGAGGAAGGGCAGCTCCAACCGCGTGAGCAGCGCGTACTTCTCGCGCCAGTACGGGATGCTGCTGCGTCGCTCATCGAGTGTGACCGCGGAATTGCTCACGAAGTGGTTGTAGATCTCTCGCACGTGAGGCAGGTCAGCCGGGCGGGCCGGCCGGATCGTGTAAGAGAAGATCTCGGGCGCGGCCTGCGGGCGAAGGTGGCGCGGGAGGACACGGCGACGGTCCCCCGGTTCGAACTGCATGCGCTCAGCTTAGAGACGGAGCGGCTTCGCCTTCCACCCTCCAGTCCACGGCTTCGGCCCCCTGTTCCGCGAGCAGGGCATTCGCACGCGAGAACGGCCGGGATCCGAAGAACCCGCGGCTCGCCGACAGCGGGGAGGGATGGGCCGAGACGATCACCGGCGTGTCACCGAGCATCGGCTGCAGATTCGCCGCGTCCCTGCCCCAGAGCACGGCTACGAGAGGCTGATTCCGGGCGACGAGGGTTCTGATCGCGAGTTCGGTGACCTTCTCCCACCCCCAGCCTCGGTGCGAGGCGGCCGCCCCCGGACGGACGGTCAGGACTCGGTTGAGCAAGAGCACGCCCTGATCGCTCCAGGCGGTGAGATCACCGTGCGGCGCCGGCGGTAGGCCGAGGTCGCTCTCCCGCTCCTTGTAGATGTTCGTGAGGCTGCGCGGCAGCGGCCGTACCTCACGGTCCACCGCGAACGACAGGCCGATGGGGTGACCGGGCGTCGGATACGGGTCCTGCCCCGTGATCAGCACGCGCACGTCCGCGAGGGGCCGTCGGAACGCCCGAAGGACGTCCTCCCCGGCAGGCAGGTACCCGTGCCCGGCATCCTGTTCGGCGCGGAGCCTCTCCCCGAGTCCGGTTATCGTCTCCTGGACCGGGGCGAGTGCTTCCGCCCAGCCCGCGTCGATGAGGCCGTCCGCAGCGAGTTCGGCCAGCGTCCGCGCCATCGTCAGTCGATCGAGCGCACACGCAGCGGCCCGCGGGCGAGCAGGTGCTGTGCGGATTGGGCCACCGGACGCATCGTGACGAGGTCGAGGTTCACATGCCCCGGTGCCTCCAGCGCATAGGTGATGACATCCGCGACATCCTCCGCGAGGAGCGGTGCATCGACGCCGGCGTACACGGCCTCTGCGGCCACGGCGTCGCCGCCCAGCCGGTTCAGCGTGAACTCCTCGGTGTGCACCATGCCGGGCGCGACCTCGACCACCCGGATCGGCTCGCCGTTCAACTCCTGGCGGAGCACCTTGACCAGCATGCTCTCGGCGGCCTTCGCCGCGTTGTACCCGGCTCCCCCCGCATACGCCGATTGGGCGGCCGTGGAGGTGACGAAGACCGTGTCCGCGTGCCCGTCCGCGTCGGCAGCTCGGCGCAGCAGCGGGAGCAGTCCCGCCACGAGCCGCTGCGTCGCGAGCACGTTCGCATCGAACATCCACTGCCAGTCCTCGACCGAGGCGTCTTCGATGCGATCAGTCCCGCGCGCACCGCCGGCCACCTGCACGAGAGCGTGCACCGGGCCCGACTCCGCGAGCGTGGAGACGAGGGCGTCGACGGCTGCCGGGTCGGTCAGATCGCAGGCGATCACGGAGGCTCCGGTCTCCGCGGCGAGCGCGGACAGACGGTCCTTGCGCCTGGCGACCCCGACCACATCCCATCCCCGCGACCGGAGTGCGCGCACCGTCGCTGCGCCGATCCCCGAACTCGCACCTGTCACCACTGCACGTCTGTTGGCCATGCCTCCACCGTACGATGTTCGCCCCGGATTGCGGAGTCCCGCGCGGGCTGTCGAGGATCCCTCGCTCGCGCGACAGCGGGCACCGCTCTGTTACGTCACATTTCTCCCTCACTGTTGACACCGAGCGATATTCCGTACTCTCGCAGCAACGGCATCCGCCATCCGACCTTCCGACCACTCCTGGGGGAATCACATGTCCGCACCTGAGTCCTGGCGCTTCGAGACCAAGCAGATCCACTCCGGCGCCGCCCCCGACCCGGTCACGAAGGCGCGCGCCACGCCGATCTATCAGACCACCTCGTATGTCTTCGACAGCGCGGATCACGCGGCCAACCTCTTCGCCCTGGCGGAGTTCGGCAACATCTACACCCGCATCCAGAACCCGACCCAGGACGTGCTGGAGCAGCGGCTCGCCGCACTCGAAGGCGGCACCGGCGCGCTCGTGCTCGCCAGCGGACAGGCGGCCTCGACCTTCGCCATCCTGAACATCGCGCAGGCCGGAGACCACTTCGTCGCCTCGAGCTCGATCTACGGCGGCACCTACAACCTCTTCAAGTACACCCTCGCGAAGCTCGGCATCGAGGTCACGTTCGTCGAGAACCAGGACGACCCCGAGGAATGGCTCCGCGCCGTCCGTCCGAACACGAAGCTGTTCTTCGCAGAGACGATCGGCAACCCGCAGATCAACATCCTCGACATCCGTACCGTCGCCGACGTCGCGCACGAGAACGGCGTGCCGCTGATCGTCGACAACACCATCGCCACCCCGTACCTGATCCGTCCGTTCGAGTTCGGTGCCGACATCGTCGTGCACTCGGTCACGAAGTTCCTCGGCGGCCACGGCACGACCATCGGCGGAGTCATCATCGACGGCGGCACGTTCGAGTGGTCGAAGAACGTCGACAAGTTCCCCGGCCTCACGGTCCCGGACCCCTCGTACCACGGCGCCAGCTACACCGCCGCCGTCGGCGACCCCCTCGCGTACATCATCAAGGCCCGTGTGCAGCTGCTGCGCGACCTCGGCTCCGCGATCGCGCCGCAGAGTGCGTGGAACCTCATCCAGGGCGTCGAGACGCTGTCGCTGCGCATCGAGCGTCACGTGCAGAACGCCCAGGAGATCGCCGAGTGGCTCGACGGCCGTGACGATGTCGCGACGGTCAACTACTCGGGGCTGCCCTCCTCGCCCTGGTACGCCAAGGCGAACGAGTACGCTCCCAAGGGTGTCGGTGCCGTGCTGTCGTTCGAGCTGAAGGGCGGCGTGGAGGCCGGGCGCGAGTTCGTGAACAGCCTGTCTCTGTTCAGCCACCTCGCCAATATCGGCGACGTCCGCTCGCTCGTCATCCACCCGGCGTCGACCACCCATGCACAGCTCACCCCCGAGCAGCAGCTCACGGCCGGTGTCACGCCGGGCCTCGTGCGCCTCTCGGTCGGCATCGAGAACATCGAGGACCTCAAGGCCGACCTGGATCAGGCTCTCGCCGCGGCACGCGCCGTGTCGGAGGCCGCCCGCGCCTGACCCCCGCTGTTCCGGTCGACACCCCGTCCTACCGTCGACGCCCCTCCTGAATCACGTCTCTCAGGAGGGGCGTCGACGCTGTGCGGGGGCGTCGACCGGAATTGATGCTCGCGAGAGCGTAACCTGCCGCCGATGTGCGCCGGGTCACGCGACAATGGAGGGATGGACTGGCAGACGACCTCCGAGGACACGGTGCCGTCGGCACCCGTGACGGAGGCCGACGTCCGTCTCCTCCGCGCCCGCCCCCCGGCGACCGGGGCCTGGCGTGACGGTGACCCGGTCGGCGGCAGGCGCTTCGCCGCCTTCGGAGCCTTCGCCACGGAGAGCGGTGCGGAACTGCCCGGCATCCGGATCGCCTACGAGTCCTGGGGTGAGTTGAACGCCGCCCGCGACAACGCGATCCTCGTCCTCCATGCGCTCACGGGCGACAGCCATCTGCGTGGCCCCGCAGGAGCGGGCCATCCGACCGCGGGCTGGTGGGAGGACATCACGGGCCCCGGTGCCCCCCTCGACACCGATCGCTGGTTCGTGATCGCGCCGAACATGCTGGGCGGCTGCCAGGGATCCACGGGCCCGGCGAGTGTCGCCCCGGACGGCTACGAGTGGGCATCGCGATTCCCCTACCTGACGATCCGCGATCAGGTGGCGGCGCAGGTGCGGCTCGCTGATGCGCTGGGAATCGACACGTGGGCCGCGGTCATCGGCGGCTCGATGGGGGGCATGCATGCCCTGGAGTGGGCCGCCACCCACCCCGAGCGCGTGCAGCGTCTCGCGGTCCTCTCCTCTCCGCCGGTGACGACGGCCGACCAGATCGCGCTGAACACCGTGCAGCTGGAGACCATCCGCATGGATCCGCGGTTCCAGGGCGGCGAGTACTACGACCTGTCCGACGGCGACGGCCCCCACCGCGGTCTCGCCCTGGCGCGGCGCATGGCTCTGCTGAACTACCGCAGCCCGATCGAGCTCAACCAGCGCTTCCAGCGGTCCTGGCAGTCGGAGGTGTCGCCGCTCGGGCACGGCGGGCGCTTCGCGGTCGAGTCGTACCTGGACTTCCACGGCAACAAGTTCACCCGCCGCTTCGACGCCAACAGCTACATCACCCTCGTGGAGGCCATGAACTCGCATGACGTCGGGCGGGAGCGCGGGGGGGTCGAAGAAGCTCTGCGGGCGGTCACGGCGACCACGCTGGTCCTCGGGATCGACAGCGACCGGCTGTTCCCCGTCGACGGGCAGCAGCGCATCGCCCGCAGCATTCCGCACGTGATCGACGACGAGGCCGTGGTGCTCACCAGCGACTTCGGACACGACGGGTTCCTGATCGAGACCGAAGCCGTCGGGTCCCACCTCCGCCGGCTCCTCGACAGCTGAGCCTCCCGAACGCCTCAGCCTGCGACGAACCTCCACGGCAGCACACTGGCTTCGAGGCGCCCTTGCTCCCAGCAGAAGTCCCGACCGGTCTCGGTATCGAGAACACGCGTCTGGAAGAGTTCCGCTGCACCGCCGGACGACAGTGCCGCAGCGGCATCCGCGAACGCGGACAGGCGGTGCAGCGTGACCCACGTCGGCGGGTACAGCATCCACTCCCCCGCCCCGTGACGCGCCAGTGCTTCCGATGGCCGCGCCCAGGCCAACTCGGCGACCTCGTCCTCAGCGGGTGACGGCACCGCGTCCGACGCCGCGGCGAGGAAGAACCAGGTGCGGATGCGGGTGGGAGCCTCCATCGGCGGCTGCCATTCGGAGAGGACGACGAGATCGTCGACCACCAGCCCCACTTCCTCGAAGGTCTCCCGGATCGCGGCCCGGCGCGCGTCCTCGACGTCTCCTTCGCCGTCACGTCGGTCCTCCGGCTCGACCTTGCCGCCCGGGAACACCCAGGCGCCTGGGAAGGATCCACGATCCGGTCGACGCAGCAGCAGCACCTCGAACCCGGGTTCCGCGGGCCGCAGCAGGACGACGGTGCCGGCGACGGGCAGGGAATCCTCGGGCGCACTCATCCCGACACTCTACGACGCGACGAGCTCCGAGACCTCGGGGCGGCGCGCTTCGATGCGGTACGACAGCACGGCGATCAGGAGCCCGGCAACGGCGAGCGCTGCTCCGGTCCAAGCCGGCGCGGTGAAACCCCATCCGACGGCGATCACGACACCGCCCAGGAAGGCGCCGAGGCTGTTCCCGATGTTGAGCGCCGAGTGGTTCATCGCCGCCGCGATCGACTGGTTGTCACCGGCCACGTCCATGAGACGCGTCTGGATGGTCGGGCTCAGCACCGAAGAGACGAATCCGACCACGAGCACCGTCAGCCCGAGGCTCACGATCCAGAACGAGAGGAAGGCGAGCAGGGCGAACACGATCGCCATCGCCGCGAGTCCCCACAGCAGGGTGCGGCGCAGATCGATGTCGGCGAGGTGGCCGCCCACGAGGTTTCCGGCGGTCATGCCGAGCCCCATCAGCACGAGCACGATCGGGACCGCCCACTCGGGTGACCCCGCCACGTCCGTCACCAACGGCGCGATGTAGCTGTACACCGCGAAGAACCCGCCGAAGCCGATCGCGCCGATGCCGAGTGTGAACCACACCTGTGCCCGGCGGAACACCCGGAGCTCCTGACGCATCGTCCGCCCCGGATCGCCCGGATGCTCGGGGACGAACAGCGCGATGCACAGCGTTGCGAGCGCGAACACCAGCGCCACGACGGCGAACGCCGCCCGCCACCCCCACTCCTGCCCGAGGAAGGTCCCCAGCGGCACCCCGATGACGTTGGCGACCGTGAGGCCGGTGAGGATGAAGGCCACGCCCTTGGCACGGTTTCCCGGACCCATGACATCGGCGGCGACGAGGGCTCCGATGCCGAAGTACGCACCGTGCGGCAACCCGGCGAGGAATCGCGAGGCGGCGACGAGCTCGAAGGTCGGCAGCACCACCGTGAGGGCATTGAACACCGTGAGCGCGAGAGCGAGCACGATCATCACTCGATGACGCGGGTAGCGCGCGACGAAGCCCGCGATGGTCGGGGCGCCGATGACGACACCCAGCGCGTACAACGAGATCAGCCACCCCGTCTGACTCAGCGCTTCTTCCGGACGGGTCGCCCAGAGCGCAGGCAGCAGGTCAGCGGCGATGTTGGGCAGCAGGCCCATGACCACGAACTCGGTCATGCCGATGCCAAAACTGCCGATGGCGAGAGAGAGGAGCGCCCACTTCGCCGCACCCCTCGATTGCGTCGAGGGATTCACCGGATCAGCTTAGCGGCCGTCGGGGTGCACGACCGCCGGGACGCCTCGTTCTCGCGTCATGAACACGTCCACGTCGTCCTGCGAGTCGACGGTGAACCCGTGACGCTCGTAGAGGCTGCGCGCCGGACTGCCCTGGAGCACGTTGAGCCGGTACCGCCCGTCGTCGTCGAGGATCATCGCCAGGACCCGAGTGCCGACGCCCCTCCCGTGGTGCGAGGCGTCGAGGTAGAGGTGCTCCAGCCACGTGATGTCGCCGTCTGGACGGAGGGCGACAGACCCGACATCCACAGCGTCCACCACGATGATCCGCGTGTACGCCGGCTCGAACGCATCGCGGAAGCGTTGTCGGACACGCGTCGGGTCGTAGCGCCCCAGCCGCTCCAGGTCGGCGCGGAGCACGTCGGCGCGCAGCTCGGCGATCCACTCGGCGTCCTCGGCGAGCGCCGTCCGGAGAACGACCGATGCGAGCGGACGCGGATCAGTCACGGGGCTCCGCGGCAGCCACCTCCCCGATCGCCGACTCCAACCGTTCGATCTTCGCGTCGAGCTCTCCGGAGTACCCGGGACGGATGTCGGCCTTGAGCACGAGCGAGACCCGTGACCCGAACGGCATCACCGCTTCGGTCGCGCGCTTGACGACGGCCATGACCGTGTCCCAGTCCGGACCTTCGATCTCGGTGAACATGCTCGTCGTCCGGTGCGGCAGCCCCGATTCGCGCACGACACGCACGGCTGCCGCCACGGCGTCGTGCACGGAGGCGTCGGTGCGCTGCGCACCGTCGGCGGGGGTGCCACTCGGGGCGACGGAGAAGGCGATCAGCATGGGTTCACTCCTGGGGTTTCGGACGACGGGCGGGCACACGTGAGAGAGCACGGATGCTCAGGATGAGCAGGACGAGGAGAAGGACGTTGCGCACCGTGAGGACGGCGACGGCGAGGGCATCGGCCCGCAGGAGTGCGTCGTAGCCGATCGGGTAGACGAGGCAGGTGAGCAGGCAGAGCGCGAGGACGATCACGGCGGGAACGCGCGCTCTGACCCGATCGAGCACGAGCCAGAGGATCACCGGGGCGATCAGCCAGGTCTGGAACTGCGGCGAACCGACCTTGTTGGTGACGATCAGCAGCGTGACGAGCGTGAGGGCGAGCGGAGGGAACAGCCGGGGGAAGGTCGCACCGCGCGCCGCTTTCCGCGCGCCCACCACCGTCACCGCGAGGACCGAGAGCGCCATCAGGGGTGTGAGCGCGGCGGCGACGGCGTCGACCCCGGGGGCCGTGATCTGGAAGGTGAGGATCTCGAAGCTGTACTCGATACGTGCGGCTCCGGCGACCGCGAGCCAGAGGAACGGCGTGGCGGCCACGGCCTCGATCTGCAGCCCCCGCCCGGTCTGCTCCGTCAGGAACCCGAAGATCTCGGTGTCCGCGCCGAGCAGGAACAGCGTCGCGACGACCCCGGTGGTGACGACCGCGGCAGCGAGCAGCACCCGCATCCTCGCGCGGAGCGCCACGACGGCCGCCAGGACCAGCGCCCCGGGCCAGATCTTGATCCAGGCGCCGATCGTGAGGAGGGCGGCACCGATCGTCGGCCGCGACACGAGCCAGAGCCCACCGATCACGGCGATCGGCACCGTGATCGCGTCGATCCGGTAGAGCGCGATGGGACCGAGCAGAAGGAGCGCAGCACACCAGAACCAGGCAGCCACACGACGTGCACGCGACGGCGAACGGCCGACGAGCACACCGAAGGCGACGGCATCGAGGATGATCACGAGCGTCGCCCATCCGACCAGATACGCATTGGAGACGCCGAGCAGGAGCACGAGCGGCGCCGACAGGGCCGCGGCGATGAGCATCGGCACGAGGGCGAGCTGCGGGTAGACCCAGGTCTCGTCGATTCCGACGATCGGTCCCCCGCTGAGCGCCGACGTCGCCCAGGGCTCGTACACGAGCACGACATCGCCCATCGGCTGACTCGGATACACCCACCCGAGCCACGCCGTGAGCAGGTGCACGAGCAGGAAGACGGCCCACAGCACGACCACCCTGCTGTTCGACGCGCGCCTCACGCGAAGA
>WPCJ01297672.1_pt1 | contig 15932 bp, 14 predicted proteins | sample 5399831 | NCBI WGS metagenome assembly WPCJ01 (sample SAMN12869470, study PRJNA574797) | sludge metagenome | isolation source: wastewater treatment of pH10 | place: China:Beijing | collected 2019-05-20 | reverse complement strand
CTGCCTTACCACTTGGCGACATCCCAATATTTAGAATCAACCCCAATTTAACATTTTTTGGGATCTGATATAAGAACAGAGCCTAATATATTACCATACTCATTATTTGCAAGTATTTTTATAGAAAATTATTTTTATACTTATGCTTGTCAGCTCAGCAAATGTATGATAATTCTACGCTGGGTTAATATTCATATATGTTATGGAAGCAGCAAAAAATGTCATCGCTAAGCGTTATTCAGCAGCACTTTTCAGTGTAGCTCAAGCTGCTGGAGTTTTAAAAGATGTTGCTGCTGATTTAACCGCATTAAAAACAATTTTTCAAGAAAACCAGCAATACTTAAAATTTGTTCTTCCCAGAGTAATGCCTTCTAAAGTAAAAAACATATTTTTAAATACTGCGATTTCAAAGCTTAAATTAAGCCAAGCAACGCATAACTTTTTGCGGGTGCTTATCAAGCATAATAGAATTTATGCTATAGATGATATTAGGGAGGCCTTTTTCGAGAGTCTTGCAACTCATAATAACGAATTAAAAGTCCTGGTGACTAGTGCTATTGAAATCCCTAAATCTGAGCGTGAAAAACTTGTGGCTGAGCTAAAAGCCATTTTTAACAAAGAAATTATTTTGGATTTAGTAGTGGATGAGAAAGTACTGGGCGGGCTCTCAGTTAGAGTTGGTTCAGAGCTATTGGATAATACCTTGAAAAACAAATTACTAAAGATTAAAAAATTAGCTTTAAGAAAATAAAAAAAAATTAGGAGATACTGATGAAAGCATCAGAAATATCAGAAGTATTAAAGAAACAAATCGCAAATTTTGAAGGGGATGCTGAATTAAGTGAAATAGGTCAAGTTGTTAAGGTTTCTGATGGGGTAGCGATTGCTTATGGCCTTGACAATGTACAATCTTCAGAGATGGTGGAATTTAGCAGTGGTGTTAAAGGTATGGTGCTTAACCTTGAGGAAGATGGGGTGGGTATCGTAATTTTCGGAGAAGATAGGCAGGTTAACGAAGGCGATATCGTAAAACGAACAAACAAGATTGTAGAAGTCCCAGTGGGAAGGGGCTTGCTTGGTAGGGTTGTGGACGCTTTAGGACACCCTATTGATGGGAAGGGCCCATTGGTTGATGTTGAATATAAAAGGGTGGAAGTTAAGGCACCTGGGATTGTTGCAAGGCAATCCGTAAATGAGCCGGTACAGACTGGGATTAAATCAATTGATACCTTGATTCCGATCGGAAGAGGGCAGCGTGAGTTAATCATTGGTGATAGGCAAACAGGTAAAACTTCTATCGTCCTTGATACTATTTTGAATCAAAAAAATGCTCATCTTGAGAAAGATACTAAAAAGCAAATTTATTGTATTTATGTTGCAATAGGGCAGAAGAGATCTTCTGTAGCTAAGATAGTTAAGAAACTGGAAGAAGAAGGTGCATTAGAGTATTCGGTAGTGGTTGCTGCAACTGCTTCTGAGGCCGCTCCTATGCAGTTTTTGGCTCCTTATGCTGGCTGTGCAATGGGTGAATATTTTAGAGATAACGGAATGCATGCGCTGATTGCATATGACGACTTATCCAAGCATGCTGTTGCTTATCGTCAAATGGCGTTACTTTTAAGGCGTCCGCCTGGGCGTGAAGCATATCCCGGAGATGTATTCTACTTACATTCTCGTTTGCTTGAGCGAGCTGCTAAAATGTCGGATAAAATAGGTGGTGGCTCTTTAACTGCGCTACCAATAATTGAAACGCAAGCAGGAGACGTTTCAGCATATATTCCAACCAACGTGATATCAATTACAGATGGTCAAATCTTTCTTGAAACAGAATTGTTTTATAAGGGAGTGAGACCGGCAGTAAATGTGGGGCTTTCTGTAAGTAGGGTAGGGTCAGCTGCGCAAATTAAAGCGATGAAGCAGGTTGCTGGAAGCATAAAGCTTGAGCTTGCTCAGTTCCGTGAAATGGAATCGTTTGCTCAGTTCGGTTCTGATTTAGATGCTGCAACTCAGAAGTCACTTGCCCGTGGTGCAAGGTTAATTGAGTTATTAAAACAGGCTCAGTCTAAGCCATACCCGGTTGAAGTGCAAGTTGCAACGATCTTTGCCGGAGTTAAAGGCTATCTCGATAGTATTCCTGTAAAAGATATCAAAAGGTTTGAAGAAGAGCTAATTAGAGGCCTTCGTAAGGACCATCCTGAGATTCTTGAGGCGATAAAGAAGGAAGAGAAGATTAGCGAGGCTACTGAAGCTAAGCTCAAAACTTTTCTTGAACGTAGTGCTAAAATGTTTGCATAGGGTTGATAAGAGATGCCATCATTACAGTCACTAAAAAACAGGATAAAAAGCATTAGATCTACTCAAAAGATTACTAAGGCAATGAAGGTGGTATCTACTTCTAAGCTCAAAAAAGCTAGGGAGAAATCTGAAGCTGCAGTTAATTATGCTGATAAAATGCAAAATTTATTAGAAGCGGCTGTATCTAATGCTGGAGAGGAGATCAACAGGCTACCATTACTTAAAGGCAGTGGTAAAGAAGATATACAATTGCTTATCGTGATCACGGCTGATAGGGGGCTTTGCGCTGCTTTTAATATCTCGATTGTCAAGTTGGTACGAAAGACGGTCGATCAGTTGCTCGCAAATGGTAAAACCGTAAAGATTATATGTATCGGTAAGAAAGGTTATGAGCTTTTGAAAAGAAATTATGGTAAGAATATTATTACCCATAAAGAAGGGATTAATAATAAAGGTGTAAAATACTCGGAAGCTTGTGATATAGCTGAAACTGTACTTTCCTTATTTTATGAAAAACAAATAGACTCTTGTTATATCATGTATAATAAGTTTAAGTCGGTAATTTCTCAAGTTCCATCTAAACAGCAGTTAATTCCGCTTGCTCAGCATGAACTTGATGAAGTAGCCGAGCAGGAGATGACTACGGCTTTTGAATTTGAGCCGAATAAAGAAAGGATTCTTAATGAGTTATTACCAAAGAACTTAAAAGTTCAAATCTATAAAGCGTTACTTGAAAGTTTTGCAGGAGAGCATGCTTCAAGAATGACTGCTATGGATAATGCGACCAGGAACTCCGGAGAGATGATTAAAAAATTGCAACTTGTTTATAATCGAACAAGACAAGCATATATCACTAAAGAATTGAATGAAATAATATCGGGAGCAGAAGCAATATGAAGAAGAGAATAATAAATAAAGATTCAATAGCTTGTAGTGAAATAACAAGGATTGAAAGCATAAATAAAGCTCTAGAAATGTATATAGAAAACAATAGTGCTGCTAAAAAGGCGATAGTAAGTGCAAGTTAAGCAAAAAAATGAGAAATGAGATAAATAAAAATACTGAAACTTTTTAAATGATGTGATTTATGGCAAACAAAGGAATTATTAAACAAGTTATAGGTGCAGTGGTTGACGTTAAATTTGATAGCGGTCTTCCTCGCATTTTAAACGCATTAAAGTGTGAAAACCAAGGTAAAGAGTTGATATTAGAAGTAGCTCAACATATTGGTGAGAATACGGTGCGTACTATCGCGATGGATTCTACGGATGGCCTGAGTAGAGGGCAAGAAGTTGTTGATACCGGAAACCCGATCACTATTCCGGTTGGAAAAGAGGTATTAGGGCGTATTATGAATGTTGTCGGCGAAGCAATTGATAATGGGGGGGAAATAAAATCAAAGCAAAAAGCTTCAATTTATGCTCCTTCACCTGAGTTAGTTGAGCAATCAACGGCAAGTGAAATTTTAATTACTGGGATTAAGGTTATTGACCTGCTTGCCCCATATGCTAAAGGTGGGAAGATTGGATTATTCGGTGGTGCAGGGGTTGGTAAGACTGTAATTATCATGGAATTAATAAACAATATTGCTAAAGCTCATGGTGGTTTTTCAGTATTTGCAGGGGTTGGTGAGAGATCAAGAGAAGGTAATGATCTTTATCATGAGATGGTTGATTCAAAGGTTATAGACTTAGAAAACCTTGAAAATTCTAAAGTTGCTTTAGTTTATGGTCAGATGAATGAACCACCGGGAGCGCGTGCAAGAGTAGCTCTCACAGGCCTTACTCAAGCTGAATACTTTAGGGACCAAGAAGGACAAGATGTACTATTTTTTATTGATAATATATTTAGATTTACTCAAGCCGGTTCAGAGGTTTCAGCACTCTTAGGAAGGATTCCGTCGGCAGTTGGTTACCAACCAACACTTGCAACTGAGATGGGCATGTTACAAGAAAGAATTACCTCCACCAAGAAAGGTTCTATTACTTCGGTTCAAGCAGTATATGTTCCGGCGGATGATTTAACCGATCCGGCACCCGCGACATCGTTTGCTCACCTTGATGCGACAACGGTTCTTAGCAGGCAAATTGCTGAACTTGGAATCTACCCAGCAGTAGATCCACTTGATAGCACCTCCCAAATGCTTACTCCTGATATAATTGGTGAAGAGCATTATAATGTGGCAAGAGAAGTACAAAGAGTTCTTCAAACCTATAAATCTTTGCAAGATATTATTGCAATTCTCGGTATGGATGAGCTTAGCGAAGAAGATAAGCTCACTGTAGCAAGAGCAAGGAAGATACAAAGATTCTTATCACAACCTTTCCATGTTGCAGAGGTGTTTACTAATGTACCGGGTAAATTTGTTCCGCTGAGAGATACTATAAAAGGATTTAAGGGGTTGGTGGAAGGAGAGTATGATGATCTTCCGGAAGCGGCGTTTTATATGGTTGGAAATATTGATGAAGCGATTGAAAAAGCTAAAAAGATTGCTTTAGAGGCTGCATGATAGATGAATAAAATTAGGCTTGAAATTATCTCTCCTGAGAGAACATTATTAAACTTAGATGTGACTCAAGTAATCCTTCCAGGAGCTGCCGGAAAGTTTGGAGTGCTTTATGGTCATGAGAACTATATTGCTACCATTAAGCCTGGAGTAATTGAAATTTATCAAGACGAAGCGGTAACGGAAAGATACATTGTTTCTTCTGGAATTGCTGAGATAACTGCAAAAACTTGTATTATCTTAGTGGATGAGGCAGTTAAAGTTGGGGAAATTGATTTTGAGCTATTTGAAAGTAGGATTGAAGAGGTTAAAAAAGATATGGATAACCAAACCTCTGAACTCGTAAAAGAAGAAATAGAAGACAGGTTGATATACCTGGAAGAAACACTTAAGTTTAAATCTTAATTTATATCGATTTCGGAAAATAATTAACCATTAAAAGATTGCATAAATCCCAAGGCTTAATTATGCAATTATTTGTGAGAATTGCTATGATTGTGAAATTTTTGGCAGGGCGTATATGAAACGCTACGTTTCAACCAGCGCTCCGGGATCAGGGAAAATATCCATCATCAAAGCTTTAGAAATGAAAGGTTATTCTGTGGTAAGTGAGGCTGCGACGTATGAGGGAAAACTTCACATACTGTTAGGAGGTGTGGAGGAAACCTGTTTATAAAACAATGTGCCTCTGCCTTATTCTATTTTCAAATTTATATTACATCATCTATCCGTTTTACTATAGTCATATCAATTTGCGACAGTAGAATTATTCCAATCACCACAAAAAACTATTTTGATACTAATTTTTTATCATTACCTAGGCAGAAAGTTTTAGAGCTATGATTATATGAAAATATTTCTGCATAGCGTGCGTAGTTAATTACTATAGTTAGCAATTTATTAGCTTGTTCTTCAGTTAGGGTTTTGAGTAATTCCTCGATAAAATGCCGTCTATGAATTTTTTTACGCTTGGCTTGTTGTAAAGCTAATCTAATACGGTTTACAAGCGGAATGTTTTCAACTAAGTGGCTTGCAAATATTTGTTTGCGTTCATCAGTATCAGCTTCTGCATACATTTTCCCGGCAGCGGTTAAATGAACATCTCCTTTCTCAATAGATGCAAGTTTAAGAATTTTTAGTAATTCCAGAATTGGGAATAAACCATCTATTGTAAGGCTTAATTGCTCAGAAAGCTTGTAAGCATCGGCTTTCCCATTATATGGGTGAGCAAACAAGATTTCAATCACGCCATTTAGCTTATTAGTGGATATTTGTGCTAGTAAATCTATGTCACTAATAAGCTTAGCAAGTGGCTCAGTTGCATGGTTTTCAGCAAGTGTGTTAGTCATAATTGTATAAATACTATCTACTAAATTTCTTACTTCTGGATCATGTCTATTTCTGGGATGAGGTATTGTTATTTCCATCTCAGAAACTATTTTTCCGGGGTTAGAGGAAAATATTAATACCCTATCACAAAGTAAAACCGCTTCTTCAATATTATGAGTCACGATAAGAATAGATTGAAGACCGGTCTTCTTTACTGCCCAAAGATCAAGAAATTCCGCTCTGAGCTCAGTTGCAGTTAAGATATCTAGCGCAGAAAAAGCTTCATCTAAAAGTAGAATTTTAGGGTTAGTAACCAAAGCTCGCGCAAAACCTATTCTTTGTTTCATCCCCCCGGAAAGCTCTTTAGGATAAGCATGCTCATACCCATCAAGCCCGATTATTGATATAGCATTTAGTGCTCTTTTATATATTTCATCCTCTTCAATACCTTGTGCTTCAAGTCCTATGGCTACATTTTGAAGTGCAGTTAACCAAGGAAATAGCGCAAATGCCTGAAAGACCATAGCAAGGGCGCTGCGTGGTAATGGTGTATTTTGTCCATTATACAAAATCTCACCGCTACTCTCGGTAATTAATCCTGATATTATTCTAAGCAAGGTAGATTTTCCACTACCTGAACGGCCTAAAATACCTACAATTTCCCTATTTTGAAGAGTTAAATTTATATCTTCAAGAATAATTTTTTTTGACTTATCCGGCTTTTCGTAATACTTGCAAATATTTTTTAATTCTAATATAGGGACGTTATTTTTAACTACCATAAAATACCATATATATCCTATTCTAAATGCGAAAATTTTTCTGCTTTATTATATAGTGGACGCCACACTAATTTATTTAAAGCTATTACATAAATTGACATCACACATACACCCAAACTTATACTATGATATTCACCAAGTGCAGTTTTTTGAGCGATATAAGCACCTAACCCCACTGCATAAATGTTGCTTGAGCCCCAATTTACAGCTTCAGCTACGATACTTGCATTCCAGGCTCCCCCGGCTGCAGTTATAATCCCTGTGATTAAATAAGGTAAGATACCTGGTAACATCACCTTCTTTATAAAGGAGAAACCTTTTATATTAAATAAGGAAGCAGCTTCAATTAAATCTCTTGGAAAAGCTGATGTACCAGCAATTACATTTAATAAAATATACCATTGTGCTCCAAGTATAATAAGAGGGCTAAGCCATATATTTGGGTTGAGATCATAACGTATGATGAGTAAAACAAAAACTGGAAATAATAAATTTGCAGGAAAAGCAGCAAAAAACAATATCATAGGTTGAATTCTGCTGGCCAAATTTGGCCTTAAACCTATGTATATCCCTAAAAAAAGTAAAATTATGGAGGAAAACACTAATAAGACTAGTATCCTAAGTAAAGTTACTCCTCCTAAAAAGAATACGTGCTTTATTTCATTGAAATCAATATTATTATATAAAAAAGTTGCTATATAGGCGCTAAGAACGGATAATGCTATAGTAATGCCAAAATACCATATATAATTTATTAGCTTGCTGCCCATGTTGCTTTTTTCTAATGAATGAGGAAGCTGATTTTCTTTGGTATAAAAAGAAGGATTAAGTCTAAAAAACTTTTTTGCTAAATAGCTAATAGGTAAAAAGATTATTTTTATTAAATAAGCATTGCTGAATATATTATATACCCATGATGTATGAGTATCTTGAGCAGTAACCATTTCATATTTAAATTTTCTCGCCCAAATAATGAGAGGTTGAAAGATTAACCTATCGTAGCTTATGATTAATACTAAGGTTGTTATAATCGAGTATAAAATTGCATGTAAGTTTTTTTGCTCAATTGCCATTCCAAGATATGAGCCTATTCCTGGTAAGGTATAAGTAATATCGCCAACTGATATTGCTTCTGAAGCTACAATAAAAAACCAACTGGCAGAAATTGATAACATCACATTCCAAATAAGTCCCGGAATAGCAAAAGGGATTTCTACAAACCAAAATTTTTTCCAAGCAGACAATCCGAAAACCGATGAAGCATCTAAAATATCTTTCGGAACGGTTTTAAGTGACTGATATAAACTAAGAGTTATGTTCCAAACTTGTGATGAGAAAATAACAAGTATAACTGCTAATTCAACTCCTAAAGCTTTTGTAGGGTAAAGAGCTATTAAAATCGTGATGATAAAAGAGATGTAGCCGAGTATTGGTACAGATTGAAGTATATCTAAAAGAGGAATAATGAGCTCTTCAGCCTTTTTGCTCTTTGCAGCAAGCGTTCCGACCAAAAGTGAAAAAATTATTGAGAATACAGCAGCGGTAAATATTCTCATAGTAGTTAGAAGAGCGTAATATGGTAAATTATAGACTGATAATGAGATATGAGATGTATGATAATTCTCAATATCAACCGAAACTTCCTTCGCAATAAAGTTAAGAGCAATAAAAAAGCTTATAACAAGAACCAAAGCAAAAAAATTAAAAAACACCTGACTTGTTTTGTTAGGTTGCTTCTTTAGGGAAGCTGGGCTATGGTTGAACATTATCTGTATGAAATTACTTTTCTGCTTACTAACTTAAGTGTAGTAATTATCTAAAATATTTTCAATACTATTAGTAGCAAGCTTTATAAATAATTAACAATTTTGCCCTTCGCTATATTAACGATTCAGCTCTACAAAACTTCTATAGGTACTTTAGTAGCATCATGCTCTGTAAATCTAGTTGCAAAATTCCATATATATCCATCCGGGTCTAACACTCTAAAAGCTTTATCTCCCCAAAACTTTATTTCTTTATCACGCAGAAATTTCAAACCAAAGTCTTTAGCTTTTTGATACCTTTCATCTATATCAGTGCAATAAGCATAAAAACTTATTTGAGGAGGGCTTTTACTAAGAATAGGAGGTAACATGAAATCTTCTTCCTCAATCGTATTCGGTGGAACGATCATTAAGTTAATATCCTCATAAATAAGCCTTGCAAATACAATATTATCATATTTATCATTCATAATTTCATGTGTTTTAAACCCAAATACATCTACATAAAATTTTACTGCTTCATTAGCATCTTTAACACAAATCATTGTAGTAAGACTATTTAAGCCCTCAGGGGTAATTCCGTTTTTGCGCATATTTTCTCCTTAAATGGAAGCGTGGAAAGATACCTAATATTTTATAAGCTTATCTATATAAGTAGCAACACGCCCATTGCCCGAAATCCTATAATATTCGGGCTAATATTTCTGTTAATCAATCGCTGCTTTTTGGGTATCCTCGTTATCATAAGGGACAAAGGTTGGTTGAGCATCTTCAAATGTTAAATGGTTGTTATTAACATCTTTGTATATTTCTTTGGGTAGTCCGACTTTGTCGGAAAGCAAAGTTATCCCACTATGAAATGCATAAGAACTAGCAATAGCTGCAATCACAGCTGTTCCCACTTCTTTAGCTAAATCATAATTAGTGAACATGGGTATAATCTTAGAAGAGTCAGTTAGGGTCTCAGTATTCCCAGCCCTAGGTGGAAAAGAAAACTTATTACTTTTATCGATAAAGCTTTGATAACTTCCCATAGCACCCAGCGTAGCTGCTGTTAGGGAGAATGGGTTTGTTGTTACGATGCCAAAATATTTTAAAACTAAATCAGTACAACTTGCGGCACCGGCGCCGATAGCAAAGTGCATGCCGTATTCCCTGCCACCTAAAAACCCTCCCACAGCCACAGAGGTAGCTATAAAAAATATCCCGGATTGAATTTTTGCTTCAATAAGATCTTTTTGAGATACGTAGCTTTGGGTATTTTTTTCTTCTAGAAAATTTTGAACTTTTGGAGGTATTTGCTGTTTTTTCTTCATGATCAATCCTCTTAGGTGAGTTTATAAAAACCACTACACTTCATGGTATAAATACTGATCTAGATACCAAGAAGTGATAGGGAGAGGAGTCTTGGTAGGCTCCATCGCAAACAAAAATAATTGATAAGCTTTTTATTTTAATTAATTATTATAATTTGCAATATATACATCACATTACTAATTTATATATTAAAAGCAAGCCTTATAATATTAATTTTTAAGGGAAGACGATATGTTAGCTCTTAACCGATTGTTATTTAATGTTCTTATGCTCTTGGTAGCACTAACTTTAATTATGTTTTCTGGGTTTGATTGTTTTCAACATGAATGAAATTGCGCAGCAAAAAGCCAATACTCCTATCAGAATTGACAGTGCATTTATATAATGAGGAGCAGGATATTGTCTTATACCAAAATCATCATAAGTTTGATCCCATTGTAGGTCTAGTGCTGTGCCGATAAGTTGCTGTAAAACCGCGCTTCCTAACATATTAAGAGTATTCACCACGCCGATAATCTCCCCAGAGTTCTCTTGTTTTGAGAACTGTAATGCTCCGGTAAAGCACATCATCTCTGCACCGCAGAAAAAACCTAGAACTACTAAAAATATTGAAAGGGCTGATTCCGATAAATGCGGACCATAAACTAGATAAGAAAAAATAAAAAGTACCATAAATCCGCAAACGAGTATTGCAATATTCAGGGTATCAAATTTCTCACATAGCCATGGCAAAACCAGACTACCTATGCCTAATCCTAGATACATCATTAGAGCTATGTTAGTCGCGCTTGTTTGGTTAAGGTGGAATTTTTGTTTTAAAAAAGCTATACCCCACAAATCGGTAAAGACTGAAAGGGGGATGTAAAGGCCGATTGCAAGGACTGCATAAATCAAGATGTTTTTATTTTTAAATATTGCAATTACATTCTTTATAACCACCGGAAAAGGATGGTGGTTCAGTCTTATTTTACTGGTTTCCTTCTCATGTGATATGAAGATAAATGCAAGTACGAATATAATTATCCCTAAAAAAGCGGAAGCTAATAAAACATGACGCCAACTTGAATTGTCCATAATATAAATTATGGCTTTACCTGATATTAAAGCACCAATCGTACCAAGAGTTAATGTAGCTCCCATTAAAAGCCCTCTTTTTCCAGGAGGAAAATGGTCAGCGATAATTTTTAATGAGCACATAAATGCAGAGGCAGAACCTGCTCCTATCAGTACACGGCTAAATTGTGCTACCCAAAACTTTTGCGCAGTGGCAAATAAATAGCTACCGCTTATACAAAGCAAAATAGATACTAGAACGGTTTTTTTAACTCCAATTTTGTCTACAATAATCCCCAAAGGAATTTGCAGAACAGAATAAGCGAGTAAACTAAATGCCCCAAGGGTTGCAAATTCTTCGGCTCTAAGGTTGAATTCCTGTGTAAGTTGGTCAATTATGACTCCCGGAGAAACCCTTAAGATATATTGGTAGAAATAAAAGAGAGCGACGGAAATCCATGCGAGGTACGCCCCCCGAATAACCTTGTTATTAAATATCTTTTTTATCAACATGAGTGTTATCGCATTAATCAAGTAATAACAAATATAGATTTTATTCTTGGCTAGTCAATATAGATTAGTTTTATATTGAATTAAGCTCTATTTTAAATTATTTTACTGCTCAAAGTTTTATCTCAAATTTTTTATTTATTATATTTATGAACATTTTTACATATTTTCTAGAAAAGTTACATGTAATTATCAAAGCTAATTATGGCGAAGATACTCCTATTAATTCAATCTCGGTTGAATATCCAAGGGACAAGGCTTATGGAGATTTATCAACTAACGCTGCAATGGTTCTTGCTAAAAAATTTGGTAGAGCACCAAAGGAAATTGCTCAGGAGATAATAGATAAAATCAAGCAAGATCCTGATACTATAAAATGTGAAATAGCGGGTCCAGGTTTTATTAACATTTTCTTAAAAGTAGATTTTTGGAATAGCTTAATTGAGGAAGTTTTGAAAAGTGGTGGCAACTTCGGAAAGTTTGATATTGGAAAAGGTAAAAAGGTATGTATTGAATTTGTTTCTGCAAACCCGACCGGGCCTATGCATATTGGGCATTCAAGGGGAGCTATTTATGGAGATGCATTAGCAAGCTTACTTGAATTCGTTGGTTTTAATGTCACCAGGGAGTTTTACATTAATGATTATGGAGGGCAAATTGAGATTTTAGGGGAATCTTTATTCGTGCGCTACAAACAAGCTCTTGGGGAAGATGCCATAATGCCTGAAGGGTGTTACCCAGGGGAGTATCTGATCGAAGTTGGAAAAGAGCTTAAAAGTGTATATAGTGATGAGCTATTATCCATAAATGAGGCAGAGAGAAAGGATATAATCAAGCGGTTCGCCGTGAAAAGTATGATGGAGTTAATTAAATCTGATCTTGAGCTATTAAATGTTCGGCATGATATTTTTATTTCCGAACGGTTTGATATAGTAGAAAAAAATAAGAATGAAGAAGCTTTTGAGCTACTTAAAACAAAGGGGTTAATCTATCAAGGTGTGCTGGATGTGCCAAAAGGTAAAGTGCCGGATGAATGGGAGCCAAGAGAGCAAGAGCTCTTTAGATCAACCGACTTCGGCGATGATATTGATAGGCCTTTGAAGAAATCAAATGGCAGCTTCACCTATTTTGCAACCGATATAGCCTACCATCTTGATAAGTTACAACGTGGTTTTGATGAACTCATATTAGTGCTTGGTGCAGATCATGCAGGTTATGTTAAGCGTATTAAAGCAGTTGTAAATGCGTTGAGTGGCAGCAAGGTAGATCTTGATGTTAAAATTAACCAATTGGTTAATTTGCTTAAAAACGGAGAGCCTTATAAAATGTCGAAGCGGTCAGGTAAATTTATTACTGTGCAAGATATGGTTGAGGAAGTCGGTAAGGACATTTTAAGATTTGTCATGTTAAGCCGTAAAGCTGATACTGTTCTTGACCTTGATTTTGCAAAAGTTAAAGAGCAAACCAAAGAAAACCCGGTGTTTTATGTGCAGTATGCTCATACTCGTGCTTGCTCGGTAATTAGAAAGGCTACAGAGCTTAATTTGAAGATGGAGCAGATAAATTATTCACTTCTAAAAGATGAGGCAGAAATAAATTTAATTAAGCAAATTATGTTATTTCCAAAGCTTATCGAAGCTGCAGCACTGGCTCATGAACCACATAGAATTGTTTTCTATTTATGTGACTTAGCCAATGAATTTCATGCTTTATGGTCCAAAGGGGTTGAGAATGATAAGCTGCGGTTTATTATCCAAGATGATATAGAGCTCAGCAAAGCAAGGTTAGGGTTGATTAAAGCTGCGAAGAACACGCTATACATAGGGCTTTCGATTTTAAAGGTCTCTGCTCTGGAGCAGATGTAGGGTTTTGTGTCCGTGTTTTTAAGTGACGAAAGTTTGTCGTGACTGCAGATAATATTTAATAAAATTTGCAGATAAGTCGTCTACTGGTAATTTATCTGAAAGTTCGATCTTCGGCTTATCTTTTCTTCCGATGGAAGACGATGGCATTATACTTTTTAAGGAATCACAATTATATTTAGATTTATATTGCAGAAATGATTTGATTTTTTGGTAAATAAAGCTATAAGTATCTTTAACTTTTTATGGCGGGCGTAGCTCAGTTGGTTAGAGCGCAAGGTTGTGGTTCTTGAGGTCGCGGATTCGATTTCCGTCGCTCGCCCCATTTTATATTGTAATTACTAAATGAAGTATGCTAGCTTGCCCTTATTTAATAATATTGTAATATATCCCGTTATTCTTTTTAATTTATCATATTTTTTTTAAATAATAATATTTCTGTAGCAAATATATGTTGTATAATGTGAGTATAGATAAAACTGGATTTGTAAATTATTCGACGAATTTATAATAAAAAGAGGTGAGTTATGAGAGAGAAAGTTCAAAGCAATCGAGAGAATCAACCGTTATTCTACGAAAAATTTCGGCGGTTTTGGGGATATGATGATACTAACCTTTCCGAACAAGATACTGATGACTCAGGTGAAGAATTTGAAGATTCAGAATCTGAAGAAGAAAAGAAAGCAGAAAAAGAAGTAGAGGGAGTAGCAAAAGGAGGAGCGGTGTCTCCGCTACCTGACGCTGGAGTGGAAGAAGATAAAGGTAAGGATAAAGAAGTAAAAGTAGCAGGAGAAAAAGAGGAAGAGGAAGTGTCGCAAGCAGGAGTAGAGCAGGAAATAGTAGTAGAAGGTGAAGGAGGAGCGAGAGTATCACCGCTACCGGAAGAAGAAGCAGAAGCAGTAAAAGGATACCAACATGATTCAAAGGAGGAAAATGAACGTATGTTAGGGAAAAAGACAATAGAAGTAACCACAGATACCCTGCGGGAACAAATGCATGAGCAAAGGGACTTTTTTAACCAGCTATATGAGAAGCAAAGGAGTTATCATAAGAAACAAATGCATGAGCAAAGGGACCTTTTTAGCCAGCTATATGAGAAGCAAAAGGATTATCATGAGAAACAAATGCATGAGCAAAGGGAGTTCTATATAGAACAAATGCGGCTAATGCAAGAACAATGGAGGGTAACACAACTTGCAATCCAAGCCTCTTATCAGCAAACTCTGGAATTGATGATGAAAGGGAGTACTCATTTGACTAACTTGTCAAAAACTATAGATAGTATACCTGTTGTAGGATCAAGTGAGCTAAGTAAGAGCGATGAATTACCAGGGGGGACAAGTAAAAAGAAAAAGGAACTTAATATAAAACCAGAAGATTCAAACTCAGAGTTGGAGGAAGAGCTAGAGCTAGAGGAAGATTCTGAGCTAGAGCTAAATAAAGATAAAGCTAAAGTACCAGGTACTTCAGGAGGAGATAAGCGGCCGCAAGCAGGAGTGCCAGGGTGGTCTTCGTATCTTTTATCTATGATTAATCCAGTTTCTTGGTTTGGAGCTGGAGTTTCACATTTCAAGGCGCCTGGGATTAAATCAAAATTTGTTGGAGTATTTGAACTTTTAGCGGGCACAGCTGTTGGGATGTTTGATTTGGCAATTGCGAATACATATACTTTGAGTGTCTATGACTTATCTATTGGTGAAGTAGGTTATAAGGCTAAAGCTAGTTTTTTTAATGCTATTACTAGCGGACTAAGCGCTATAAACCCGGAGTCAGCTAGCTATTTTAGAACAGCTTGCAGTCAATGGGATGAAGGGACCTTTGTGGGCATTGGTTTATCAGCACTTCAAGGATACTGTGCATATGCAACTTGGAATAAGTATAAGGGACTTGAAGAAGTAACCAAAGAATCTTACGCTTCGAAATATTTAGTCGTTGGGTTAGAAGCACTTGCAACAGCAGCAGCTCTTTTAGGATCGACTGCACTTGTTACTTTGCCTATTACTACACCTTGCGTTATTGCCGTACATGTAATCGCTCATTGTGTTACAGATTCTTATATTAAGGAGGAATATAAGAGGAGCCATGCTGCTAAGGCGAAAGAGGAGAAGGGAAAGGAGAAGGCAGATGTAGGAAGTTCGGGAAATGAAAGTTCGGGATATAAGAAGAGCCATGCTGATAAACTAACAGCGCAATCACAGGTGCAGGGACAGCTAGTAGGAGCATAGTAAAACTTTTGGTGGGAGGTGAGGGCTGAGGTGACCCCCATAATTTAGACCACATTTTGTGGTTTTTAAGAGAGTTTTTTGAACTAAAATTAATCATATATTTAAGGAGTTATATGTCAAATAAAAAAATTAAGACTCATTAATTTTATTATGGCTTGTCCTCATTTTAAGTATTGAAATAAATAGAGGGATAGTAGAATCTGATTTATAAAAAGTGGCAGGTTTTACAGATAGTTCGACGAGTAATTACAGATAATATATGGGAGCAATTACAAGAAGCAATGCGC
>WPCJ01023086.1_pt1 | contig 15949 bp, 10 predicted proteins | sample 5399831 | NCBI WGS metagenome assembly WPCJ01 (sample SAMN12869470, study PRJNA574797) | sludge metagenome | isolation source: wastewater treatment of pH10 | place: China:Beijing | collected 2019-05-20 | reverse complement strand
ATCACGGTCGTGCCGGCGAAGACGACGGCCGTGCCGGAGGTGCCCGTCGCGAGCCCGATCGACTCGCGCACCGGGACACCGGCGAGCAGTTGCTTGCGGTGTCGGTTCACGATGAACAGGGAGTAGTCGATGCCCACCGCGAGGCCGAGCATGACACCGAGGACCGGGGTCACGGAGGCCATGTTCACCACGCCCGAGAACGCGAGGGATGCCGTCACGCCGACGCCCACACCGACGATGGCCGTGACGATCGGGAGGGCGGCGGCGAGGAGCGAGCCCAGCATCACGATGAGGACGATCGCGGCGAACGCGAGACCGACAGCCTCTCCGACGCCGAAGATCTCCGGGACGCCCTGTGCGATGTCGGTGCCGAAGTCGACCTCGACGCCGTCGATCGGTGCGGACTCGAAGTGGTCGATCGCGCCCTGCTTCACCTCTTCGGAGAGCTGGAGACGCGGGTCGACGAAGGAGATGTTGACGATGGCGGTCGATCCGTCTTCGGAGACCACGCCGATGCCGTCCGAGAGGTCGAGGAGGGTCGTGCCCAGCTCGACCTGATCGGAGTTCTCGTCCAGTTCGATTCTCTTCGACGCGAGAGTCGCCTGCTGGGCCTCGAGTTCGGCCACCTGTGCGTTCAGCGCGGCCAGCTGCGCATCGAGGGCGGCCAGCTGCTCGGGGCCGGCTCCGGACTGCTCCGCCTGGGCGCGGGCGGCGGTGAGCTGCGCGATCCCGGCATCGAGCTGAGCCCTGCCGTCATCGAGCTGGGTCTGGGCCGCATCCAGCTGCGTGCGGCCGTCGGTGATCTGCGCCTGACCGTCGGCGAGCTTCTGCGCCTGCTCGTCCTGCTGCTGCTGCGCGTCGAAGGGGTCGATCACCCGGGCGACGCCGTCGAGGTCCTCCGCGCTCACGGCGAGGTCGGAGATCTCCTGTTTCTGCTCGTCGGTGAACGGCGATCCGTCTTCGGTCCGGTAGACGACGGTGCCCGTGCCGCCGGCGGTGTCGGGGAGCTTGTCGGCGAGCTCGTCGGTCACGGCGCCGGAGGCGGTGCCGGGGATGTCGAAGCTGTTGCTCAGCGTGCCGCCGAGGGTGAGGAAGGCACCGACGCCGAGGCCGAGGATCACGACCCACGAGACGATCACCGTCCAGGCCTTGCGCGCAGCGAACGAACCCAGACGGTACAGCAGTGATGCCACAGTGGTCTCCTTCAGACTCAAAGATCATACGGCACGTCTCGTCTAGGGATCTGTGGCTATCCTGAGTCCATGGTCAACGAGCATCGCAGCGGGCCCGTGCGCAGCACAGCGGCGCGCGAAGCGATCCTCGACGCGACCTCCCGCCTGTTCCACGCCCAGGGGTACGACCGGCTCACGATCGAGGGCATCGCCAAGGAAGCCGGGGTGGGCAAGCAGACCATCTACCGCTGGTGGCCGTCGCGGGGTGCGCTGATCGCGGACTGCCTGGTCGACGGGCGCCTCATCCCCGTCGATTTCGTCGTGCCCGACACGGGTGACCTGTTCGCCGACGTCGAGGCCTGGCTGCAGTCGGTCTTCCGAATCCTCGAGACGACGCAGGGTCAGGCGTTGCTGCAGTCGCTGGTCGCCGCCGCCGCGGAGGATGCCGCGGTCGGCGCTCACCTCGGGGGGAGCCTCGGCGTCGAGCAGCATCTCTCCGAGCGTCTGCGCGGCGGGATCCGCGACGGCGAGCTGCCGGAAGACGCGCCTGTCACGCAGATCGGTCGGGCGATCCTCGGGGCGATCATCGTGGAGTCGCTCGGCCGCGAGAGCCACGGACCCGGCGGGATCATCGAGCTGATCCGGTACCTCTTCACGCGCTGAGTCGCGCGTGCCGTGCGGATGTGATTGCCGACCACCCTGTGACGACCCGAGCCGAGGATTCGGCCTGTCAAGATCTCACAAACTGACGACCGATTGTCTCCCAAACTGACGACTGATGGCCTCTCAAACTGACGACTCGTTTGCTATCGCATCGTCGACGAAGAGCTGGATGCCGCGCTGTCGCGCGCGGGTGCTGTTCTCATCGAAGGCCCGAAAGCGTGTGGGAAGACAGCTGCGGCAAAGCGCCGGGCGAACAGCGTCGTTCATATAGATGCAGACCCCGCCGTCTCCGCACAGATGGCGGTGGATCCTTCGCTGGTTCTCGAAGGCGAAGTTCCTCGTCTCCTGGATGAATGGCAATTGCAACCGAGGCTCTGGGACGCCGTACGGAGAGAAGTCGACGAGAGATCGCGACGAGGACAATTCATCCTGACCGGCTCGACCGCCCCGGCGTCGGACGCACGCAGGCATTCAGGGGCCGGCCGTTTCGCTCGACTGCGGATGAGGACGATGACGCTCGTGGAAAGCGCCGACGGCGACACTGCTGTGTCCCTCCGTCGTCTTCTTTCTGGGGAGGCCCCGCGGCAGGGTGCGGCACCTCGCGACTTCGACGGTCTTCTGACCCGTATGGCCGTCGGTGGATGGCGTGTGGACGGAGTCAACGTCGTAGCTCTACCATCGCTGGGCAAGTGACAGGCGGGCTCGTCCTCAGCCGAGGAGCAGCGTCAGCACCGTCGCGCCGCCACCGGCGAGGATCAGCGCGATGATGACCGTCCACGCGACGATGCGGATGCGCCGGTTGCGCTTCTCGCCGAGGTCGCCGTAGTCCTCGCTCAGGTTGTCGCTCATGCGCTGACCTCCGTGACGGTCGGACCGAAGTAGGACGGGAGCGTGGCCTGCGAGCGCTCGCGGAGCTCGGCGACCGAGACGGTGAAGACGCCCTGGACCTCGAGCTTCGCGCCCTCGTCGTCCGTCACGCCGATGCGCATCACCGGGTAGTCGCGTCCCTCGCAGAGGCCGCGGAACTTCACGTCGTCCTCACGGGGCACGGTCACCAGCACGCGGCCGGTCGACTCGGAGAACAGCGCGGATGCGGCATCCACCCCATCGCGCTCGATGATCTCGTTCAGCCAGACGCGGGCGCCGACGCCGAAACGCATGACGCCCTCGGCGAGGGCCTGCGCGAGGCCACCCTCGGAGAGGTCGTGCGCCGAGGAGATCAGCCACTCGTCGCGAGCTGCGGAGAGCAGACCGGCGAGGCGCTTCTCCGCCGCGAGGTCGACCGCAGGCGGCAGACCGCCGAGGTGCTGGTGAACCACGTCCGCCCACGCGGAACCCGAGAGCTCGGTCGAGGTGGTGCCGAGCAGGTAGATGTTCTGGCCCTCGTCCTGCCAGCCGGAGGGGATGCGGCGCGAGACGTCGTCGATGATGCCGAGCACGCCGACCAGCGGGGTCGGGTGGATCGGCACGTCGCCGGTCTGGTTGTAGAACGAGACGTTGCCGCCGGTGACCGGGGTTCCCAGCTCGTAGCATCCGTCGGCCAGGCCGTCGACCGTCTGGCCGAACTGCCACATGACCTCGGGGTTCTCGGGCGAGCCGAAGTTGAGGCAGTCGGTGATCGCGGTCGGCACAGCACCGGTGACGGCGACGTTGCGGTACGCCTCGGCGAGGGCCAACTGCGCTCCTGCGTACGGGTCGAGCTGGCAGTAGCGGCCGTTGGCGTCGGTCGAGACCGCGAAGCCGAGGCCGGACTCCTCGTCGACGCGGATCATGCCGGCGTCGTCGGGGAAGCTCAGTGCGGTGTTGCCGAGCACGTAGTAGTCGTACTGGTTGGTGATCCAGCTCGTGTCGGCGAGGTTCGGCGAGGCGACGATGTCGAGGAACTGCTCGCGCAGCGTCTCCGGGTCGTTCGAGCGGGGGAGGTTCTCGGCGGCGTCCGCCTGGAGGGCGTCGATCCATGTCGGGTACGCGACCGGGCGGTCGTAGACGGGGCCGTCGACCGCGACCGTCGAGGGGTCGACGTCGACGATGCGCTCGCCCTGCCAGTCGATGATGAGGCGTCCGTCACCGGTGACCTCGCCGAGCACGGAGGTTTCGACCTCCCACTTGTTCACGACCTCGAGGAACGCGTCGAGCTTCTCGGGCGCGACGATCGCCATCATGCGCTCCTGCGACTCCGACATGAGGATCTCCTCAGCCGTGAGCGTGGGGTCGCGCAGCAGGACGTTGTCGAGCGAGACCTTCATGCCGCTGTTGCCGTTGGCCGCCAGCTCGCTGGTCGCGCAGGAGATGCCGGCGGCGCCCAGGTCCTGGATCGCCTCGACGAGCTCGCCGCGGTACAGCTCGAGGCAGCACTCGATCAGCACCTTCTCGGCGAAGGGGTCGCCCACCTGCACCGCGGGGCGCTTGGTCGGCCCGGTGGAGTCGAAGGAGTCGGAGGCGAGGATGCTCGCGCCGCCGATGCCGTCGCCACCCGTGCGGGCACCGAACAGGACGACCTTGTTGCCGACGCCGGTCGCGTTGGCGAGCTTGAGGTCTTCGTGACGCAGCACGCCCACCGCGAGCGCGTTCACGAGGGGGTTGGCCTGGTAGACGGCGTCGAAGACCGTCTCGCCGCCGATGTTCGGGAGGCCCAGGCAGTTGCCGTAGAAGCTGATGCCGCTGGTCACACCATGCACGACGCGGGCGGTGTCAGGATGGTCGACCGCACCGAAGCGCAGGGCGTCCATGACCGCGACCGGGCGGGCGCCCATCGAGATGATGTCGCGGACGATGCCGCCGACGCCGGTCGCCGCACCCTGGAAGGGCTCGATGAACGACGGGTGGTTGTGCGACTCGGCCTTGAAGGTGACGGCCCAGCCCTCGCCGACGTCAACGACGCCCGCGTTCTGGCCCATGCCGACCATGAGGCGTTCCTTCATCTCGTCGGAGACCTTCTGGCCGAAGCGGCGCAGGTAGTTCTTCGACGACTTGTAGGAGCAGTGCTCCGACCACATCACGGAGTACATCGCCAGCTCGCCCGAAGTGGGCCGGCGGCCGAGGATCTCCTTGATGCGCTCGTACTCATCGGGCTTGAGTCCGAGGGCCTCGTAAGGCTGCTCCTTCTCGGGCGTCGCGATCGCGTTCTCGACGGAGTCGGGGACGTGCTGGGGGGAAGGTGCAGGGGCGGTGGTCACGCGCACTCCAAGGGAAGGGGCCGGCGGGGCATGTCCAGTCTACCGGCGCGGGTTCGGCGTGCATTGCGGGTGCAATAACGCTCCGTGGAAGGCCGTGTCCGGAGCGTTTTCGATCCCGCCACGGGTCGACGGATCCCCTGGAATGGGGGTTGTCGCGAGAAAACCGTTCACATGAACGGTTTTCTGCGCTATGGTCGGTGCACGGCGCAGCGAGGCGTCGCCTGAGCGGGGCAGAGCTGTCCTGTGGAACGGAGCAGAGCACATGAACGACCGTCGAGCCTTCGACCGGCGCACCTTTCTCGTGGCGGGGGCGGCCTCGCTGGCGACCGTCGCGATGACTCCCGCGCTCCCGGCTGCTGCCGCACCCGTCGAGTCGCCGGTCGCGGCGCCCGCTCTTCTTCGCGGGGGCCTGAACGCGCAGACACGCAGATTCGACACGCGCCAGGTGCGGGGGTGGGCGGCCGACACCTGGCGGAGCCTCGTCGCGATGACCGACCGGAGCACCGGCCTCCCCGCCGACAACATCACCGAGGGACTCAGCGCCGGGGAGCGCTCCGGCTACACGTCTCCGACGAACATCGGTGGCTATCTGTGGTCGACGCTCGTCGCCCGAGAGCTCGGCCTCATCTCGCGGGGCGAAGCGACCGGGCGTCTCATCCGCACCCTGAAGACCCTCGACCGCATGGAGCATCACGCCCCGAGCGGCATGTACTACAACTGGTACGACGAAGCCACGGGCAAGGCGCTGCGAACGTGGCCCGATTCGGGCGATGTCATCCATCCTTTCTGCTCCAGCGTCGACAACGGATGGCTGGGTGCCGCGCTGCTCACGGTGAAGAACGCGGATCGGGGCGCGGCGCACTGGGCGTCCAAGGTCTTCGACCGGATGCGCTGGGACGCGTTCTACAACGACAACAGCGACCCCGAGCACCCGGTGCGCGAGGGCGGACTCATCCACGGCGGCTTCTTCCCCTTCGACCACGACCGGCCGGGCGGCGTCTACCGGGGCACGCACGTCGGCCGCGAACCGGTGTGGCTGACCACGCACCACTACGACACCGTGGTGTCCGAGACGCGCATCACCACCTATCTCGGGATCATCACGGGACAGATCCCCGGAAAGCAGTACTACGCGTCCTGGCGCACCTTCCCGGCCTCCTGTGACTGGTCGTGGCACGAGATGCAGCCCGTGGGTGAGAGTCGCACCTACTTCGGTCTCGACGTCTACGAAGGCGCGTACACCTACCGCGGGATGCGCATCGTGCCCGGCTGGGGCGGCAGCATGTTCGAGGAGCTCATGCCCGACGTGTTCGTGCCGGAGGCCCGGTGGGCTCCCGGGAGCTGGGGGCGCAATCACCCGCTGCACGTGCGGGCGCAGCGCGAGCACGGTCTCGAAGAGGCCGGCTACGGCTATTGGGGGTTCAGCCCGTCGAGCAACCCCGCAGGCGGGTACCGCGAGTACGGCGTCGACGCGCTCGGACTCAATCCCGACGGCTACCTGTCCGACCAGGAGGGAACGAATTTCGACCCCGGCTTCGGTGACTGCCGGCCGGCGACGAACCCGAAACCGACGTACGGAGACGGCGTGGTCACCCCGCACGCCGCGTTCCTCGCGATGATGCACGAGCCGGCGGAGGCGTTCACGAACCTCGTGAACATCCAGCGGGACTTCGACGCGTACGGGCGCGGCGGCTTCTTCGACGCCGTCGCCGTGCGATCGGGCACGGTCGCCCGTCGTCACCTCTCGCTCGATCAGGCGATGGTGATGGGCGCGATCGGCAACGTGCTCTGTGACGGCGTCGTCCGTCGAGGCTTCGCGACGCGGGCCGTCGAAAGCCGGCTCCGCCCGGTCATCGGTATCGAGAGGTTCGGTGCCGGACGCGCCTGAGCAGCGTCCGCCAGGCGTCGACGAGAAGCAAGACCCCATCAGATCGGAAGGCGATCACATGAGAATCAACAAGAGACTGGCGGCGTTCGCGCTCGTCGGCGTGACACTGGCGACATTGACGGCCTGCGGGAGGGCGGATGCCGGGCCCGCGGAGGGCGGAGGAGCGGAGGACATCTCCGACGGACCAGCCACCGGTAGCCTCACGGTCTGGGCCATGGGAGCCGAGGGGGAGAACCTCGACGAGCTGACGAAGACCTTCGAGGAACAGAACCCCGACGTCGACGTCGAGGTCACCGCGGTGCCCTGGGGTTCTGCGCACGACAAGTTCATCGCCGCGATCGCGTCAGGCACCACACCGGACGTGGCTCAGGTGGGCACGACCTGGATGGGTGAGTTCGCCGGCCTGAACGCGCTCGACCCGGTGCCCGCGCAGATCGACGACAGCGTCTTCTTCGAGGGCGCGAACGCCACGAACCTGGTGGACGGCGTCTCCTACGGCGTGCCGTGGTACGTCGAGACCCGCGTCGTGTTCTACCGCACCGACATCGCCGAGGCCGCCGGCATCACCGAGCCGCCGACGGACTGGGACGGACTGCACGACATGGCGGCCGCCATGAAGACGCAGCCGGGAGTGGACTGGGGCATCAGCCTGCAGCCCGGCGGAACCGGTTCCTGGCAGACACTTCTCCCGTTCATGTGGCAGGCGGGCGGCGACATCACGAACGACGCCCTGACCGAGTTCACGTTCGACTCTCCGGAGAACGCGGACGCGTTGTCCTATTACCAGTCGTTCTTCACCGACGGTCTCGCCGACAGCGCCCCCACCGAGGGCACGACGGAGGCGGATTTCGTCGATGGCCGTGTGCCGATGTTCATCTCCGGTCCCTGGATGATCGGCAGCGTCGAAGCGCTGGGCGGCGAGGGGTTCGCTGACAAATACGGCGTCGCGGTGATGCCCTCTGCCCAGAAGGAGGCTTCGTTCGTCGGCGGCTCGAACCTCGGCGTGTTCTCGAACACGAAGAACCGGGATGCCGCGTGGAAGCTCGTGCAGTTCCTCACCGAGGAGGAGACCCAGGCCTCGTGGTTCGACATCGTCGGCGACCTGCCTTCCGTCAAGGGGGCATGGACGACCGATGCATTGAAGTCGGATGAGAAGCTCGCCGTCTTCGGGACGCAGCTCGAGACCGCGAAGGCACCGCCGTCGATCACGACCTGGGAGCAGATCGCGACGAGCCTCGACGCGCAGGTGGAGGCCGTCACCAAGACCGGGTCGGATCCGGCGGAGGCGCTCCGAGCCGTGCAGCAGGAGGCCACATCGATCGGGTTCGGCGGCGAATGACCGTCGCCGCTCGGCAGCCTCGCTCGGGTCGAAGCAGGAGCTTCCGCTCGAGCGAGGCACGGGCGGGCCTGATCCTCGCCCTCCCCTTCTGCCTCCTGTTCGGGGTCTTCACCGTCTGGCCCGTGTTCCAGTCGATGTTCATGAGCTTCACCGACACTCGGGTGACCGACATCAAGACTCCGTTCAACGTCGGCTTCGTCGGCCTGGACAACTACGCCAAGGCTCTCGGAGACCCGCTGTTCCTACGCGCCGCCACCAACACCGCCGTGTTCGTGGCGGTCGGGGTCCCGCTGACGATAGCGGTGGCGCTGCTCGCGGCCGTCGTGCTCGACAAGGGCATCAAGCGCTTCCGCAACTTCTTCCGGGTGGGCTTCTACACGCCCGTGATCACCAGCATCGTGGCGGTCGCGGTGGTGTGGAAGTTCCTCTATCAGCCGGACAACGGTCTCATCAACACGGTGCTCGGGTGGGTGGGGATCGACGGGCCGCACTGGCTCGGAGACCAGCGCACCGCGCTGGCATCGCTGATCGTCATGGCTGTGTGGCGGAACTTCGGCACCGGGATGATCATCTTCCTCGCGGGCCTGCAGGCTGTGCCGCCGTCGCTCCTGGAGGCAGGCTCCCTCGACGGCGCCGGTGCATGGAAGCGCTTCTGGCACATCACGTTGCCGACGCTGCGGCCGACGATGCTGTTCGTCGTCGTCACCACCACGATCGGCTATCTGCAGTTCTTCGAGGAACCGTTCGTCATGACCGACGGCGGTCCGCTCAACAGCACCCTCTCCGTGTCTCTGTACACCTACCGGCAGTTCGGATTCGGCAACTTCGGGCTCGCGGGCGCGATGGCGTACATCACGTTCATCGTCGTCATCGTCGTCACCTTCATCCAGTTCCGTGTGAGTAGGGAGAAGAGCTGATGCGCGCATCCCGGAACAGGGTGTGGATCTACATCGCGGTGATCCTCGCTTTCGTGATCGTCGTGATGCCGTTCCTCTGGATGGTGCTCGGCGCGTTCAAGACTCAGGGCGAGCTCCTCGCGTCGCCGCCGACCTGGTGGCCGGCGAACCCGACGTTCGACAACTTCGTACGACTGTTCGAGCGGCTCGACTTCGGACGGTTCTTCTTCAACTCGGCGACCGTGGCGGTCGTCGTCACCACGGGCAACATCCTCTTCTGTTCGATGCTCGGGTACGCACTGGCGATGCTGGACTTCCCGGGCAAGAAGGCGATCTTCATCGCGGTGCTCGGCACCTTGATGATCCCGGGGCTGGTCGTGTTCATCCCGCAGTTCGTCCTCGTGGTCAATCTCGGACTCGCCGACACGCTGACGGCGTTGTTCATCCCGTTCCTCGCCGGCGCGTTCGGGGTGTTCCTGATGCGACAGTTCTTCCTGGGCACTCCGCGCGACCTCCTGGAGGCGGCGCGACTCGACGGCGCGGGGGAGTTCCGGATCTTCTTCCGTGTGTACCTGCCGCTGGCGGGCCCCGCCATCGCCACGCTCGCGACCCTCACCTTCCTCGGCTCCTGGAACAACTTCCTCTGGCCGCTCGTCGTCGCCAGCAGTGAGAAGACCTACACGCTGCCGGTCGCGCTGTCGCTGGTGTCGACGGGGCAGAACGCGACGGACTTCGGCCTGCTGCTCGCGGGCGCGACGGTCGTCGTGCTGCCGGTCCTGGTCGTCTTCCTCTTCTTCCAGCGATTCATCATCGAGGGCATCGCCACCAGCGGCATCAAGTGATCGTCGTCGCGCCGCCCACACCTCAGAGAGATTGAAGGAAAGTGCACTACTCCCTCCCCGTCATCCGAGCGCAGTTCACGTCGGCAGGAGCCCTGGGCTCTCTGCAGGCCGGGCCCCTCAGTCTGCTGCAGTATCCGGCCAGCGAGCTCGAACCGGGGCCGCACCAGGTCTGGCTCCGGTTCCGCAGCGCGGAGGGGGTGCACGCGCATCCGCTCACCGGTCCCGCGTGCGAGGGCCGGGTCGCTCGCGGTGACGGCTCGGCGCTGGTCTCGGGGACGACCCGCGGAGTGGAGTGGCAGGTGTGGTGGGAGCACCCCGCAGACGGTGTTGCCGGCTGGAGCGTCCACCTCCGCAACGCCGGGTCTGAGCCGGTCGCGCTGGACGTCGTGCACCTGATCGATCCGGCATTGACCGCGGCCGAGAGCCTGCGTGAGAACGAGTTCTACGTGTCGAACTACCTCGATGTCCAGCCGCTCGGCGAGCCGGAGGTCGCGTGGCTCGCCGTCCGGCAGAGCATGCCGGGACCGAGGAATCCGTGGATGGCCGTGGGGAGTACCGAGCGGGTGGTGGGGTGGTGCACGGATGCCCGACAACTGGCGTTCCCTGACGGAGGACTCGATCTCTCGCGGGACCTTCCGTCCCGCCGCCTGCAGGGCGAGCACACGTTGCTGGGCCTGCAGACGGAGACTCGGACGCTGGCGTGCGGCGAGACCCGTGCGTTGAGGTTTCCCGTCGTGGTCGTGGACGACCATCCCGGCCGGACGGACGCGAGTGACCTGGCGTTCGTGGACGCGATCGATGGAGGAGCGCCGTGGCGAACGGAGCCGCCGCAGCTCGGACCCCTCGCCGCCGTCGTGCCGACGCTCTTCAGCCCGGTGCGCACGGCGATCGTCGAGGACCTGTCCGAGGAGGACTTCCTCGCGGTGGGCGGCGCGCACGCCGAGGGGGTCGAAGACGGGCCGGACGGCGCCTGGGCGTACTGGGCGGGCGGCCGCCACGTCGTGTCCGGCCCGAAGGAGCGTGCCGTGATGCGTCCGCACGGTCACATCTCGCGGGTGTCGGCGGGCCCGCATCCCGCTGATCTCACGGTCGCCTCCACGGCGTGGATGAACGGTGTCTTCGCCTCGCAGCTCACGATCGGGCATGCCGGCGCTGCGCCGCTCCTCTCGGTGCGGCGCAGCGCCGTCGGGCTCAAGTGCGCGGATGGGCTGCGGCTCTTCGTCCGCGGAACCACCGGCCCGTGGCTGATGCTCGGCACCCCGAGCGCGTGGATCGTCGACGGCCCCCGGGTCCGCTGGGTCTATCGGTGGGATGGACGGCGCATCGAGGTGGTCAGCACACTGACCCTGCGGGAGCTGATCGTCGAGGTGGAGGTCGTCGAAGGCCCGCCCATCGAGCTCCTCGTATCGGCCCATGCCGATGCGGTCACGGCCTCCGGAGAGGACGGCTCGCTGTTCGCCGACGGCCGCAGCCGCGACGACCGGTGGCGGGCGAGCGTCCACCCCGCGGGGACGGTCTTCCGGCACCGCATCGTGCTCGTCGATCAGGCGGACGCGGGTGAGCGTGAGGCGCTGTGGCGTGCTCCCGAGCTTCACGGCGATGACGAGAGCATCCGCCGCCTGAACCGCATCCTGCCGTCGTTCGTCGCGGACGCGGCCGTTCACTACCAGGCGCCGCGAGGGCTCGAGCAGTTCACGGGCGGCGCATGGGGTACCCGTGACGTCAGTCAGGGACCGGTGGGACTGCTCCTGGCCACCGACAGTCCGGCAGTGCTGCGCGACGTGCTGCTCACGGTGTTCTCCGCGCAGCAGACCGACGGTGACTGGCCCCAGTGGTTCCAGTACCTCTGTGACCACCGTGCACCCGGGCATCGGGACAGCCACGGCGACGTGGTCTATTGGCCGCTCCTGGCGCTGGGGGAGTACCTGGAGGCGACGGGGGACGACGGCATCCTGCACGAGCGGGTGTCGTCCGTCGGGACGGACGAACTGTCGCCGCCCTCATCGATCCTCGATCACGTGGAGGCGGCGTTCGGACGACTGGCCTCACGCCGCAGCGCCGACCCGCGCCTGCCTGCCTATGGGCACGGAGACTGGAACGACGCCCTTCAGCCCGCCAGCCCCGCCCTCGCGGCCTCGCTGTGCTCGACCTGGACGACCGAGCTGGAGATCAAGGCACTCGAGACGCTCGGACCCCGTCTCGCCGATGCCGCCCCCGAACTGGCCGACCAGATGGCGTCGCTCGCGGCCGGCACGCGCAGCGCATTTCGCGAGCGCCTCCTCGTGGACGGGGAGCTGTGCGGGTACTCGATCATCACCTCGGACGGACTCGAGCCGCTCGTGCATCCCGCGGACGACCGGACGCACATCGGGCACGGATCCCTGCAGGTGATCCACGCGATCGGCGACGAGCTGCTCACCCCCGAAGAGGCCTCGCACCACCTCGCCCTCGTCGACCGGCACCTCGACGGCCCCACCGGCATCTACCTTTTCGACCGGCCCCTTCCCTATCACGGTGGTGTCACGCGGACGTTTCTGCGGGCTGAGGCGGCGTCGTTCTGGGGGCGCGAGATTGGCCTCATGTACTCGCATGCCCACATCCGGTGGGTGCAGGCGCTGCTGCGACTCGGGTTGGCGGACCGGGCGTGGAACGCGTTGCAACTGCTGATACCGCAGGGGGTGCGATCGGCTGTGCCCGGAGCCGCGGCGCGGCAGTCGGATTGCTACTACTCGTCCTCCGATGCGGGGTTCGCCGACCGCTATGAGGCGCAGGAGCACCCGGACCGTCTCTTCGATCCGGAGTTCTCGTTCGAGGGAGGGTGGCGTGTGTATTCGTCCGGGCCGGGGCTCATCCTGCGGATCCTGGTCGAAGAGGTGCTCGGATGCCGGTGGACCGTGAACGGGCTGCAGGTCGACCCCGTGCTCCCCGAGGTGTTCGACGGCTCCTCGGCGCAGATACGGTGCGGGGGCAGAGACGTCATCGCGACCTACCGGGTCACGGGGGAAGGGCACGGTGTGCGGCGCGTGCTGATCGATGGACGCCCCGTCGACACGACCCCTGTGCCGCGACGATACCGGCGGGGCGGGGCGTTGATTCCGCGCGCGACCTGGGAGGCGCAGGAGGCCGGTGAGGTGCGGCTCACGATCGAGGTGGGCTGATCCCTGTCACCCCTCCGCAGCGGGCGATTCCTCCGGGGCATCCGACGGGAGGAAGTATCCGCGCACGAACTCCTCGAAGAGCGGCACCATGTCGACGTACTCGTCGAGCAGCCACTGCAGCTGGATCCCGTCCATCACCGCACTGATCAGCCGCCCCGCGAGGTCCGGGTCGAGGTCGGTGCGCACTTCGCCCGCCTCCTGCGCCCGGCGGAGGAGGTCTCCCGCCCGGTCGGCTGCAGAGCGGTAGCGGTCGACGAACTCGTCGTGCAGGGGGTGATCCGGGTCGGAGGCCTCCGCCGACACGATCGCATACAGCGATGCGAGGCCGCGGGATGACTGGTTGTGCGCGACGACCTTGCCGGCCTGATCGATGAGCGTGTGCTCGGCGGGCTCTCCTGCGGCTCCGCGGACGGTCTCGTCGCGTTGGTGCAGCACCTCGGCGAAGAGTTCCTCCTTGTCGGCGAAGTGGTGCATCAGTCCGGACTGAGTGAGCCCGACCCGCCGGGCGATCTCACGCATCGAGCTGTTTCGATACCCGGTGCGCGAGAACAGCTCCAGCGCTTCGTCGACGATCGCCTGCCGCCGCGCCTGGCCCTTCGCGTAGCCTTTGCGCTGCTCCGCCGCGGTTCCCCGCTGCTCCGTGTCGCCTTTGTCCACCGCTGCGCTCCCGCCTCGATACCCGACTCAAAACCTAACACCCGAACGGCTTTGCAGCGGTCGCCCGATGCCGCGGTTCACAACTCAGGAAAAGTCGCGCCGATTTAGCCCGCGGGGGTCGATCCGGGGAGGAGGGCGACGCTCTTCCTGAGTTGTGAACGGCTGTCGCGGTGAACAACTCCTCAAGTGCGGGGTCGCTTCGGTCTGCAGTCGGCCATCCGGCGTCGAACACGCACGTTTTTGAGGAGTTATGCACGCGGCCGCGCGAAGACCGTCACGCGGGAGGCCACTGCGGATGCCGGGCCACGGCCACGCGTGCGGCGAGGTCCGTGCGGACGGGGGAGGACACGGCGTCGAACCCGAGGGCATCGGCCCACCCGAGCGCCAGGAGTGCGTGTCCGGCCGCGTTCGGGTGGAACGCGTCGTCGAGCAGCCCCCACGCCATGTCGTCGTTGCCGGGGCCGGTCCCCTCGGAGAAGGCGGTGAACGCGGCGTGCTGGTCGACCAGGATCACCCCTTCGCGCGCGGCCACGTCACGGACCGCCTGCGCGAACTCGCCGATGCGGGCGCGGTCGGGTGCGTGATGCAGGTCCACGGTCGGCGGGGTCTGCAGCACGGGGATCCCGCCGTCGTCCCGGACGCGCCGGACGACCTCCGTGATCGCGGCCGCGAACGCCGTCACCTCGATCACGGGGTCGAGCCATTGTGTGGTGCAGTCGTTCGTGCCGATCATGAGCGTGACGACGTCGGGCCGCCAGTGCTTTACACGGCGCGGGAAGTCGCCGAGGATCAGGTCGGCCCGCCATCCCGTGATCGCCGTGTTGAGCACCGTGTCCTGCACCCGACCGGCATCACCGCGGATCAGCTCGTGCAGGTGGTCGACGTAGTTGCGGGCGCCGCGGGTGTGGATGAGGCCGTGCGTGATCGAGTCGCCCGTGAACACCCAGGTGAGCGGTGCTCCGGAGGCGAGCAGCCCCCGGAGCACCGGAAGGTCATCGGTCATCCGGTGACCTTCAGCTGCACGTCGATGAACCGCGGACGGTAGATCGAGGCGTCGTCGTACACGTCGCCGACGTTGTCGAAGGTGTTCACGTTGTACGACACGAGGATGCGGTTGCCGTGTCGCAGGTTCGGGTGCTCGTGCGCGTTGTAGGTGAACACGTCGGGGTCTGCGTAGCTGCCGAGCGCGCCGGTCTCCGGGGTGCGGTACAGCTCGACCGGATCGGTGAACGGCCCGGTCGGCGAGCACGAGGTGCGCGCGACGATGCGGGTGCTGAACAGCTCGGAGGTGTCCTGCGTGACGAGCAGGTAGCCGTCGCGGAACGGCGCCACGCTGAACTCGTTCGCCACATACGGCACCACGGGCACGGCATCGGCCTCGGACGCCGACCAGCTCGAGCCGTTCCAGTAGCTCCACGTGCCCTTGAGGCCGTCTCCGCCCTGCACCTTGGCGACGTAGGCCGAGCGCACCCCGCCGGGGTCGGCGATGCCGTAGATGTAGGTCGTGCCGCGTTCCTCGAGCGTCCACGATCCCCAGTTGATGCCGGTCGCGGAAGGCAGATCCACGATGCTGTCGAGCTGCAGCGTCCGCCCGTCGAGCGTCGCGAGCCGGTTCGCGGTCCACGCGAAGTCCCATTGGCCGGTGCCGGTGCGCGCGAACTGCAGCAGCGGAACTTGCACGGTGCCGTGACGGCCGGGCGTCGGGTCGCCGATCCAGTACCACTTGCCGTCGGGCTCGGGCGGGATGATGCCGGCCGGGTCCTCCGGCGTGCCGCCCGTGATGGTCGTGAGGTCGCCGCGGCGGTCCTGCACCACGACGGAGTTGTTCACGAAGGGCGAGTCGGTGGGACGTGATCCGTCGGGGTTCACCGTGCCGAGGAAGGTGTCCGAGAAGAACCAGCCGGTCTTCCCCTTGCCGAGGGGCAGCGAGTAGGTGCTGTCACCGCCGGTCCACTCCCCACCGGTGTTCCCGTAGGTCGTGAACGTCTCGGTCAGATCCTGGTTCACGCTCGCCGTCGCCGTGAGCGTCTTGTCGACCAGCGAGCACTGCCCGTGCCCGTTGCCGTGTCCGTGCCCGTTGCCGTGCCCTCCGCCGGCGGGGACGGCCGCGCTCGCCGGGGCGGCGAACAGGGCTCCCGCGCACAGGGAGGCGACGGCC